>ERZ791614.1088-NODE-1088-length-14843-cov-2.901677_pt1 | contig 14843 bp, 10 predicted proteins | sample MGYA00510274_ERZ791614 | MGnify/ENA primary metagenome ERZ791614 (study PRJEB30046, sample SAMN00715221) | human gut metagenome | study: EMG produced TPA metagenomics assembly of the A metagenome-wide association study of gut microbiota in type 2...
GACAACGGACAGTCTACCCGTATGCCGGGACTGGGTGAGCCAGGTGTCAACGGTGGCCCCAGAGGCGATGTGCTGGTAGAAGTGATCGTAGGTCGTCATCCTATCTTCCAGAGACAGGATTTCGATATTTTCTCTACCGTACCTATTTCTTTTGCAGTAGCGGCATTGGGCGGCGAAGTGCTGATCGATACGGTAGACGGCAAGGTGGTATATGATGTAAAGGCCGGAACCCAGACCGACACCAAGATCCGTCTACGCGGCAAGGGTGTTCCTTCCTGGAGAAATAAGGATGTCCGCGGTGACCATTATGTAACACTGGTGGTTCAGACTCCCGACAAGTTGAAACCGGAAGCAAAGGAACTGCTAAAGCAGTTCGATGTACTGACCGGAGATTCCCTGAATGCTGTGAAGAAAGCAACGGAAAGCGGAGAGGGAGAGACCAGGGAGAATGACTCCAGGGACGGCAAGAAGAAAAAGTTTTGGAAGTAAAAGTTAATAAATAAAATTCCCCGTAGCCTCGGCTGGGGTAAGAAACGCGGCACGCTCGCGCTCTATCGCAGAGCGTAGCGGCACTGCTTATTCTTACACCCAGCCGGGGCTACTGGTTTGTTGGGAAAAAGTTAAAGGTATCTTTGAAGGCCAATGATATAGAATACAGTTTGGTTTTTTTGTCAAAAGGCAGGGTGAACGGTTTGACAGAATGGGCAGAAACGCTTACAATTCAAGTAGTTATGCTGTCTGTGACACGAAGGAGCCTGCAGGATGGAGAACCGGAAAGAGGAATTTCTGAAAATTGTATGTCAGAGTTATCTGATCGTTATTCTGGCAGTGCTGCCTCTTTATTATATTCCCTGGAATGGATATTATAAACTGGGTGATACCAAATATTACCTGTATCGCAATGTTTCACTGCTTTGCCAGGGGATCGCATTGCTGGCAATGTGTGTCTTTGCTGTAAGCAGCCGGTGGACAGGGGAACATCGGATTTTTGCCAGATCTCTGGCTGAAGTAGTGAAAAAATCGGTCGATAAATGCAGAACACATGCGGTAACGACGGCGGTCTGCCTGTACGGAATCTGTGCGTTACTCTCTGCAATCTGCAGCCCCTATGGCAGTATCGCGTGGAACGGAGAGCGGGAATGGTACATGGGAGCTGTCACGATCTGTTTGATGATCGGAGGTTTTTTACTGACGGCGAAGTACGGAGGTAGTTGTAAAACGGCGATATGGTTAGGAGAGGCGGCTTTTGTGGCGGTCACCCTGATCGGCCTGTTGCAGAAGCTGGGCTATGATCCTCTGGGACTTCTCAAGGGTTACGTTGTGGGGGACTGGGAATTTACCCATATGTTGACCACGCTGGGGAACAGCAACTGGCTCAGCGGGTATTACAGTGTGATGTTTCCCTTTTCCATGACGCTGTTTCACCGGGCAGTGGAAGCAGGGAAAAAAGGTCCCACACTGCTGGCAGGAACGTGCAATATGTTGGCCATGATGCTTCTGCTTTTACAGGGAAGTGACAGCGGTGTGATCGTGGCATGCACAGTCATGGGGTTGTGCTTTTGGCTCGACCGGAAGCAAACCGGACATTGGGAAGTATATTTCCTTTTTCTTGCAGCGGTGGCGCTGGGAATGTGCCGTTGGGGTAAATGGATGTTATATCTGGGAACGTTTGACATTCTCCTGCAGGATGGCATCGCCAAAAAACTGGCAGCCTGGCAGGGATGGATTCCGGTTGCAGCAGGGTGTCTGCTGCTTTGGGGAGCCTGTCGCAGGATTCCGGAGAATAAGAAAAAAATATTGCAAGAGGGAGTATTGTGTTGTGCACTGGCAGGAATAGCGGTAGTGCTGGCATGGTATCTGCATCGGTTGTTGGTAATCGATTTTGCGGAATGGGGCAATCACCGGGGAAGATTGTGGCAGATGGCATGGATGGGTTTCCGGAAAGGAAATCTGCATCAGAAGCTGTTGGGAGCAGGCCCGGATTGTTTTGCATCGTATCTGGGAGAACTGTTGCCGGGAGGCACGGTGCTTTTTGATAAAGGATATTTTGAAGGCTCTGTTTTTACCAATGCACATAATGAGTGGCTCACCACACTGGTCAATATGGGACTGCTGGGTGTGGCTGCCTATGCAGCTGTTTTTATCACGGCGCTGCAGACATACAGGAAGAATTTTCTCGCAGTATTGTTACTGCTTACCTACGGGATACATTCCCTGATCAGCTTTCAGCAGGTGCTGAATGCGCCGCTTTTCTTCCTGATACTGGGATTGTGTGAAGCGGCGGCCCGGGGAGAAAAGACCAAAACCAATCAAATGGATACGGATGAGGAGTTGCTAGAAGCTATATGAAAAATATTTGGAAGATTTTTACCGGAGATCTGAAAAAACTGGTGAAGCAGCCTTTTGCGCTGGTTATTATTATCGGGTTGTGCGTGATACCGTCGCTGTATGCGTGGTTTAATATATTTGCCAACTGGGATCCCTATGCCAATACCGGAGGAATTCCTGTGGCGGTAGTATCCCTGGATCAGGACTATACGCTGAAAGACGGATCGGTGGTAAATATGGGAGAATCCGTACTGGAAAGCCTGCATTCCAACACCAGTGTAAAATGGATCTTTCTGGATACCGAGGAAGAAGCAAAAGAGGGCGTGGAAGCCGGAAAATATTATGCAGCCGTCGTCATTACCGATAAATTTACTTATAGTATGTACAATGTATTTTCGGATGATTTTGAGAATCCGGCGCTGATCTATTATCAGAATCAGAAGAGCAATGCCATTGCCACCAAAATCACGGATACGGTGGCAGGAACTCTGCAGAATACCATCAATGAGACCTTTATCAAGGTGGCGGCTACCACGGTATTTGAAGAGGGCAATACGGTGTCGGATCAGGTACAGGGGGACAGTTATGTAGAGGAATTCTGTTCCAAACTGGAGGAACTGAATGACAATCTGAAAGAATACAGTGCCATGATCGACTCCTTTCAGGCAGGCAATGCGCGGCTGGAGTCTGCCATCACCCATGTCAACTATGAGATTCCCGCAATGCAGAAGAAACTGGACAGCACCACAGCCAGTCTGAACCAGAGTAGTCAGGATCTGTCTTCTACCAGAGACACCCTGGGCAATTTCAGCAACAACATCGATACTTCCATGAGCAATATCAATAACTCTCTGGAAAGTATCAAAAAGGCTCTGGATGAAAGCAAACTGGCGGAGGATACCGCCCAGATGACGAGAGATCTGAACCGGGTGGCAAGAGATACCAATACGCTGAACGGACAAGTAAATACACTGCTGGCGGCACTGATCCAACAAAAGCTGGAAAGCGTCTCTGACGGTAATGCTGCGAACGGCGGCACCGGCAGCAATATCAACGCAGCGGCAACTGATGCGGCTATGGAAGCATTGAAAGCCATGCAGAAGGAACTGGATCTGATGAATACCGTAGTGGGCAGCGTTCTGGAATCCACGGACGACAAGGCTGCGGAGAATGCAAAGGTCAATGTCAACAATGCCATGAATAATTTAAGGAGCGCCATTGACAGCTGCGAGACTTCTGTAAGTAATATGCAGGGAATCTATAAGAATAATCTGGTGCCCCAGATGCAGAAGGTTCTGACAAATATGTCAGATTCTCTGAATCAGGTGACCAATCTGGTAAATACCCTGAGCAATACGGTGAAAAATGTCGGAGTTGTCATGGAAGGTGTCGGTGACACTGTGTCCGGAACCAGTGAGAGTCTGGGACAGATCAAAGATGTGGTAGATAATATCAGCGCCAAACTTACAGATCTGACAGAGAAGTTGGACGGTGCATCCGAAGAGGAAATGATGGATATTCTGGTGCGTTTCCTTGGAGGAGATCCGGATAGTCTGGGGGCATATTTTGCATCTCCCGTAACCATGGAGACCATAGCCATGTATCCGGTGGCTACGTATGGTTCTGCCATGACACCGTTCTATTCCACACTGGCGATCTGGGTAGGTTCTACGATCCTGGTGGCACTGGTGAAAGTAAAAGCCTCTCCGAAAGGGCTTGAAAATGTACAGAGCTATCAATTGTATTTCGGCAGATATTTGCTGTTTTTCTTATTGGCACAGATTCAGGCAGCCATCATTGTGGCCGGAGATCTGTGGCTGTTAAAAGTAAACATTGTGGAACCGGGGCTGTTTTTCCTGGCGGCAAGCTTTACGGCTACGGCATTTTCCCTGTTGATCTATTCTCTGACACTGGCATTCGGAGATGTGGGCAAGGCCATCTGCGTTATTGTTATGGTATTGCAGATCGCTGGTTCCAGCGGTACCTTCCCGATCGAACTGCTACCGGACACCTACCAGAAGATTTATATTTTCTTTCCCTTCCCCTATGCCATCCGGGCCATGCGTGAGGCACTGGCGGGTATGTACGGTACTGCCTATATGGAAGCACTGGCAAAATTGAGCCTGTTTATGATCGAGGGACTGTTGATCGGCCTGGTGATCCGGATCCCGTTCGTAAAACTGAACCATTTTGTGGAAGAGCGTATGGAAGACACTGAGTTAATGTGACACCTGTTCAGAACCATGAAAACGAAAACTCCGCAGGAGTGGGTTTGTGAATGAAGTTCCGAACAGGCAGAAAGGTAAAATCATGGAGAGAAATTACGAAGAAATTTTTCAGAAGGTTCTGGATTACGAGCAGGCCCTTCATGAGAAGAATAGAAAAAGAATAAAGATCGGTCTGAAATGTATCTGGATCGTCCCCTTGTTTTTTCTGGCACTGTTGTTCCTGACTGGCAGCAACAAGGTCATCTTCCTGATCCTGTGGATCGTGTCGCTGTTTGCCCTGTCAATCTATCTGATCGTTGTGGAATATATGGATTATAATCTGCAGGAGAAGATCATGGAGCTCAAAGGAGAAGAAGGCGATCTCAAAGCGGTGACTCCGACAGACTTTGACCGGGCGGCGCAGATCATCCGGGAGACCCGGAAACTGATTGGTGAAGGCCTGAATTCCCCGGCCGAGACCGGGACCGAAGAGGATCCGGAAGATGAAACCGAAGAGGAAAACGAAGACGAGACCGAAGACTGGGAGGATGGTGAATAGTATGCATAATATCTGGAAAATATTTACCACCGACATCCGTCGGATCAGCAATAATGTGGTGGCGGTCGTTATTATCATGGGACTCAGCATCCTCCCGGCACTGTATGCCTGGTTCAACATTTTCTCCAACTGGGATCCTTACGAGCCCGCAGCTACCAGTCAGCTGAAAGTAGCCGTGGCTTCCGATGATGCCGGGGCGGAGATCATGGGGCTGTCTCTGAACGTGGGAGACAGTGTGCTGGAGGCTCTGGGAGCCAATACCACTATCGGCTGGGTGTTCCCGGAGACCACGGAGGAAGCACTGGAAGGCGTGAAGAACAGTGATTACTATGCGGCATTGATTATTCCGGAGACTTTTACTCAGGAAATGCTGGGATTTATCGACGGTGAAGTGGATCATCCCACCATTTACTACTATGAAAATGAGAAAAAGAATGGTATTGCCCCCAAAATCACGGGCAAAGCGAAAAATGCTGTGCAGGAACAGGTAAATGCCACCTTTATCAGTACTGTGGCAGAAGCGGTGATGAAAGCGGGAAATGCCCTTTCGGTGGTGAATGCCGGCGGGCAGACCAGTGTGGAAGAATCTCTGGATACCATGCAGGCACAGTTGCAGGATTATGTGGTTATGTTACAGTCCTTCCAGAGTATTATGACCTCCGCGGAGATGATCATGGAGACCAGCCAGAATATGCTCCCGGATATGGATAATATGCTGGAGAATGGACGAAATACCATGATCGGTATGCAGACCATGATCAATTCCAGCGTCGATGCGGTTGACGTTATGGGAGATATGGTGAGCAGCAGTATGGACATGGTCACGGAAGCGTTGCAGTATCTGTCGGTCTTTTCTGATGGATTGTTGGAGCAGATGGGCAGCAACAATGTGGGAAGCACCACGGACACCGGATTGGGCACGGCCATCGGACTGGTACAGGGCATGCAGGCCAATATGGATGTGCTGGGAAGCCTGATCACCGGACAGGATGCTCAGATTCAGGAGATCAACCAGTCTCTGAAAACGATCGAAGCGGATCTGAAACAGCTGCAAGACAGCAAGGGAGATGTGGATCATGATATCAATACTCTGCGGGCACAGATCCGGGAACAGATCCAGATCTGCAACAAACAGCTGAATAATCTGATGAGTGATTACAATAACAATGTCAGACCTTCTTTCCGGGCTACCGGCAAATCCATGCAGCAGGCTTTCCTGAATGCCGCAGCGATGATGAACGGTACGGATGTGAATATGGATGAAATTTCCGATATTCTGAAAGAGTATCAGCAGACTTTGCAGGAAGGTAATGTCAGCCTGCAGGATTCCCTGGTGATCGCACAGGAACTGCTGGACAAGGTCAGCAAAATAGCAGATAATATAAAACGGATCACCGGTGCGGAGACCTATGAGGATATTTTAAGCGCTATGGCTGCCGATCCGACGGCGGTGGCAGACTTCGTATCTTCTCCGGTCAGACTGGAGACGGTACCTGTTTATCCGGTGGATCATTACGGCTCTGCGGCATCGCCGTTCTATACGATCCTGGCAATCTGGGTGGGAGCGCTGTTCCTGGTGGCTATTATTCACGTGGGTGTGAAACCCATTGAACCGGGGGATCATTATAAGGCGCATGAGAGATATTTTGGCAGATATCTGCTGTTTTTCCTGATCGGACAGGCACAGACACTGCTTATTGTTCTTGGGAACCTTTATTATATTGAGATACAGTGTCAGCACAGGTTTTTATACTGGCTGGGGGCAGCCGTGGCCAGTGCGGCATTCAGCTGCTTTATGTATTCTGTGACTTTCGCTTTTGGAAACGTGGGTGAGGCACTGGCTATTGTAGTCATGGTCATCCAGGTGGCGGGAAGCGGCGGAACGTTCCCTATCGAGGTTCTTCCGCAGGTATTCCAGTGGATCTATCCTTTCCTGCCGTTCCAGTTTGGCATGAAAGCGTTTAAAGAATGTATTGCAGGAATGTACGGCGTGGATTATTGGATCAATGTAGGAAAAATGACACTGTTCCTGATCGTAGCATTGCTGCTTGGTCTGGCGTTGGAGCCGCCGTTCCGCAAGCTGAATCATATGATAGAGAAGAGTAAAGAGAAGACAGGATTGATGATTTGATGCAGATGAAAAAAATGACTTCGGAAAAGAAACATAAAATTGCAACCATTGGCTTATGGCTGATCCTCATTCTGTGCACGGCGGTATTGTTCTCCCTGTGTCTCAGTGAGGGGATCGACTATGATGAAGCATACAGTTATCGCACCGCCCATGACAATACGATGATGGGAATCATTCGCGTGGTACTGGCGGCCCATGATACGGATGTGCCGGTATGGTATATGGGATTGCGGCTGTGGTCGTTTCTGGCAGGAGACGGCATTATTGCCTACAAAATGTTTGCATTGCTGGGAACGGTATTGTCCATGCTGCTGGGGCCTGTTGTGATCCGCAGGCAGTGGGGAGCGAAGACAGCAGCCCTTTATATGATCATGGTAAGCCTGACACCTGCAATGATGAAGATCAGTGTGAACAACAGAATGTATTCCTGGACGGTGTTTGGAGTTACCGTCTGCGGACTGACCGCTTATTTCCTGCGGGAGCGGCTGAACAGTAAGGCCCTGTGGACGATATTGTTTCTGACGACCTTCTGCGGTATTTTCAGTCATTACTTTACCGCGTTCAGTTACCTGTTTATCTACCTGTATCTGGTGGCGGTGATTTGGCAGCAGGACAGAAAACAGATCTGGAAGCCGTTTGTCTGTGGTGGTTCCGTTGTATTGCTTTTTGTGGCATGGCTGATAAAATCCGATTTCTTTCATCTGCTGGTTTCTGATGGAAACCCGACGAACCGGTCCAAATTCGGTATTTACGAATTTTTTGATTTCATTTTCGGAACCGGAGTGAAGTATGCGACCAAAATGGGAGAACTTCTTTTTGTACTGACACTGGTCTGCGCGATCCTCTTTTGGAAGCGGCTGGGGAGAAGAAACGGTGTTTTTGCGGTTCTGTGTACCTGTATTTTCCCAGTAAGCTATTTGATGGCGGCGCTGCTGGCATTACACGCGTCCCACTTTTTTACCTACCGCCATGTTATGCATAGCATGGGATTGTTCTGGCTGGGAATGGCTATCATTTTATCCAGGATCAATTTACAGGAATGGATCGCCTGTCTGTCCTTCACTGTGTGGATGGGAGTGTCGGCCTACGGAATCTCTTATCATGAAGAATATGGTACAATCTCATATCTGGAAGAGACGAAGGCATTTATAGCGGAGAATATGGAGCCGGGAGATGTGGTCGTCTACGATACGGATTCCCGCTTCGGACAGCTATTCGGATGCTATATGCCGGACCAGATCTTTTATACCATGGAAGAGGTGCCGGATCTGGAAGAACTGGTGGGGAAAAGAGTCTGGTATTTCCAGTGTTTCGGACATCTGCTGGAGGAATCGGATAAATATACCGTAACCTATGAAAATATGGGACATTATGGATTTCAGTATATGGATGGGAATACGGATTTTGATATTTTAAAGGTGAACATAACGGAGGAAACGGGAAATGATTAAATGGGTGGAAAGAGGAGTCCTGCTGGCAGCGATACTTTCCATGTTGTTTGTATGGCCGTATGGAGGAATCCGTGAAGATAAAAAGGACAGTTCCTTAAGTGAGGATTATGGATATACAGAGCCCCTGCAGGTGGGAGAATATGCTTCGCAGTATTTTGTTGCGGAGACAGATTTTCTGAAAACACTGGAAATCGCGGTGAACTATAATCAGGAGGAAGAACGGAACGGACTTCTGGGTCTGGAGATATGGAAAGAGGATCAGAAGATATATGAAGGTGTGATTCCTTATGATGCCATGGAATCGACAACATTTTTCCCTGCCGTCATCGAGACCCGGCTGAAAAGGGGCGCTGTATATGAATACCGGATCGTGAATCAAAGTATTTCCGAGAATCTGCCGCAGGTAGTATATACTACTACGGAAAAGGCGCATGTACCGGAAAATCAGCAACTGGTGGTACATGAAGCAACTGTGGACGGACAGGCATTGAACCGGTACACCTGGAGAGAGAAGCTGGATGCGGTCAGCGTATTGGAAATCGACAGTTTTATTGCAATCGTGGCTGCAATGATATATGCTGTGTTGGAACAATGGAAAAGAAAGGAAAAAAAGAACAATGAAGTGGGTTAAATTCAGAATAAAGACGGTAACGGAAGCGGAAGATATTATTATCAGCACCCTGTACGATCTCGGACTGGAAGGGGCACAGATCGAAGACAAGGTGCCCCTGACCGCCATGGAGAAGGAGCAGATGTTTGTAGATATCCTGCCGGACGGACCGGAGGATGACGGCATTGCCTATTTAAGTTTTTTTGTAGAGGAAAAAGAGGACGGCAGTCTGGAAGTGGCCGGGGAGAAGACCACGACCGAAGCTGTACTTGCGGATGTAAAGCGGGAACTGGAAGACTTACGCCAGTTTATGGATATCGGCGAGGCTTCTGTTGTGGTAGATGAGACGGAGGACATTGACTGGATCAACAACTGGAAACAGTATTTCCACCAGTTCTATATCGATGATATCCTGGTGATCCCTTCCTGGGAAAATATCAAACCGGAAGATACTGACAAGATGGTGCTTCATATCGATCCCGGTACGGCATTTGGCACCGGTATGCATGAGACCACACAGCTGTGTATCCGTCAGCTGCGTAAGTTCATCACTCCTGAGACAGAGCTTTTGGATGTCGGCACCGGCAGCGGTATTCTGGCAATTTTATCCCTCATGTTCGGGGCAAAACATGCCGTGGGAACCGATCTGGATATCTGTGCTGTGGAAGCTGTGGCACAGAACTGCGAAGTGAATGGAATCGATCCGGCACAGTTTGACATGATGATCGGCAATATCATTACAGACAAAGAAGTGCAGGACAAGGTAGGCTATGAGTGTTATGATATCGTGGTGGCCAATATTCTGGCAGATGTACTGGTACCGTTGACTCCTGTCATCGTACATCAGCTGAAGAAGGGCGGTATCTACATCACCTCTGGCATCATTGATGACAAGGAGCAGACCGTGGTGGAGGCTGTGAAGGCCGCTGGATTGGAAGTACTGGAAGTGACCTACCAGGGAGAATGGGTCAGCGTTACCGCAAGAAAGAATTAAGTGCTTAAAATAGGAGTTTCTATGTATCAGTTTTTTGTAGAACCGGAACAGATCGACGTGGCAGCGAAGAGCGTTATCATCCGGGGAACCGATGTGAATCATATCAAAAATGTACTGCGGATGCGCCCCGGCGAAGAAGTGGCTGTCAGCAATGGAATCGACGGGAAGGAATATCGCTGTGGGATCCTTGCACTGGAAGAGGACTGTGTCCGTCTGGAGCTTCGTTTTATCAAGGAAGACGGAGTAGAGCTTCCGGCGAAGATCTACCTGTTCCAGGGACTGCCCAAGGCGGACAAGATGGAGCTCATCATCCAGAAGGCCGTGGAACTGGGAGCCTTTCAGGTGATCCCGGTGTCCATGAAGCGCTGCGTGGTCAAGCTGGATGAGAAAAAAGCGGATGCAAAAATCAAACGCTGGCAGGGAATTGCGGAGGCAGCAGCCAAGCAGAGTAAGCGTGGCGTGATCCCCACGGTGGTACCGGTTATGAGTTATGTGCAGGCGGTGAAAACGGCTTCTGAAATGGATCTGAAACTGGTACCTTACGAGCTGGCGGAAGGAATGCCACAGACGAAACAGCTCATCGAAAGCGCAAGACCCGGACAGCAGATCGCTATTTTCATCGGCCCGGAGGGCGGATTTGATCCGGAGGAGATAAGACTTGCCACGGAGGCGGGAATTCAACCGATCACTTTGGGAAAACGGATCCTGCGGACGGAGACGGCCGGATTTACGACTATCGCATGGCTGATGTATCAGTTGGAAAATTAGACAGCGGACGGCACGGATCGCCTGCCTGCGGCATATTTTAATCATAAGAAGAATATAGTAATTATTCAGAGCAAAAGGAAAGCCCGGAAGAGTCGATTTGGCGAATAGGGCGCTGAATAGTTACTGAAGAGATAGATAGCAAGGAGAAGAAGAGAATGGAAGTCTATATGGACAATTCCGCTACCACAAGGACATTCCCGGAAGTGGCAGAGTTGATGACGAAGATCATGTGTGAAGATTACGGTAATCCCTCCAGCCTGCATATGAAGGGAGTGGAGGCAGAGAAATACCTCCGCTATGCCAAGGAGACTCTGGCAAGGATTCTGAAGGTGGAGGAGAGAGAGCTTTTATTTACTTCCGGGGGAACGGAATCCGATAATATGGCACTGATCGGCTGCGCCCTGGCGAATTGCCGCAGAGGCAATCATCTGATCACGACGCAGATCGAACATCCCGCTATCCTGCAGACCATGCGTTATCTGGAGACCCAGGGGTATCGTGTCACTTATCTGCCGGTGGATCCCTGCGGACGTATCCGGCTGGAAGACTTACGCAGAGCCATGACACCGGAGACCATTCTGGTATCTATCATGCACACGAATAACGAGATCGGAGCCCTGCAGCCCATTGAGGAAGCCGGAGCTCTGATCAAACAGATGAACCCGGATACGCTGTTCCATGTGGATGCGGTACAGGGATTCGGAAAATCCCGGATCTATCCCAAGAAGATGCACATTGATCTGCTGTCCGTCAGTGGACACAAGATCCACGGACCGAAGGGCGTCGGACTGCTGTATGTAGGGGAACGGGTGAAGATCCAGCCCATCGTATTCGGTGGCGGACAGCAGCAGAACCTCCGCTCCGGTACCGAGAATGTGCCCGGTATTGCGGGACTTGCAAAAGCAGCGGAAATGCTCTATCATCATTTTGATGAGGATCATGCCAGACTCTGCGCCTGCAAGAGACGATTCATTGAAGGTGTGGAAAGACTGGATCAGGTGAAGGTCAACGGACTTTTGCCGGATGCTCCTTACGGAGAGGGAACGGCGGCACACATTGTCAGCGTATCTTTTGCCGGCGTCAGAAGTGAAGTGCTCCTGCATGCACTGGAGGACAAGGGAATCTATGTTTCCGCAGGAAGCGCCTGCTCTGCACACAAGCCGCAGCCTTCCGCTACACTGAAAGCCATCGGCATCGATAAATCCCTGCTGGATTCCACCATACGTTTCAGTTTTTCCGTATTTACCACGGAAGAAGAGATTGACGTATGTCTCCAGGCATTGTACAATATAGTACCTATGTTACGCAGATACAGTCGCAGATAAGCGATTTGAGAAACACTCAGAAAGGAAACGAACGTGTTTACATCATTTTTGATAAAATATGCCGAGATCGGCATTAAGGGAAAGAACCGTTACCTGTTCGAAGATGCTCTGGTACGCCAGATTAAGTATGCACTGAAAAAGTGTGAGGGAGAATTCCTGGTGCACAAGACACAGGGCCGTATCTTCGTAGATGCAGAGTCAGAATTTGACTACGATGAAGTTGTGGCACACTTACAAAGAGTCTTTGGAATCTCCGGAATCTGCCCGGTAGTGCACGTACAGGATGAGGGCTTTGAGAAGCTGTGTGAGACCGTGATTGACTACATTGCAAAAGTATATCCCGATTGCAATCAGACGTTCAAGGTGGCAGCGAGACGTGCCCGGAAAAATTACCCCAAGGATTCCATGACCATCAACATGGATATGGGAGAAGCTATCCTGAAGGCTTATCCCAATATGAAGGTGGATGTACATCATCCCGATATTATGCTGAACATTGAGATCCGTGAAGAAATCTATATCTACTCCGTGATCCTGCCCGGTCCCGGAGGAATGCCCGTAGGTACCGGTGGCAAGGGAATGCTGCTTCTCTCCGGTGGTATTGATTCTCCCGTGGCAGGTTATATGATCGCCAAGAGAGGCGTCAAGATCGATGCGGTATATTTTCATGCACCGCCTTACACCAGTGAGCGTGCGAAGCAGAAGGTAGTGGATCTGGCGAAGATCGTTGCCCGTTACACCGGACCGATCTATCTGCATGTGATCAATTTTACCGATATCCAGTTATATATTTATGAGAAATGTCCTCATGAGGAACTGACCATTATCATGCGCCGTTATATGATGCGGATTGCGGAACAGATTGCGAAAGAGACTGAGTGCCTGGGCCTGATCACCGGTGAGAGCATCGGCCAGGTGGCATCCCAGACCATGAATTCCCTGATCGCTACCAATGAAGTATGTGAGCTGCCGGTCTACCGTCCTCTGATCGGATTTGACAAGCAGGAGATCGTAGAAGTATCCGAGAAGATCGGGACTTATGAGACTTCCATTCTGCCCTATGAAGATTGTTGTACCATCTTCGTGGCAAAACATCCCGTGACGAAACCGAACGTGAAGGTGATCCGCAGACATGAACACAATCTGGATGAGAAGATCGACGAACTGGTGAAGACCGCACTGGAGACCAAAGAACTGATCATTGCGGAAGCATAAGTGCGAATGCAGAGTAACTATTCAGAACCGGGGAAACAGAGGTACTGAATAGTTACTTTTTTGGAATGGCATATAAAAAACACCTCAAGAGGATTGCGTCTCTCAAGGTGTTCTCTGTTTTACTATGTATTCGGAATTCCGAATCGGTAACTTATACCAGATAAGGCTTTAATACTTCCAGAACCTCATCAGCGCCATCCTCTGCATGGATGTTCAGGTCGATAGGCTTGGAAAGATCCAGGCTGAAGATACCCATGATGGACTTTGCATCAATTACGTATCTGCCGGATACAAGATCGAAATCATAATCGAACTTAGTAATATCGTTTACGAAAGATTTTACCTTATCAATAGAATTTAAAGAAATCTGAACTGTCTTCATGTTGACTACCTCCTTAATGTGTGTCATACCTTCTGACTTCATATTAATGGCTGAACGACCAAAAGTCAAGACGAAAACAATACAAAAAAAGTGAGGAATCCTATGAAAAGTGTAGCATTACACAACCTCGGATGTAAGGTTAATTCCTATGAAATAGAAGTAATGCAACAAATGTTACAAGAAAAAGGTTATACTATTGTACCATTTGATGAAACCGCAGATATTTATATTGTAAATACCTGCACAGTTACCAATATTGCAGACCGGAAAAGCAGACAGATGCTTCATCGTGCGAAGCAGAAAAATCCGGCGGCACTGGTGGTGGCTGTGGGATGCTACGTGCAGACCGGAAGGGAAGATGTTGAGCAGGATCCCTGCATCGATCTGGCGATCGGCAACAACCGCAAGAAGGATCTGGCATCCATTTTGGAGGAGTATCTACAGAATCTGGAACAGGAAGATGCGGTGGCGGAGAATGCAGAAAATGCCGGGCATGGTGTGGACAAGACTCTGCATGACACTACTGTCATAGATATTAACCATACCGCGGAATATGAAGAAATGACTCTGAAACAGACGGCAGAGCACACCCGGGCCTATATTAAAATTCAGGACGGATGCAATCAGTTCTGCTCTTACTGCGTTATCCCCTATGCCCGAGGCAGGGTCCGCAGCCGCAGGGCGGAGGATATCATCCGGGAGATCACCGGCATGGCACAGAACGGATACCGGGAGATCGTACTGACAGGTATCCATATCAGTTCTTATGGCATTGATTTCGACGAGGAGGCCTGGAAGCGGGGAGAAAGCGTTTCTGTATTAAAAGAAGACGAGGAAAGAAGAGATTATTCCGGCAGCAGTAAGCTGATCGAT
>ERZ791614.1091-NODE-1091-length-14820-cov-2.447680_pt1 | contig 14820 bp, 9 predicted proteins | sample MGYA00510274_ERZ791614 | MGnify/ENA primary metagenome ERZ791614 (study PRJEB30046, sample SAMN00715221) | human gut metagenome | study: EMG produced TPA metagenomics assembly of the A metagenome-wide association study of gut microbiota in type 2...
TGTCGCGATCGACAGTACCGATGTCGGCCGCGTCCTTTACGGCGCCGTCGGCTCTCACCGCTGGCGTTTGGCCGTGGACGGTGCGGGCGGACACTCCTTTGCCGACTTCGGCAAGGTTCCGAGCGCCATCCATGCGGTTTGCCGCGCCGGCAATATCATTGCCGACATCAAGGTTCCGGAAGATCCTAAGACCACCTTTACGATCGGTACGATCAAAGGCGGTACAACGGTGAACACGATTTCCGCTCACTGCGAAGTGGATGTCGATATCCGCAGCGTTTCCAATGAGGAACTGCTCCGTGTTGAAGCCGAAGTTTTGGGTGCTTTCGAGAAGGCCATCAAGGAAGAAAATGCCCGCTGGGGTGTTGCTGATGAACAGGGTCTGAAACTTACCAAGACCATGATCGGCAATCGTCCGGGCGGACTTCGTCCGCACAGCTGCCCGGTCCTTCAGGCAGCCCGCAGCGCCCAGAAGACCCTCGGCATTGAACTGACGAACTACGCGATGTCTTCCACTGATGCCAATGCTCCGATGAGCCACAATATCCCGTCTACCTGCCTCTGCTCCGGCGGTAAAGGAATCGGCGCTCATACCCTCAAAGAGCATTTCATCATGGAAAAGACAGAGCTCGGACCTCAGCTGGTTCTCTTAACCGCGCTTGCTTTAGCCGGCACAGAAACCACCAAGCCCCTGCTTGGATAAATAAAAAAACACTACTACACCTCGAACCATAAAACCCTCCCTGGGCGGCTTGCTTCTCTCCTGCAGAGGACAGCCGCCTTTTTTCTTTTTCATTAGAATGATTCGGAAAATCGAACTGCAGCTTCCGAATCGTCATGACATCCTCCTTAAAAAACAAAATGCCTGCTTGGGACTTTCGTTCTTCCTACGGGAGCCTGAGTTCGCCGGCATACCGAAAAGCCTGTCAGCGCCTGGAAGCCGATATTCATATTCTTGCGGGCCTCGTGCCGAACGCCAAAGACTCCGTGTCAATTGCCATTGCACTCGAGCACTTGGCAGAAGTTTTTTGCCTGACGGATTCTTTAATCGGTTATTGCCGCTGCCTTTCGGCGATTGATACCAGAGAGCAGGAAGCTGCTAAAGAACGCGTGCGTCTTTGGGAAATCCATTCCCGTTATTACGAACTGATCACAGAACTGTTCCATCGGCTCGCCGGTCTAAAGAAGAGCGATCCGATTTGGAAGGAACTGGATTTCAGCAAATGGGAGTGGCTCTTTGAACGCGTTTCGACCCGCTGGTCTTTTTCTCTTTCGCCGCGTACGCTGCAGCTGCTCTACGAACTTAAAGCATCTAACTTTGTTCCCTGCGCCGACCTTTATCATTCTTTGAATGCGCACTTGGTGGCGACCGTGCGGACGATGGACGGATTGACGAAGCATCAGTCTCATTCTCAGTGCATAGCGGTATTGAAGACTTCGGAGGACCCGAAGCTCAGACAATCGACTTTTACGGCGCTTAACGAATACTATTCGCAGAACGCTTATCTCTACGCTTCTATCTTCAATATGCTCACGGGCTTTCGTCTGAAGGGTTTTGAGTTTGCAGAAATGGACTTTATGGCGCCGGCTTACTGGCAGAACGCCGTGAGCTCCGAAGCAGTCGATGCCTTGATGACGGCGGTGAGAGCCAACCGGCACATGCTGCGCAAGTCAGTGATCAGCCGAGCGCTCTTTACCGGAAAGAGCGTCATGGAGGTCTGGGATCTCAATGCGCCGGCTCCGCTGCGCCGAGAAATTCATATTCCTTATGAAGAAGCGCTCGAGAAGATTAAAGAAGTCGGCAAGGTACTCGACGAGCGTATTCCGGAAACCTTCGACTTATTTGTCGAAAAGGGCTGGGTTGAAGTACGCCAGCTGCCGGGAAAACAAAACGGCGCTTTCTTCCAAGGTATTTTGTCGCTTAATGAGCCGAGAATTTTTTCAACGTATCTCGGTTCCTTTGCCTCTATGAGTCAGCAGGCCATCATGTACGGACACGCCTGGCACTTCTGGCTGCAGAGAGGCTTGCCGGCGCAGGAGCGGAAAATTCCGCGCGCGCTGATGGAAGTAGCCGGACACTTTTTTGCACTGCTGCTTTTCGAAGAAATCCAAGCCAAGGCCGCATCGGCGGAAGAAAAGCTCGAGGCGCTTTGGCAGGAGCTCTCGTTTATCTCGAATTACGTAATCAACATGGGCGTTCGCTTCGATTTTGAAAGAAGCTTCTTCGAAGAACGAAAGAAAGGCGTTGTATCGGTTACCAAGATCTCTAATCTTCTTTCCGAGGCCTGGCAGGCTTGGTACGGAGAAAGTACTGCCGGAGCCGACCCGTATCTTTGGATTAACCGCGGTCAGTTCTACAAGATCGACGACTATTTCTACAACTATCCTTACATCTTCGGGACGGTTTGCGCCTACGGTCTATCTGAGATTCGGCACAGAATGCCGGAAGTTTTTCCTAAAATCTACAGCGAATTTCTACAAAACAGCGGACGAATGTCCGTCGATGACCTCTTCAAAAAATTCTTTAAGGTCGATATTACTCAGCCGGAATTCTGGGAAAGCGGTCTGAAAGCAATGGAGCGGAAGATCGCAGTTTTTGAGACGGAAGCTCGGAAATACTCCGAAAAATCGGTCCCGGAAAACAGTTAGGAAGAAAACCTCCGTTACAACTTTCTGTTGTAAGCAACGCAAAACTCATAAATTGTAAATTTCTGAATGAATGTTCATTCAGAGTTGAACTAGAATTGTGTCCGTTGCGTTTCTCAGAAGAGCAAGCGCACTCTAATCAGAATAAATTGGGAAATAATCTCGAGGTTTTTCATGTTATTGAACGACTTAAAGAAAGCGGCGTTGTGTGTTGCCGCGGGCTTTGCCGTCTCTATGTTGGGCGGATGCGACTCGCAGAAATCGGCCGGAGCTCCCGGCGGAGCTGCCGCTCAGCGGGCTCCTCAGGTTTCCGTTACGGAAATCCAGCCGACCGAGTTGGACATGACAACGACGCTTCAGGGCCGTACGGCTCCTTACTTGGTTGCGGATGTCCGTCCTCAGGTCGCCGGTATTCTGCAGAAACGGCTCTTTAAGGAAGGAAGCGAGGTCAAGGAAGGACAAGCGCTTTATCAAATTGATCCGGCTGTTTATGAAGCCGCGGTGGCCAGTGCCAAAGCCGAGCTCCAGAGAGCGCAGGCCGTGCTGTACCAGACTCGCCTGACCGCTAATCGCTACGCACAGCTTGTGAAGACAAACGCGATCAGTAAACAGAACAACGATGACGCGCAGGCTGCTTACAAACAGGCTCAGGCCGCAGTAGCTGCTGCCGAAGCGGGATTAAAGAACGCTCAGATCAATCTTGACTACACAACGGTTCGTTCTCCGATTTCCGGACGCATCGGCCGCTCCTTAGTGACGCCGGGTGCATTGCTTTCCGCGCACCAGGCTCAGAACATGGCCGTCGTTCAGACACTGGATCCGATCTATGTGGACGTGACCCAGTCGAGCAAAGAAATTCTCAGTCTTAAAAAAGATATTGCTGCCGGCAAACTGAAAACCAAAGGCGGCGCAATCCCTGTGACCCTGATCATGGAAGACGGAACCAAGTATCCGCAGACAGGCGAACTTACGCTGTCTGAAGTTTCCGTTGATCCGGGTACCGGCACCATCACACTGCGTGCTGAATTCCCGAACCCCGAGAATATTCTTCTTCCGGGTATGTTCGTCCGTACCGAGCTGCCTCAGGGCACGATGGAAAAAGCTTTGCTGGTTCCGCAGCGTGCCGTGATGCGTGAAGCCAACGGCACTCCCTACGTTTATGTTGTTGAAGACGGCAAGATCGCCATCCGCCGCTTAGTGACCCATCGGACACAAGGTCAGAACTGGATTGTTGAAGAAGGTCTGAAACCGGGTGAAAAAGTTGTGATTGAAGGTCTGCAGAGAATTCGTCCGGGCGTCCCCGTTCAGATCGTTCCGACCATTGCAGAGCAGGAACAAGCCAAGGCGGCAAAGGCTTCTAAGCAGTAAATTCAGAGGTTGATATGGCAAAGTTTTTTATTAACCGACCAATTTTTGCTTGGGTGATCGCAATTGTGATCATGCTTGCCGGTACGCTTTCGATTTTGAATCTGCCGGTGTCCATGTATCCGCAGATTGCGCCTCCTCAGGTGAGCATCTCCGCGACCTATCCGGGCGCTTCTGCCAAGACGATTGAAGATACCGTCGTTCAGGTGATTGAACAAAAGATGACCGGTTTGGACGGTTATCTGTACATGAGTTCAACCAGTGAGTCGAGCGGCCGAATCAATATCACACTGACCTTTGCGGCCGGTACCGACCCTGATATGGCTCAGGTTCAGGTGCAGAACCGTCTGTCTCAGGCCCAGTCATCGCTTCCGGAAGTGGTGCAGCGCTTAGGCGTGACGGTTATCAAGACGACCGCAAGCTTCCTGAAGGTGATCGGTCTGACTTCTACCGACGGCTCGATCTCTGCGGCTGAGCTCGGTGACTACCTCGTTTCCAGCATTCAGGAGCCGCTGAGCCGTGTGGACGGTGTGGGTGAAGTCGAAGTTTTCGGTTCCGCCTTCGCAATGCGTATTTGGCTCGACCCGGAAAAACTTCACGAATATTCTCTGACGCCGGCCGACATTAAGACCGCGATTACGACTCAGAACGTTCAGATTTCTTCCGGTCAGGTCGGCGGTCTGCCCGCTGCCAAAGGTACGGCTTTAAATGCCGTGATTACTTCCAGCTCTCTGCTGGAAACACCGGAACAGTTCGGCGCCATCTTCTTAAAGACTCAGGCAAACGGTTCTCAGGTCTTCTTACGCGACGTGGCCCGCATTGAAAAAGGCCCGCGAATGTACGAAGCGACGGCCTTCTTTAACGGCAAGCCGACCGCCGGTCTTGCGATTAAGTTGGCCTCGGGCGCTAACGCGCTGCTGACTTCGGACTTGGTGGATAAGAAGATGCAGGAGCTCTCTCAATACTTCCCCGAGAAGTATGAGTACGTGATCCCGTTCGACACGACCCCGTTCGTGCGTATTTCTATTGAAGGCGTGATTCATACCTTGCTCGAGGCTATCGTGCTGGTGGTGCTCGTGATGTATCTGTTCCTGCAGAACTTCCGCGCAACACTGATTCCGACGATTGCCGTGCCGGTCGTGGTCTTAGGTACCTTCGGTATTCTGGGCGCGATGGGCTACTCCATCAACATGCTGACGATGTTCGCTATGGTGCTTGCGATCGGTCTGCTGGTGGACGACGCAATTGTGGTGGTGGAAAACGTCGAACGTGTGATGGACCAGGAGCGCTTATCGCCGCATGACGCGACCGAGAAATCTATGACGCAGATCACCGGTGCTTTGGTCGGTATCGCGATGGTGTTGTCGGCGGTGTTTGTCCCGATGGCTTTCTTCGGCGGCTCTACCGGTGTGATTTATCGTCAGTTCTCCGTCACGATTGTGGCTGCGATGGGCTTGTCCGTCCTGGTCGCTTTGACGCTGACACCGGCGCTTTGCGCAACGATTCTTAAACCGATCAAACACGACAAGGCTGAGAAAGGATTCTTCGGCTGGTTCAACCGCACATTTAACAAAGGTGCAGAAGGTGCGACCTCCGCTGTGGGCTACATGACCGCTCGCTGGAAGCGCTTCATCGTGATTTACGGCGTGATCATTGCAGGCGTCGTCTTCGGATTCCTGAAAGTTCCGACTGCCTTTATGCCGGACGAAGACCAGGGTTCTTTGATGGTCCAGATTCAGCTGCCGGAAGGCTCAACCCGAGAGCAGATTCTTCCTGTTGTAAAACGCATGCAGGATTACATGCTCAACGATGAGAAAGATTCCGTTGAATCTGTGATGACGGTGGTCGGCTTTAGCTTGGCCGGTATGGGTCAGAACTCTGCGATGGCCTTTATCAAACTTAAAGACTGGAGCGAACGTCCGAAACCCGAGCAGAAGGCTCAGGCGGTTGCAGCCCGCGCTAACCGTACACTGATGAGCTGGAAAGACTCTATTGTGTTCGGCTTTGCGCTGCCGCCGGTTCCCGAACTCGGTATGGCGGACGGCTTTGATATGTACCTGCAGGACTTGAGCGGTCAAGGTCATGACGCTCTGATGGCAGCCCGAAACCAAGTTCTGGGCGCTGCCCGCAGCAATCCGCAGCTCTACAACGTTCGTCCGAACGGTAAAGAAGATGCACCGCAGCTTCAGCTGCACATCGACTTTGCTAAGGCCGCCTCTTTAGGCGTCAGCGTGGCATCCATTAACGATACGCTGTCGACTGCTTGGGGTTCCTCCTACGTCAATGACTTCTACGACCGCGGCCGTATTAAGCAGGTTTATGTTCAGGGCGATGAGAAGTTCCGTCAGCGTCCGGAAGACTTGGACCGCTGGTACGTGCGCAACGATAAAGGCGAAATGGTTCCGTTCTCCGCTTTCTGCTCTACTGAGTGGAAGTTCGGTTCCTCTCGTCTGGAGCGTTTCAACGGCTTGGGCGCTGTGAATATTCAGGGAGCGCCGGCAGCAGGCTTTACGACCGGTCAGGCGATGCTTGCGATGGAAGAAATCGCCAAGGCTTTGCCGCACGGATTCGGTATCGCCTGGAACGGTTTTTCCTTCCAGGAACAGCAGGCCGGATCTCAGACCGGCGCACTTTACACGTTGTCTATTTTGATCGTGTTCCTGTGTTTGGCCGCTCTTTATGAAAGCTGGTCTATTCCGATTGCCGTGATTTTGGTTGTACCGCTGGGCGTTATCGGTGCTCTCGGTATGACAGGCGCCTTCGGTATGAACAACGACGTGTACTTCCAGGTCGGTTTGTTAACGACGATCGGTCTGGTGAGTAAGAACGCCATTTTGATTGTGGAATTCGCAAAAGAGCTGCATGAAAAGGGCGAGTCCATTGTTCATGCGGCGGCACACGCGGTTCGCATGAGAATTCGTCCGATTATGATGACTTCTTTGGCTTTCGGTCTCGGCGTGCTTCCGCTTGCCAAGGCGACCGGCGCCGGTTCGGGCGCACAGAACGCCATCGGTATCGGTGTGTTAGGCGGTATGCTGACAGGTACGTTCCTGTGTATCTTCTTCGTTCCGCTGTTCTATGTGCTCATTGTTAAGCTGTTCGGCGATAAGATTAAAAAGAAAAAACCGCAGGAAGCCCTGCAGGAGAATAAATAAATGAAGGCATTCAAACTTACGGTTATTGCCTGTTCTCTGGCCGTCTGTGCCGGCTGCACGATGGCACCCAAGTATGAGAGACCTGCCGCGCCGGTCGCGGCAACTTTCCCGACCGGGGAAGCCTATACCGATGTCAAGACGACAACGGCGCCGCTCCCTGACTGGAGAGTCTTCATTACCAATCCCAAAGCCAAGAAAGTGGTTGAAATGGCGCTGGCCAACAACCGCGATCTCAGGGTTGCGGTCCTCAATATCGAAAAGGCCAGAGCTGCCTACGGTATTCAGAGATCTGCGCTGATGCCTTCTGTGGCGGCCGGCCTGCAGGAAAACGCCGGCAAAACGCCGAGCATTATGTCGGCCACGGGCAGCAGTTATGTCTCCCATACGTATCAGGCAAACCTGGCTTCTACGGCTTGGGAGCTGGATCTGTTCGGGCGAGTCAGAAGCTTGAGCGAAGCCGCTCTTCAGCAGTTCTTCTCAGCTGAAGAGAACCGTGCTGCCGCTCAAAACGCTTTGATCGCACAGGTTGCTACTTCTTGGATTAACTTAGGCGCACAGAAGGAATTCCTGCGCCTGCAGAGAATTACGCTCCAGAGTCAGGAAGAAAGCTTCAAACTGATGTCCGACAGCTATCGTTTGGGCGCCAGCTCTTTGCTGGAGCTTGAACAGGCTCGTACGACAGTGGCCACGGCACGCGCTGCCGTAGCGCAGTACGAACGCAGTCTGGCTCAGGCGCAGAACGCGCTGAACCTGGTCGTCGGCGCTCAGGTCCCTGCGGATCTCGAGCCGAACAACCTGGAAGAAGCTACGAATTACGGCGCGATTGCTCCTGCCGGTTTAAGCAGCGACATTCTTTTGAACCGCCCGGATATTAAGGCCGCGGAACACAATCTGATGTCTGCGAATGCCAACATCGGTGCGGCTCGAGCCAACTTCTTCCCGCGCATTACTCTGACTGCAGGCATCGGTTCTACATCCCGCCACTTGAGCGATCTGTTTGATGCCGGAACCGGACTTTGGACATTTGCTCCGTCCGTTTCTCTGCCGATCTTCACCGGCGGTGCGAACCTCTCGACACTGCGTCAGGCTGAAGCTCAGCAAAAGATCATGGTCGCTACGTATGAGAAGACTGTGCAGAATGCTTTCGCAGAAGTGAGCGACGCGCTTGCTACCGTCGGTACGGTCAATCGTCAGTGTGCAGCGCTTAAAGACCTGGTCAACGCTACGGAAACCGCCTACCGCTTGTCTCAGAGCCGTTATAAGAACGGTCTGGACGGGTTCCTCACCGTACTTGAGAGCCAGAGACAGATGGTTGCTGCTCAGACGAACTACATTTCGGCCGAGAGCAATCGTCTTTCCAGCGGTGTGATGCTCTACAAGGTTCTCGGAGGCGGCTCTGTTGTCGAACCTGAAGCTCAGACCGCAGCCCAGGCGGTAACTCCTGCTGCTGCAGAACCGGCTCAGACGATTCCTGTCTCGAGCGGAGGCGGAAATGCTTAAAACTCGAGAGACCAGAGTCGAAGAGCGAAAGGAAGAGAAACGCAGCGAAAAGCGTGATCGTATCTTGCGTGCTGCGGAAGCCATCTTTTTAGACAAGGGCTTTCATGCGGCGAGCATGAATGAAATCGCTGAAGCTGCCGACGTCAGCACGCCTCATCTCTACAACTTCTATGCCAGTAAAGCCGCTTTGGCACTGGCTGTTCAGCTGAAGATGGGGCAGGAGACTTTTGATGCTTTAAAGACAGCGATGTCTGCGGGTAAAAAGAATCCGAGCTGTGAGTCAATCTTCGATTCCCGTCGTTCCTCGCTGATGCTGACGATTTTGACAGAGTGCACGCGCAATCCCGACATCAAAGAAAAGATCACGGAAAACGGAGCACGTTTAAGAGCGATGATTTCTGAAGCGGGCGGCATTTCTCAAGATGACCAAGAAGGTCAATACCGCATTCTCTGTGTGATGGCCATGTATCTGGGGATGTCGATTTCCAACATCTTTACGCTGGTCGAGAACCGCGAGCTGATGACGAAGATTTTGGCACAGGCTGAATCCTGCATTCTTCCGTTTTGCGGCGATAAAAAGGTCAAAGCAGCACAGCACGAACGCTTAGAAATAATAAGTAAGTGCTTACATACATCCCGGGCAAAGTCCCGGGATTTCTTTTTGAATCTGATCCGGCAGTAGGTTTTCGGGTTCGGAAGGTTTGAGGTGTCAGTTAGGCTCGGTAGTGAGAAAACGGATTTTGAGTTTCTGACAATTGTGCTAAGTTGAAGGCAGTTAAGAATTAGTTCGACGAAGTTGAACCGTGAAAAAGATTGTTAGGTTGATCTCAGCAGTTATCTGCTTCTTTCAGCTCAATGTCCAAGCGGAGGAGCCGAAGGAATACACCTTTGCGATCAACTCAGCCGTTACTCCGCTTTTGCATGCCGCCTTCATTAACGAAACAATCAAGACGGTAGAGAGGTCTGTGGCTCCTGCCAAACTCAAAGTCTTGTATGTAGAACTGCCGGAGCTGGAAAGGCTCATTGAAAACCATCAGACCGATTTCTTCATTTCTACCGCGGCAACCATACGGAGATATCAGGACCTAGGCGCTCGAGATGTACTGACAGCGTCTTCACCGTTTTCTAAAAATCCGAATCGATCCGAAGGTTCTTTGTTCATCGTTAAGGCGGGCAGATCGGACATCAACAGTATTTCGGATCTCAAAGATAAACGAGCGGCAGCAGGTCGTCCGACTGCTTTCGGAATGTATCTAGCTGCGATGGGCGAGATCGCTGCCGACGGCTACGATCCCAAAACTTTCTTCAAGTCGACTCAGTTTTACGGACTTAACCGAGATCAGATTATCAAAGACGTATTGGACGGAAAGGCAGACGTTGGGATCCTGAGAGCCTGTTACCTCGAAGATGCCGTTAATCGAAAGGTTGTGACAACAGATCAGCTCAAGTTCATCAATCTAAAAAACGATCCGGAGCATATTTGTCTGCATTCCACGCGTCTTTATCCGAACTGGAGCTTCGGATCGAATCCTTCCGTTCCGCCGGCAGTCTTGTCGGCCGTGGCAGCCGGTCTGATTGCACAAAAACCTGTTGGCATCGGCCTGTACTGGTCTGTGGCGAGCGACTTCACCGCGATAGACAATCTCCTGAAGTCCTTACAGCTCGGATCGTATCAGCGGTTCAGTAAGGAGTGGTTTTGGCAGCGAATCATTGAGTATCGCTTTTGGGTCTTGGGTACGTTAGCGGCGTTTGCGCTTTTGCTGATCCATTCTTTCATTGTCTCGAGAACTGTGAACATTAAGACGCAGGAACTCAAAGAATCACTTAAAAGAGAGAGTCAAAGTTTCCACGAGGCACAAGAAGCGCACCGGCGCCTCATGAAAATGCAGAGAGCGGCGGTGGTCGGACAGATTTCCAGCTTGATTGCGCATGAGCTCAATCAGCCGCTCGCCGGTATCAAGCTCTATGCCCGGACGCTTCAGCGCGCCAAGGATTCAGGAACACTGACGGAGGATAAGCTCGGTACGGCATTGGCTGAAATTCGTACGGATGCGGACTTGGCAGCCGCCATTGTCGAGCGAGTCAGAAGCTATGCCAAAGGAGCTCGGAGCGAAAGAGTATCGTCGGAAGTTTCTGAGCTCGTGAATAAAGCAGTCCGGGAATTCAAGCGGCAAAGCGGAGAAAGGGTTGAAGTCAAGCTCACTCAAGCGCAGCCGGTCCATGTCATTGTGAATCCGCTTGAATTTGAGCTGGTCATTATTAACCTTTTGAGGAATGCAGCACAGGCACTTCAAGAGCTCGGTGTCTCGAATCCGAAAGTTGATCTGACGATTAGGCGATCAGACAACAGTGCAATGATTACGATTGAAGACAACGGACACATTGAAAAAGAAACGATCGCAAAACTTTCTGAGCCGACTAATTCAACGAAAGCGGACGGATTAGGTCTCGGACTACAGATCGTCAGAAGCATCATTGAAAATCACGGCGGCAAGATTTCCTTTTCTCAAGCCACTTCCGGCGGCTTGAGGGTAGAAATTAGACTGCCGGTACAGGAGGAGACGAAATAATGACAACATCGAATCCGATTATTCGTATTGTTGACGATGAAGCCGTGGTGCGTAAGGCGCTGAAGTTTCTCCTGGAGTCTGAGGGCTGGACGGTCGAGGCCTATGAAAAAGGTTCGGAATTTTTGATAGAAGATCGGCCTTCTCTCATCGGCTGTCTCATTCTTGATGTCGCTATGCCGGAGATGAACGGATTGGAGCTCTATCGGCGCCTGCGGGAAAGAAACTACGAGGTTCCGGTGATTTTTCTGACGGGGCACGGAGACGTGGACATGGCAGTTCAAGCGATGAAAGACGGCGCCATCGACTTCATTCAAAAGCCGATTAATGAAGAAAGACTTCTGTCTGCCGTGGCAAAAGCCGTTCGATATGACGAAAGCCACCGAGGCTGGACAATTTCCGCTGAAGAAGAGAAGAAAAGATACCAGACACTGACGGCCCGTGAGAAACAAATCTTATCGCTAATTGCGAAAGGGTTGATCAATAAAGAAGTTAGTGAGCGCCTCGGGCTCTCGCCGAGAACGATCGAGGTTCACCGCCAAAAAGGTCTGCATAAATTGGGTGTTCAGACGGTCTCCGAACTCGTCCGGTTACTGTCTCATATCGAAGAAAACGCACTTTCTTGATATTTATCAGGGTACTTAAGTACCGCAGTGCGCAAAAATTCAGTTATCGAATTTCAAACCTACTAAGGAGAGCACAAATGAAAAAGATCTGTATCGCACTCGTTTCTGCACTGGCCTTCGGAGTCGTTAACGCCGAAGAAACTGACCTTGTTGTCGTCGGTTCCGGCGGCGCCGGCCTTTCTGCTGCCATCATGGCTGCGCAACAAGGCAAGAAAGTTATCGTTCTCGAGAAAATGCCGATTATCGGCGGAAACACACTCCGCTGCGCTTCTGCATTTAATGCGGCTGACCCCGACAGACAGAAAGCCTTGCCGATGACCGAAACACTGAAGGAAGCAGTTGTAAAGGCGATCAACGAAAAACCTGTCAGCGAAGAACATGCCAAGCTGATGGCCGATGTCAAAGCCAAGTATGAAGCTTACTTGAAGAGCGGTTCTAAGACTTTGTTCGACTGCCCCGAATGGCACGCTCTTCAGACTTATAACGGCGGCGACAAGGTCGGTCAGATTCCGCTTATCAGACAGTATTCCAACAACGTGCTCGATACACTTCATTGGATGCAATCCAAGGGATCTCCTGTTATGGATCGCGTCAGCCAGGGCGCCGGTGCTCTTTGGCAGCGCACCCACCAGCTCGATGCGCCTGCAGGTCTCGGACTGATCGATCCTCTGTACCAGGCCGCCGTCAAACAGGGCGTGAACTTTAAGCTGGGAATGCGTGTTCAAGACCTTATCCTCAACGATAAAGGCCGTGTAATCGGCGTTACCGCAACAGACAAAGTCGGCAATAAGTACGAATTTACGTCTAAGGACGGCGTCATTCTTGCTACAGGCGGCTACTCTCAGAACAAAGAAATGCGCCAGAAATCTGCTCCGCACCTCACTTCGGAAATGGTTTCTACGAACCAGCCGGGAGCAACCGGTGACGGTATCATCATCGCGACAAGACACGGTGCTGATACAACCGGCATGAACTACGTTCAGGTTTATCCGCTGGCTACCCCGGGTACGGGCGCTCTGCAGGGCCGCGCTCGTAAGATGTCCGGTCTGGACGATGTGATTGACGTCAACAAGAACGGCGAACGCTTCGTGAAAGAAGATGCGCGCCGCGACGAATTCGTTGCTGCGATTAAGAAACAGCCCGGCGGCGTTGTTTACGATATCAACGATTCTTCGATCGTTAAACCGCTCAACAGCTTTAACGAAGATGTTGAAACTTTGGTCAGCATCGGCCGTATTTACAAGGCAGATTCTTTAGCTGATTTGGCTAAACAGCTCGGTATGCCTGCCGACAAGCTCGAAGCAACGGTGGCTGAATTCAATAAGATGGTTGAAGCCAAGAAGGATCCGAAGTTCGGCCGCAAGCTCTTTGACCGTCCGATTGTTAAACCTCCGTTCTACGCAACTCCGCGTGCACCTTCTATCCACCACACCATGGGCGGTCTGCAGATTTCGACTAATGCTCAGGTTCTGGATAAGAACGGCAAGCCGATCCCCGGACTTTATGCTGCCGGTGAAACCGTGAACCTCTATTATCACGACTACCATGGTGGCGGCATCCTTTCTCAAAGCTTGGTATTAGGAAGAATTGCAGCAAATCAAGCCGCAAAATATATCAAGCAATAAAGCATTGAATCGTTAAAAGCCCCAACCTCTGCATCAAGGAGAGGTTGGGGTTGGAAAGTTTTGTCGCTTTAATTATATTTGCGGCTTTCGCTGCGACGTCTTTCGTGCGTCATTGTGTTTGGTTTTAGAAACCCACCCTAAAGCTAATAGCTTCAAGTGGTTAACACAATTACCACACTATTTGGACAAAATGTCTTTAACCGCGATCTTTGCAAAAGATGGAGGGACGAAGATGTTAACGCCGTGTCTGCCAAGCTCGGAGTTGGACACTTGCCCGACGGCATAAAGACCGGGGATCACATTTCCATTCTTATCTAAGGCTTGAGATTTGGCATTTATGGCGATTCCCCCGAGTGTCGCATGAACAGAGGGCTCTACTGCTACGCCGTAATATGGAGGCTGGTCCAACTTGCACTTAAACGTCTTGCGGCCGAATTCAGGATCTTTACCTTCCTTTGCGTATTTTCTGAATTTGACAACTGTTTCTTCAAGACCTTTAGGATCAATGCCGAGCTTCTTTGCCAGACCGGGAATAGTGTCGTCCTTCACAACGTAGCCTTTTGCAACGTAATCTTGAAGAATAGCTAACCTAGACACTGGCTCTTGATCAAAAATGAGATACGCAATACCAGTTCCTTTTGAGGCTTTTAGCATGGCCATAGTCACGCCGGTCTTGTCGTTATTGGTGGTGTCGACAAATCTCTTACCTTCTTGATTAACCATCACGCCGCCGCTGTTGAACCTTGCGGCAGTAAAGGAAATGTGAGTGCCATTCGCGTTGTACGTAACAGGATTTAGGACTAAATCTTTCATTCTCGTTAAGTTGGCACCTACTTTCTGTGCCATGATATGTCCGTCGCCGGTCGTACCTGAACTATTTGTCGTCCCAAGATTAAGAACTTCAGGTGTGTACTGCTTTAAAAGTTCTTTTCCGGCTGAATAGCCTCCCGTCGCTAAAATCACATCATTGGCCCTGATGAGGTAAGGTTTTCCATCCTTAGGCTGAACTTTTACGCCAACAATTTTCCCGTTTTCCTGGAGGAGTTCAGTAGCTCTATTATTTAATCGTACATCCGCATTTACTTTCTTTAATGCTTTAACAAAAGCCGGTGTAATTTCTAAGGAAGCTCTGCAAAATACGTAATTTTCCCCAATCGCCCTTCGAAGGCTTAATTTTCGAAGAATCTGGCGGGGATTTTCCATCGGGGAGGAATTGATCAGAGCCTAATCAATCAGTTTCCTCCCTCATAGATACAATTATCCTAGGCGAAGCTAACCTTGGTTCGATTTTCGAAGCAATTTCCGATGAACATGTTGGCAATCGAGGCCAGCATTG
>ERZ791614.1102-NODE-1102-length-14763-cov-4.416032_pt1 | contig 14763 bp, 9 predicted proteins | sample MGYA00510274_ERZ791614 | MGnify/ENA primary metagenome ERZ791614 (study PRJEB30046, sample SAMN00715221) | human gut metagenome | study: EMG produced TPA metagenomics assembly of the A metagenome-wide association study of gut microbiota in type 2...
CAAGAGTGATAATCTCCGAAGCCGGATTGCCCAATACATGGGCTCCAATCACCCGTTGCTGTTCATCCAACAATACTTTACAGACTCCGTTCACGCCTTCATTCTCCGCCACAAAACGACCGGAGTAAGCCATCGGAAGTTTGATAACCTGATAATTGATTCCTTTCGTTGAGGCCGATTCCTCCGTTTCACCCACTCCAGCAATCTCCGGATTGGTATAGACTACGCCCGGAATAGCCCGATAACTCATGGCATCTTCCTTTCCCAAGATGGAATGTACGGCAACTTCCGCTTCACGAACAGCCGTATGGGCGAGCAAAGAGAATCCTGTCAGGTCACCACAAACATACACGCCCGGCACAGAAGTCTGCATCTTTTCATTAACTCTGATAGCGCCACGCTCTGTCTTCTCCAAATTCAAGTTTTCGAGCCCGAAACCTTTCGCCACCGGGCGACGGCCGACACTCATCAACAGCTTCTCTGCAATGACACTGCCGTTTCCCTCCGCGTTCTCATAAGAAACAACAGCCCCTTCTTCCGTTTGCGACAAGCCGACCACTTTCGTACTAAGCAGGAATTTAATACCTCGTTTTGTATATTCTGCACGGAGCAAAGCGGAAAGCTCCTTATCCATTCCACCCAGGATTTCGTCCATCATCTCAACCACCGTCACTTGTACTCCCAAACTATTGAAGAACGACGCAAACTCCATACCGATTACCCCGCCACCAACAATAGCCAAAGAAGCCGGCAATTCTTTACTGTCCAAAGCATCCCTGTGCGTCCAGTAGTTCACCGCGTCCACTCCCGGAATAGGGGGAATGAAAGTTTCCGAACCCGTACATAATATCAGATTCTCTCCTTCGTAAGTCTCTTCCCCGCAGCGAACCGTATTTTTATCAATGATCTGCGCTTCTCCTGATACAATTGTAACATTGTTGGCAGTCAGCTTCGCTTTCACTCCCAGCACCAGTTTACGCACTACCTTACTTTTACGCGCTATTATCTTAGGCAAATCGAAAGAGACTTCCGGGATATTGACTGCATACTTTGATGCATGTTTTGCACTGTCATAAGTCTTTGCCGAATACAACAATGTTTTCGTAGGAATACAGCCTTCGTTCAGACAGACGCCACCCAGACTATTCTTTTCGATAAGCAATACGCTCAAACCGCCTTTACCGGCAGTTTCGGCAGCCGTATATCCCGCAGGACCGCCACCAATGATAATTACTTGATATTTCATAGTATATAATCAGTTAATCTTTTCATTATTATCAAAACATGCTACGATTCATCTGCTTGAGAGTCTACAGGGTCTATTGCCTCCGTGGCCTTTATTTTCTTTGCGAACATTCTCTTTTCGAGTAGTTCTGCAAATTCCTGTTCCTTGACAGGCATCACCGAAACAAACTTCCCTTTTCCGTATTCTATCAGGATATAATCCGTCACCGAGAAGCGGCCGAATTTCATGGAATGGTATTTCCTGACTGCGGTAATTTCGGAAAGCGGGATGATCTTCTTGCGAATAAAACGACCACGTGAGACTTCCAGATCACCGTTTGTTGTCAATGTATAAGTAGTGTGTATAATTTGTTCGATCACTACAATCAGCATCAACATAAACAGTACCGCCACTAAGATATACTTACACCACAATGCGCCGACGGCATTCACAGTAAGCACCACCAACAGGAAATATTGGTACCAGGCGATGCGGGCATGAAAAATTCGATTCATTTTGTCAGATTTTTGCCTGCAAGGTAGCAATTTTATGAATTAGTGACAACGAAAAGTACAACGAAGTAACTTATTTTGTAGCTTTGCGGTGAGAAATAACAAGATTATGGTAAGAAAATTCGATTTCCTCGTTATCGGTTCCGGAATTGCCGGTATGAGTTTTGCGCTGAAAGTGGCGCACAAAGGTAAAGTTGCTCTTATCTGTAAAAGTGGGCTGGAAGAAGCCAATACGTACTTCGCCCAGGGAGGTGTAGCCTCCGTCACCAACCTTCTGGTGGATAATTTCGACAAGCACATTGAAGACACAATGATTGCCGGCGACTGGATCAGTAACCGTGCCGCAGTAGAAAAAGTAGTGCGCGAAGCTCCCGCACAAATTGAAGAACTGATTAAGTGGGGAGTGGACTTTGACAAGAACGAGAAAGGCGAATTTGACTTGCACCGCGAAGGCGGACACTCGGAGTTCCGTATTCTTCACCATAAAGATAATACGGGAGCGGAAATTCAAGACAGCCTGATTAAAGCCGTACAACGCCATCCGAATATCACGGTCATCGAAAACCAGTTTGCCATTGAAATCCTGACACAGCATCACCTGGGAGTGACTGTAACCCGCCAGACACCGGACATCAAATGTTATGGTGCTTATATCCTCGATCCGAAAACGGGAAAAGTAGATACCTATCTTGCTAAAGTGACGCTAATGGCTACCGGTGGAGTAGGAGCCGTTTATAAAACAACCACTAACCCGCTAGTCGCTACCGGAGACGGTATCGCCATGGTTTACCGTGCCAAAGGTACGGTGAAGGATATGGAGTTTGTACAATTCCACCCTACCGCCCTGTATCATCCGGGAGACCGCCCTTCTTTCCTGATAACGGAAGCAATGCGTGGTTACGGAGGTGTACTGCGTACAATGGACGGCAAAGAGTTCATGCAGAAATATGATCCCCGTCTTTCGCTCGCTCCCCGTGACATCGTGGCACGCGCCATCGACAACGAGATGAAGAACCGTGGAGACGACCATGTATACCTGGACGTCACCCACAAAGATCCCGAAGAAACAAAGAAACACTTCCCCAATATCTACGAGAAATGTCTTAGCCTGGGCATCGACATCACGAAAGATTACATCCCGGTAGCCCCGGCCGCCCATTATCTCTGCGGAGGTATCCTTGTCGACCTGGACGGACAATCTTCTATCGAACGCCTTTATGCCGTGGGAGAATGTTCCTGCACAGGATTGCATGGAGGCAACCGCCTGGCTTCCAACTCACTGATAGAAGCAGTCGTATATGCCGACGCTGCTGCCAAACACAGTCTGCAAGTGGTCGATCAATATTCTTATAATGAAGATATTCCCGAATGGAACGATGAAGGAACCCGTTCGCCGGAAGAAATGGTGCTCATTACGCAAAGTATGAAGGAAGTGAACCAGATTATGAGTACGTATGTAGGTATTGTCCGCAGCGACCTCCGTCTGAAACGTGCCTGGGACAGACTCGATATTATCTACGAAGAGACTGAAAGCCTGTTCAAACGTAGCGTAGCGTCCAGAGAAATCTGCGAATTGCGTAATATGGTGAATGTGGGTTATCTGATTATGCGCCAAGCAATGGAGCGTAAGGAAAGCCGCGGATTACATTATACGATAGATTATCCTCACGTGAAGAAATGATTATGAAAACATTGATTCGGACCTTTATTCTTTTCTTCTGCATAACGGGACTAGCTTCCTGCTATGCAGGTATTCCACTGAAAAGCGGAAAATCGGAAAATAACCAGACTTATGAAGTCAGTTATCTGTTCGAGCACGACGGAGTGAAAGTGTACCGTTTTCTCGATCTGGGAAACTATGTGTATTTCACGACCCGGGGAGATGTAACCAGTATCAAGAATGATTCAACAAGAAAAAGGACAATTACTATTTATAAAGACAGTATACCAAACCGATAACGAAAAGAGGCTGTCTAACAAATTTCTTTTTAACGGCTTCACCTCTATCAAACAAACTCTGACAGATTATGTACGATAGATTATCCGTACGTGAAGAAATAGGATTTACAGTATTATTTTTATTAAAAAGAAAAAACAAGAGGCTTCCTCAAATTATATTTTTGAGTCTGGCCTCTTATTTTTTTATCTTTATATGTTTCTTTTTCACTCTTCAAAGAAACTATACTATACACTTATGAGAATATAATACACTTCAGCACACTGTCTATTCAACTATAAACCAATCATTTAAACTGTAACAGCATATAAATACGAATATCACTGCCTCTTCTAAAATCATTCCCTAATATCATCCTCTTAAAAACATGTTCTTGAGCATGTGTACACCTCTTTGAGAATATAGTAAACGCTTTCCTGTCTTTCATCTCATACTTTTGTTCACAGAAATAATCACTAATCGAAATATTATGGATATAGCTAAAAGATGTGAGCAGAACCCCCTACTGGCTCCAAAAGATTTAAAAGCGGGAATCAACGGAATGGAAATTACATGTTTGTTAAATCCCGGAGTTTTCAAATATCAAGGCAAAATTTGGTTACTTTTGCGCGTCGCAGAGAGACCTATACAGAAAGAAGGAATTATCAGTTTTCCTATATATAATGAAAAAGGAAAAATAGAAGTGGTTTCGTTTTTAAAGAATGATCCCGATTTGGATGCTTCAGACCCACGCGTTATCGGTTACAAAGGAAAAAATTATCTGACTACGATGTCTTACTTACGATTGGTTTCAAGTACCGACGGTATTCACTTCAAAGATGAACCGGAATTTCCACCCATTTTCGGAAAAGGAGAGCTGGAAGCATTCGGCATTGAGGATTGCCGTGTTGCAACAACCGAAGATGGTTTTTACCTTACTTTCACAGAAGTATCGTCGGTAGCTGTAGGGGTTGGACTGATTCACACCAATGATTGGAAAAACTATACACGGCATGGAATGATATTCCCACCGCATAATAAAGATTGTGCATTGTTCGAACAGAAGATAGGTGACAAGTATTTCGCTCTTCATCGCCCAAGCAGTCCCGAACTTGGCGGCAATTATATATGGTTGGCAGAATCGCCCGACCGCTTGCATTGGGGAAACCACAAATGTGTGGCAACCACTCGTGACGGAATGTGGGATTGCGCACGTGTAGGGGCAGGGGCAGCTCCAATAAAGACAGAAGAAGGCTGGCTGGAGATTTATCATGGAGCCGATTTTAATCACCGTTATTGCTTGGGGGCTTTATTACTCGATTTAAATGACCCGTCGAAAGTCATTGCAAGAAGCGAAGAACCGATCATGGAACCTATCGCCGCTTATGAGCAAACAGGTTTCTTCGGAAATGTAGTTTTCACTAATGGGCATTTAGTGGACGGCGATACGATAACCATGTATTATGGAGCAAGCGATGAAGTGATTTGTAAGGCAGAGCTTTCCATTTCAGAGATATTAAACGTATTAAAACAGACACAAGAGAAGTAATGAATAAACTGAAAAAAGAATATCTGTTCTTTAAGCAACAGGAACCTAACATGAGAACACTGTTGGTTACCAATATGCTTTATGCATTGGTACTACCGATAGTAGAAATCTTTGTGGGAGCCTATATCATGAGGAACACGAGCGATCCGGTGATGGTTGCTTTTTATCAGCTGGCAATGTATATAGGCATCATTACTACCTCTCTTGTTAACGGCTATCTGCTAAAGAAATACAGTGTGAAGACACTTTATTCGATAGGAATCCTGGTAAGTGGCATTTCCATGTTCGGTATGATGACCATCAAGTCACTTGGCTTCATCGAACTTGGTCTGGCCGGCTTTTTAATGGGAGCAGCTTCTGGTTTCTTTTGGACCAACCGATACCTGCTGGCTCTCTATAATACCAACGACAACAGCCGTAACTATTTCTTCGGACTAGAGTCTTTCTTCTTTTCTATTACTTCCATCGGTGTTCCTTTAATTATAGGCGCATTTATCAGCCAGATAGATGGAAAAGAAGTTTTCGGATTCCTCTTCAATATCAATACCTCTTACTGTGTAGTTACGATGGCAGCAGTAGTCATTACCGTTATCGCCTGCATGACACTGTGGAAAGGTAAATTCGAGAACCCTAAAGAAACGAACTTCCTCTATTTCCGCTTCAACATACTTTGGAAAAAGATGCTGTGGCTAGCCGCATTGAAAGGAATGGTTCAAGGTTTTTTAGTAACGGCACCGGCTATATTGGTATTGAAGCTGGTAGGAGATGAAGGAGCGTTAGGATTGATTCAGGGAGTTAGCGGGGCACTGACCGCTGTCCTGGTGTATGTATTAGGACGTATGGCCCGCCCGCAAGACCGTTTGAAAATCTTTGTAGGAGGATTAATCGTATTCTTTGTCGGTACACTATTCAACGGTATTCTCTTCTCTGCTACAGGAGTGATCCTTTTCGTCCTTTGCAAAGTGATATTCCAGCCTTTGTTCGACCTGGCTTACTTCCCCATTATGATGAGAACAATTGATGCAGTTGCAAAGATTGAGAATAGAAACGAATATGCATATATCCTAAGCCATGAGTTCGGCCTTTTCCTTGGAAGAGCTTTCGGCTTACTACTGTTTATCTTCCTTGCTTATTGTGTATCGCAGGATTTTGCATTGAAATATGCGCTGGTGATTGTTGCCGGATTACAATTAGCGGCATATCCTTTAGCTAAGAATATTACTAATCAAACTGATACTATTGAACATGAAAATGACAAGTAAAGGTGTTTTTGTACTTATAACCGTTTGTCTCCTGGCATCTTGCTCGGGCAACGGAAATAACTTTGGTGAAAAGGTAAAACAGGTTTCCATCCATAGGGTAGACTCTATGCCTGATATGCCTGAAACTTATAAAATGCTGGACTGGAAGCAAAAAGCCCAAAAGTATGACCAGTTTATCTTTGACTGGAATAATAAAAGCGAAGTCGGACCATTAATCTGGTTAGATGACGCCCGCAGAAATATAGACCAGACTACATTTGGCTTATATACTGCCATTAAAGATATTCGTCAGGGAAAGAATGCCAATAACGGAGAGTTCCATGAAAGTCTGAACTCATTGGCAGCTATTCTTGGTGCCGGCCTTGTAGGAATTGACAAGACGAATCAAGACGGATATAACTATGTAAAAATGGTGCAGAATTATTTCAACTCTGATAACGGCTGGAATATAGTCATGAACAATACGACTCCGTCAGTAGCCCTTTTAGGAGGAGGCTATGGCCGCGACTGGTGGTATGATGTATTACCCAATGCCTTATATTATGCTATTTGCGATGTTTTCCCCAATGTAGACGGGGCAGAGAAGATACAAAAAAGTATTGCGGAGCAGTTTGTTAAAGCAGATTCCGTATTGAATGGAAATTACGACTATTCTTATTTTGACTATGCACAAATGAAAGGAATGGTGAATAATATTCCATTGCAACAAGACGCCGCCGGTGGTCATGCTTATGTATTGTTGTGTGCTTATCATAAGTTTGGCGATCCACGTTATCTGCAACATAGTAAAAGTGCCATCGAAGCCCTGCTTGCCCAAAAAGAAAGCCGTTTTTACGAGGCTCTTTTACCACTCGGAGTTTATACGGCAGCCTATTTGAATGCAGTAGAGGGAGCCAACTATGATGTAGCCAAACTTCTTGATTGGGTATTTGACGGATGTAAAAGCCCTACAGGAAGAACCGGTTGGGGGATTATTGTAGGAAAATGGGGTGATTATGATGTAAGTGGTCTGCAAGGAAGTATCACAGACGGCGGAGGATATGCATTCCTTATGAACAGTATCAAACCCGCCTGGCCTTTCATTCCGATGGTGAAATATCAGCCTCAATATGCAAAAGCTATCGGCAAGTGGATGTTGAACAATGCAAGTGCATGCCGTTTGTTCTATCCGGGAGAAATAGATGAAACACATCAATGGGCTCCTGAATTGAAGGACATTACTTATGATAATGTTTCTTATGAAGGTTTACGAAAAACGGATGACTATGGAAAAGCATCATTAAAAGGGGTTAGTCCGGTTGCAATCGGCGATGGTCCCAAATGGATAAAAGGTAATCCGACGGAGAGCATGTTCAGCGTTTACAGTTCTTCTCCTGTTGGTATTTTGGGGGCCATTGTTTGTCAAACGAATGTGGAGGGTATTCTCCGATTGGATTGCAATGTCACAGACTTCTATACAGAGAAACCTTATCCGGTCTATCTCTATTATAACCCTCATAAAGAGACCAAAACCATTACTTATCAAGCTACCCAACCATGCGATTTGTTTGATATTGTTGCCAAAGAATATATAGCAAAAAATATAAAGACAAATGGCTCCGTTGAGATCCCGGCCAATGACGCAAGAGTAATTGTGGAACTTCCCGCCGGAACAGAATTAGAACTGAAAGATGGTAAGATTATTGCGAATAAACAAAATATCATTTCATATAATTAAATCTAAGTGTATAAACTATGAGTAAGCATTTATTATTATTCATTCTTATTCTTGCTGTTTGCACAAATGTCTTTGCACAGCAAACCAAGAGTATTTCGGGTGTGGTATACGACAGTAATACCGGAGAGGCTTTAATTGGAGTTTCTGTTCTTGAAGTGGGAACGACCAATGGTACTATCACTGATTTTGACGGTAAATATACATTAAAAGTATCGTCAAATAAAGTTTCATTCTCGTATGTAGGTTTTAAAACTGAAATTGTAAACGTAACAAATAGCGGAACGTACAATGTAAATCTAGTGTCCGATAATGAATTGGATGAGGTTGTGGTTATTGGTTACGGTACTCAAAGAAAGAGTGACCTTACCGGTGCTTTGGCTTCTATAAGTAGTAAGGATATTAAGAACTATGCAGTATCTAATGCATCCGAACTACTAACAGGTAAGGCAGCCGGCGTATTTGTTGCCGCCAGTTCCGGCCAGCCGGGATCGGATGCAGTGATCCGCGTGAGAGGTTTAGGGACCGTCAATGACAACAATCCATTGTATGTAGTTGATGGACAGTTCATGGATAACATCAGCAGCCTGAATCCATCTGATATTGAACGTATGGAAGTATTAAAAGATGCTTCAGCCTGCGCTATCTATGGTTCGAGAGGTTCTAATGGAGTAATCCTCATTACTACCAAGGGAGGGGTGAAAGGTGAAACGACTGTAACATTGGATGCTTATGTAGGTGTAAAAAACAGTTATAAAGCATTGAACATGATGAACAGCGACCAATACTACAACTTCATCATGAAAGCGTATGAAAACGATGCAAGCTTTCAAAACTCAATGAAGGATAAGTTTACCAATCAGTATCAGAAAGGTTATAATACCAACTGGTGGAATGAAGTAACCCGTACAGCTTTCAACCAGAACTATAATCTAAGCATCCGTAAGGGGACAGATAATTCGAGATCTTCTTTAAGTTTAGGATATGTAGACGATCAGGGTGCGATTATCACTACTGAATTCAAGAGACTTTCACTTAAGGCGAATCTTGAATATGATATCAACAAATTTATCACTGTTGGCGCCAATGTCAATCTGGCAAAGATAAGAAAACGTGACGCAGGAGCAATTCCTTCATTCGATTTCATTCAAAAAGCTGATCCTTTTACCCCTGTTATCAGCCCGTTGGTAGATCCGTCTTCTGAAAATTACGAATATAACAAATATGCGCCTACCGAGTGGTCTTACGACCCTAATCCGGTAGCCATGCTCGAACTTCCTAATAGATACAATGACATATTCAATGTATTTGGTAATGTGTTTGCCCAAATCAAATTGTATAAAGGATTGAGCTATCGGGTACAGTATAGCTTCGAAAGATACCATGATACTTTCAAAGACTTCCGTCCTGTCTATTCGTCTACTTTTTCGGAAGATAACTTAGCGAATCAGGAAAGTAAATATAATAAAGAAACTCAATTGAATAATAATAGCGCTGTTACTTCTAATTATCAAGTGGAACAACGTCTTAACTACAACACGACAATAGGCAGGCATAAACTGGATGCAATGGTTGCCATGACTTATGAGAAGAACAGCAGCGAAGGCATTAATGCATTTAAGAGAAAGGCTTTAGGTAACGATGAAATCTATCAGATACTTGATGCACAAACAGCTGGAGATAACACCTCGGGAGGTAAAGAAACATCTTCTATGTTGTCGTACTTGGGACGTATCAACTATGTATATGATGACAGATACCTTGCTACAGTCAATTTCCGTGCCGACGGTTCTTCAAGATTTGCCAAACGTAACCGTTGGGGCTATTTCCCATCAGTTTCATTAGGTTGGAGAGTGAGCAATGAAGAATTCTTTAAGAACCTGAACATTGAAAATACAATTTCCAATTTAAAACTGCGTGTAGGTTGGGGACAGAATGGTAACCAACGAATCGACAGAGACGCACCTCTTACGTTGATTGGTACCAATAATGAAAATCAATGGTACTTTGGAAACGGGTACTCACAAGGTTACGTCCCGACTTATGTGGGAAATGCAGATATTAAATGGGAAACCAGCCAGCAAACCAATGTCGGTTTAGATATGTCTTTCTTTAAAAACAGCCTTGATGTTAGCATGGACTTTTATGTAAAGAAAACAAGTGACATGTTGCTGAATATGCCTATTCCTTCTTTTGGCGCCTTCCCCAACAGCCCCTTCTTTAATGCGGGAGACTTGAAGAATACCGGTTTCGAAATAGTAGTCAACTACCGTAACCAGATAGGAAAAGACTTTAATTACAATGTAGGGCTGAACATGTCTACTTATAAGACAGAGGTAACCAAACTTACATCGGAATATTTGAGTGGAAATACTAGCCGTACGTATGTAGGAGGTCCTATCGGACGTTTCTGGGGGTACAAACAAATAGGAATATTCCAGAATCAGGAAGAGATAGACAATTATGTGGATAAGAATGGTACCAAGATTCAGCCTAATGCACAACCGGGCGATTTTAAGTTTGCCAAATTAGGAGAATCAGGCGAATTGAACGATGATGATGACCGTACTTTTATCGGTGATCCTAATCCGGACCTCATTTATGGTTTCAACTTAGGATTTAGTTATAAGAACTTTGACGTAAGTATGGCATTCCAGGGAACTATTGGAAATGACATCTGGAACGTTGCTAAAGGAAGCCTTGCTTCAGCAGGACGCCAGAATGCGTTGGCGGATGCTTACACAAAAGCATGGACAAAAGACGGGGATTTGGATGCTGTATATCCACGCATAACCAACTCTGACTCTAACAATAATATGAGAGGTTCTTCTTTCTATGTGGAGAACGGTTCTTACCTGCGTTTGCAGAATATGCAAATAGGTTATACACTGCCAAGTCACATTTGCCAGAAGAGCAAACTGTTTTCAAGTTGTAGATTCTATGTGAGCGGTCAGAATATATTTACTTTAACCGGTTATTCCGGACTTGATCCGGAGTTGTCAAATCCGTATCCTACCTATGCAGGTATAGACAATCGCGACAAATATCCATCCATTCGTTCATTTACTTTTGGTCTTAACTTAACTTTCTAAATTTATCAGATTATGAAACCGAAATTATATAAGTCTTTATTATACTCAATGGTAGGCGCCGGCATGCTTTCTTTGGGAAGCTGCACAGATTTGAGTGAAACCATTTACAACCAGATCGCGTCCGAGAAATATGAATTTACGGAAAAGGATGCCGCCAGTATGTTTGCGCCGGTATATTCCTCCTTGCGCAATTTCTATTGGGCATGGTACGGGTACGCTGACCTGGATATCTGTACGGACATGTGGGTGATCCCTTTGCGGATAGGCGTAGGTTGGGGTGATTTGTATATCAATCTGCATGAACATACGTTTCATTCCGAAATCGGTCATTTCAGTGGGTTGTGGTCAAACGCCTATTCGGGAATAAATGCGTGCAACAAGCTGTTGGCGGACGAGGCCGTGCAGGAATCGGAGGAGTCTGTGGCCCAGCTACGTGCTTACCGTGCGTTGTATTACTATCTTTTGTTCGACCTTTTCCGTAATATTCCCTTGGATACCACTTATGATCATCCCGACGGCTGGCTTCCCGAACAGGCTGAACCGCAGGAAGTATGGGATTTTATCATCTCTGAGCTGGACGACATAAAGGACAAGTGTGGCGATGAGGTGGAGATGGGACAGATAAATAACTATACTGTCCACATGATTCTTGCTAAGATGTATTTGAATCACAATGCTTGGTTTGACGACCATTCCGACGATTCTTACTATCGGAAATGCGTTGACGAGCTGAATGTGATCATTGAATCGAACAAATTCAGCCTGGCGCCGAATTATGCTGATAACTTTAAGGAGGACATCTCTTCTTCTCCCGAGATTATCTTCGGGATTCCGTTTGAGTATCTGTATGCCAGCGGCAATTATTTTGCCAATTTGTGGATGAACGAGGCCGGGCGTGCCACTTTCGGGTTTACCGGTTGGGCCACAGGAGGCGGAGCCGCCTTGCCCCAGTTCCTGGATACTTATGACAAGAATAATGACACCCGTTATACAGACTGCTGGATCGGCGGTGTCCAGCAAGACCAGAGTGGAAACACCATTTATGTGGACGGCCAGCCTTTGAACTATACGTATGAAATCCGCAGTACGGACAATCCGGGATGCTATCCGATGGAAGGATACCGGTTGGTAAAGTATGAGATAAAGGATGGTGACTGGGGAACCAGTTATGATGATGTGCCTTTCTTCCGCTATGCCGATGTCTTGATGATGAAGGCTGAGTGCCTGTTGCGTCTGGGAGGATATAACGGCGAGACGGAACAGGATGCCGCTAGCCTGGTTACTCAGGTAAGGCAACGTGCGTTCAAAGGGAATCCCGATAAGGCGACACGCACGGTAACCCAGTTGAAAGGCGGCAGCGTATATTCTTACGGACACCGGGAGAACATTGCACAGCAGGATGAGGCGGATAATTGGGTGACCACTACCGAAGGAGGCAGCGACATCGAGCTGGGCGGCCTGCTGGACGACCTGGGATGGGAGTTCCTGGCCGAGCACCATCGCCGTCAGGATTTGATCCGTTTCCGTCTTACCAGCGGACAGAATGTGTATAATGGCAAATCATGGTTCTGCAAGGATGCCAAGACCGATCCGACGGACAAACATTGTGACATTTTCCCGATACCCAAGAGTATCATGGATGGTAATATAAATCTGGTTCAGAATCCGGGATATTAACCCTTTGTTAACTATAAAAAGAAAAACGATGAAAAAGAATATATTATTGGCACTTTGCTGTTGCTCGCTACTTGCTTTTGCAGGTTGTAGCGATGATTATACTGACGCAACATCCAAACATATATACGGAGAAAACGAAAACCCGTATCTGAAGACAAATACCAATGCCCAGGTTACTACTAATGTGGCATTGGAAGTGAACGGCAGGCACGCTTATGTTTTGAACCTGTCGGACTATACGGACAAGTTTGAAGAATTGATGGGAATGAGTGTGGATGCGGCTGTTGCCGGGCTGGATACCAAGGCCACTGTCTTTTATCCCATAAACATGACTCGCAACCAATGGTTGAAGACGGCTTATACCAAAGACGGCGCAGGCTGGTATTTCAATTCGGTCGGCCAGCCGTGCAGCGCGGACGATGCGGACGGCAAGGCTACGGTGACGTTGGATAAAGCGGCGAAAACATTGAATGTGGAACTGACGGAAGGAGGCATTGTGGCGGGGACGGTCCTTACGCTGAATGTGGGTTTTGCGGTAAACGGACCAGACTATGATGACTATGTGCGCTTTACTTTTGAAGTCGGGGTCACAGATCCTACCGTGTCGGTGGTTTCTGTTGTCTTCTCGTCCGATAATGCGACAGTGACCCTGCCGGTTGAAGATTACAAGGAAAATATCGAGACCGTGTTTGATATGTCCATAGAAGAGTTCCTGGCTAAGGCGGCGGATAATACGGACATCAAGTTCTGTCTGGCAGACCCGTCTACGGGAGAGTGGAGCGATATGGGAGAAAACTATACAGCCAATGCGCCGGGCTACTGGATGAATACAAGTGGTGAGGCTGTCAGTTGGGGAACGGACGGTTATGCCGCCTACATTGAATATCACAGTAGTGATGAGGCTTGCGGAGTAGGTTACAATGACGGGCTTGCCGTAGGAACAACGGGTAAAATGAATGTCGGCTGGGTGGATATGAATGATACCTCGAAGTATTTCCGTTTCGTGATCAATTATACGGTTGAATAACGCGGGGGATTGATTCTGTGTTGAGCTTGAAAGGATAGTTCCGGGTGAAGGGACTATCCTTTTTTTGGGGTCTGCCGGGAGAAAAGGGAAGGGATGCCGGAGGGATTTCATGTGAAAGGGAGCGTATAATGCCCGTGCCGGACAGAAATGACGGGAAGTCCGGTTCCGGACGGGATGGAAAAATAGTCTAGCGGGATGGAAAAATAGTACAACCGGCTGGATATTCGTGTCGCAGGACGGTAATTATTGGACGATTCTGCCATTACATTATATTATTTCTTCCTTTCCTTATTCTTTTTTTATTTTACTTTGCAAATGCACAAAGTATATAACCGATAGATTATGAAAAACAACAGAACACTTGGTTTGGCAATCTTGTCATTGCTTTTATTTATTGGAAATGCTCCATTGGCGGCTAAAGTTAAGAATTATACTCTCTCTTCTCCGGACGGAGGACTGAAAGTCGAGATTAGTACGGGGGATGGGCTTTCTTACCGGATTATGCATGAAAATGATACAATTCTCTCACATTCTAACATAGGTTTGGTTCTGGCCGACGGAACCTTGGTAGGTAAATCTTCCCGGGTAACAAGGGAAAGAAGGAAAAAGATAGAGGATAAGGTAGAATCGCCGTTCTACCGCTTCAAGGAGTTCATTGCAGCCTGCAACGAACTGGACTTGAAGCTGCAAGGCGGATTCGGCGTGACTTTCCGGGCTTACGATGACGGGGTCGCCTATCGCTTCTATACCACCGTGGCATCAGAAGTGA
>ERZ791614.1107-NODE-1107-length-14717-cov-3.419111_pt1 | contig 14717 bp, 8 predicted proteins | sample MGYA00510274_ERZ791614 | MGnify/ENA primary metagenome ERZ791614 (study PRJEB30046, sample SAMN00715221) | human gut metagenome | study: EMG produced TPA metagenomics assembly of the A metagenome-wide association study of gut microbiota in type 2...
GCACCGGCTGGCCCTGATAGCCGAAGGTAACGTGGTCAAAGACGATGTCGCCGTCCGCGGCGTCCACGGCGTCGGGCGCGTCCTGCTCCTCCCGGGCGTTCAGGATGTAGCCCACCCGGTCCATGGACACCCCGGCCTTGCTCATGTCCGACAGCACCCGGCCCAGGGACCGGACCGGCCAGGACAGGGCCTCGTTATAGGTGACGAAGGCCACGAAGGCGCCCAGGGTCATCCGCCCGGCTACGCATTCGCAGGCCCCGGTCACCACGATGACCATCACCTGCAGGCACGTCAGCAGGGTACCGGAGGCCCAGTATACGGACAGCAGCTTTCCCAGCCGGATCCAGAGTTGGGAGAAGCGCTGATTCTTGGCGTTGAACTTCTCATCCTCATACCGCTCCCGGCCGAAGGCCCGGACCACCCGGACGGCGGTAAGATTCTCCTGGGCGCAGGTGGTCAGGTCCCCCTCCGCCTCGTCGGCGGCCTGGAACCGGCCGGAGATCTTCCTGTAGAATACCCCGGAGGACAGGCCCACGATGGGGATGAACAGCGCCGAGATCAGCGAGAGCCGCAGGTTCATGGAGAACATGATGCACAGGTACAGCGCGATGAGAAACACCGTGCGCACCACCTCCACCAGCTGATTGCACACGAACTGGCGGATCACGTCCACGTCGGAGGTGCAGCGCTGGATGATGTCGCCGGTGGGGTTATTTTTGTGCCAGGCAAAGGGCAGATACTGGATGTGGCGGTACAGGTCGTCCCGGATACCCTTGACATAGCTCTCGGAGCCCCGGGCCAGCTGGAGCCGCTGGCCGTAGCTGCAAACGCCCCGCAGCAGGGCCGTCAGCAGTACGCCGCCTGCCGCCCACCATAGGGCCGTCAGGGGCCGGGCCTCCAGCACCGGCCAGCTCAGCCCCCGCATGAGGAACGCCGGCAGCCGGACCGGCTCCGTTCCCAGGATGGAGTCCACGGTGATGCGGATGATCTGGGGCGTCAGGGCGTTGAACACCATGGCCAGGCATGCGCACAGCAGCGCTGCGGCAAAATGCCCCCAGCAGGGGCGCAGATATTTCCCGATGAGAGACAGCTTCTCCCGCCGGGACAGCTTTCGGGTGGTTTCCATGAAAGCGCAGACACTTCCTTCCTTTTTTTACTCTCTCTTTTCCGATACGATTTCCGGGCGCAAAAAAAGCGCCCTCCCATGAGGACGCTCCCACAGCCGCAATGAGCCTGCTCCCTCCCCCGGCAGGCGCGTTACGGGTGCACGATGGTCCCCGGCACGATGATGACGGTATTGTTCTTCATGCTGGGCACCACCTTTCTGTTCAGATGGCTACAGTATACAAGGGGAAACGGTATTTGTCAAGGAAAACAGGCAGCTCTGTAAAAAACGTGTGTTTTTTCAAAATGTTGTGGCGCGGCGGGCAAAACTATAGTATACTGAAGCCATGACAACCTGAGGTTGCGGGGAAAATGTCGGATTTTTTCCCGGTGCAAACGGAGGTTGGTAGACATTGCGGCCCGTTTCCGATAGGATAAGGCCAAAGAGAAACGGAGGGACGGAGCCATGGCCTTTGGAGAACGGCTGCAGGAGGTACGCCGCCGGGCGGGACTGACCCAGGAGCAGTTTGCCGCGGAGCTGAACGTATCCCGGCAGGCCGTCAGCAAATGGGAATCCTGCCGGGGCTATCCGGAGATTGAAAAGATCCTCTATATCTGCAACCGGTATCAGGTGTCCCTGGACGAGCTGTTTTCCCAGGAGGTGCCCCGGCAGGCCCCGGCGCAGCCCGCGCCGGATACGCCGCCGCTGCCGGAGAAAACCCTGAAAACGGCGCTGTCCGCGTTTTTCGCCAATCTGTCCCCCCGGGAAAAGTGGCTGGGTCTCGGTGCAGTGGCCGGGACGCTGGCCCTGGCCCTGGCGCTGGGGCTTTGTCTGAAAGGAGGAACCACCGATATGATGACCATTATCTGGATCGCCGCCATGGTGATTTTCGGCGTGGTGGAGGCCGTCACCGTGGGGCTGGCGTCCATCTGGTTCGTGGTGGGCTCTGTGGCGGGCCTCATCGCCGCCATCTGCGGCGGCCCTGTGTGGCTGCAAATTGCTCTGTTCTTCGTGGTGTCCATCGTGTGCCTGGCGGCCACCCGCCCCCTGGTGAAGAAGCTGCTGCACAAGGACGTTACCGCCACCAACGCCGACCGTGTCCTGGGCCAGACGGCCCGGGTCACCGAGTCCATCGACAACGCCGTGCCCACCGGGGCGGTGTATGTGGGCGGCATGACCTGGACGGCCCGCAGCGAAAGCGGCCAGCCCATTCCCCGCAACGCACAGGTGAAGATCGTCCGTATGGAGGGCGTGCGCCTGTTCGTGGAGCCCGTGTAAGTCCGTAAACACTACTTATATTAAAAACAGGAGGAAAATCACATGCCAAGCAACATCTCTGTCCCCGGCGCGGTTGCCATCGCCATTCTGGTGGTGCTGGTGCTCATCGTCATCGTCCGCAACATCTATATCGTGCAGCAGTCCAAGGCCTATGTGGTGGAGCGCCTGGGCGCGTTCCACTCCGTGTGGGGCGTGGGCTTCCATCTGAAGGTCCCGTTCATTGAGCGGGTGGTGAAGAAGGTCAGCCTGAAGGAGCAGGTGGCGGATTTTGATCCCCAGCCCGTGATCACCAAGGACAACGTCACCATGCAGATCGACACCGTGATCTATTTCCAGATCACCGACCCCAAGCTGTATACCTACGGCGTGGAGTATCCCATGAACGCCATTGAGAACCTCACCGCCACCACCCTGCGCAACATCATCGGCGAGCTGGAGCTGGACCAGAGCCTCACCTCCCGGGATACCATCAACGCCAAGATGCGCACCATCCTGGACGAGGCCACGGACCCCTGGGGCATCAAGGTCAACCGCGTGGAGCTGAAGAACATCCTGCCTCCCCGCGAAATCCAGAACGCCATGGAAAAGCAGATGAAGGCCGAGCGCGAGCGCCGGGAGTCCATCCTTCAGGCCGAGGGCGAGAAGGCCAGCAAGATCCTGGTAGCCGAGGGCGAGAAGCAGTCCGCCATTCTGCGGGCCGATGCCGCCAAGCAGGCCAAGATCATGGCCGCCGAGGCCGAGGCCACCTCCATCATGAAGGTGCAGCAGGCCCTGGCCGACGCCATGCGCATGCTCAACGAGAACGCTCCCAACGACCAGGTCATCAAGCTCAAGAGCCTGGAGGCTCTGGAGAAAATGGCCGACGGCAAGGCCACCAAGATCATTATCCCCAGCGAGATCCAGGGCCTGGCAGGTCTGGCGGCCAGCGCCAAGGCGCTGGTGGAGAACGATCCGCCCCAGGCGTAAAAACAATCGGAAAAATTTTCCGATTGTTGCAATTGCAACTTATAAAGGACCCGATTCCGTGTTATACTGCATTCAGTCAATGAGGGAGCCACGGTTCCCAAAACCAATAAATACTGAATATAACGGAGGAAATTTACTATGAAAAAGTGGGTCTGTCCTGTTTGCGGTTACGTTTATGAAGGCGAGAATCCCCCGGCCGAGTGCCCGGTGTGCCATGTCAGCGGCGATAAGTTCACCCTGCAGGCCGAGGAAAAGACCTGGGCCGCCGAGCATGTGGTGGGCGTAGGCAAGGTGTTCGGCGAGGACGTTCCTGCCGAGGTCCGCGAGGAGATCATTGCCGGTCTGCGCGCCAACTTCGAGGGCGAGTGCAGCGAGGTGGGTATGTATCTGGCCATGGCCCGTGTGGCCCATCGCCAGGGCTATCCCGAGATCGGCATGTACTGGGAGAAGGCCGGCCTGGAGGAGGCCGAGCACGCCGCCAAGTTTGCCGAGCTGCTGGGCGAGGTGGTCACCGACTCCACCAAGAAGAACCTGCAGATGCGCGTGGACGCCGAGAACGGCGCCACCGCCGGCAAGTTTGAGCTGGCGAAGCTGGCCAAGAAGTACAACCTGGACGCCATTCACGACACCGTCCACGAGATGGCCCGTGACGAGGCCCGCCACGGCAAGGCTTTCGAGGGCCTGCTGAAGCGTTACTTCAACAAGTAAGAAAGTCTGTATATCCGCGCTGGAGCCAGTCTCGGTAATGGCAAAAAACCAGTGATTCCAGCGGTTTTCAGCACAAAAGATACGCAGTAACAGAAATGCGGTTCACAGTAAAGTGTGAGCCGCATTTTTGCGTCTATATGCTGGCCCGGCAAAATCCGTGGGCTGTTTGTGGGCTGTCCACTCGATACCGAGGGATTTTCTGCCCACAGCCCACAAAAATGCCGAAAACCCTAGATGCCATGCGGGTTTGCGGGCACTTCACCCGACTAAAATCTGTGGGCTGTTTTTTTGCCGTCATTCTTTTAGGCTGTTATACTCTGCTTAGAAAACAACACAAAGGAGAGAAAAACAGCATGAAAGGAAGCGTGCGAAAAAGGTACAACAATGCGTGGTCTTATCGCATTGATTTAGGCTTTGTCGATGGCAAACGGAAGCAAGTTGAAAAGGGAGGCTTCAAAACCGAGCGCGAAGCCACCAAAGCTATGCAGGATGTACTCTACCACCTAAACAACACCGGCGACTATGTGGAAAACAAGAAAATTTCGTTTCACACCGTCTACGAGGAGTTTATCGAGCGTGAGGGCAAGGCCACCAGAGCCTATGCTACCTTGAAGAAATATGATTCTCTCTATCGGAATCATATCAAGGACGAGTTCGGGCCGCTGTATGTCTACCAAATTTCGGACACTATGATTATCGACTTCTTAAATCAGAAGCGGATAAAGTACAGCGAGGAGTATGTGAAGGGAATGTACAAGTTCTTCAATGTGATCCTTCGCTATGCCCACGACCACAAGTATACGAAAAAGAATGTGATGGACTTGGTACCTCCCCCTCCTGATCCGCGCCATGTGGGTGACATCGTGACTTATAACCGCAAGGAGTTGGAGCAGATGATCGAGCGTATCGAATCCACCCGCTCCAAAATCGCATTCCAGCTTGGATTGCAGGCCGGTCTGCGGGAAAGTGAGTGCTTTGCCCTCACATGGAGTGACATCGACTTTGAGAAGAAAAAAATCAAGGTCTGCAAACAGCTTCTCTATCAGGATAAGCAGTGGTGCTTTGCACCGCTGAAAACGGTCAATTCCTATCGGTCTGTGAATATCACAGCCGAATTTGCCCAATATCTTGCGGACATGAAGATGCAGCACGACGCAGAGCGCAAACTGTACGGTGATGGCTACAAGCGCAACTTCGTGACGGACCGGCGCGAGCCTAAGAAAGAGGAGGTCATCGAAGTTCCGGACTTCATCAATGTCAAAGCCAACGGCGAGATGCTGACCACCAACGGTGCAAAGTTTCTTGCCCGTATCATCAAGAAGGACTTGGGTATCCACTTCAAGTTCCATAATTTGCGGCATACCTACGCCACAGTGCTGGCGGAAAACGGACTCAATCCCCGTTATGTGCAGGAAATGCTGGGGCATTCCAAATTGGAGTTTACTCTGCGGTACTACACGCACATCACAGAGAAGATGTCTGATGCCGCAGAAAACGCACTGACGGCGGCATTTCGATTTGACTGAATCGTAATAGTATATAACAACTTCATAGACAGCATCAGCGGAGTATTTCATTTGTTTGAAATGCTCCGCTTTTTTATGCAAAAAATCAGAAAGAAAGGACGGAAAAACCTATGCAGACCATTGCAATCGTAAACCAGAAGGGCGGCGTGGGCAAAAGCACCACGGCAGTCAATCTGGGCGCAGGACTTACGCAACAAGGTAAGCGTGTCCTGCTCATTGACGCAGACAGTCAGGCAAACTTGACCGAAATGCTTGGCTGGCAGCAGCCGGACGAACTATCGCCCACACTGGCTACCATGCTGGAGCGCATCATCTCAGACCGCCCCATCGAGCCGCAGAACGGCATTCTCCACCACAAGGAGGGCATGGACTTACTACCTGCCAACATTGAGCTTTCCGGCTTGGAGGTGTCCCTTGTGAATACCATGAGCCGCGAAACGGTGCTGCGAACCTATCTGAACGAGGTCAAGCGGCAGTACGACTACATCTTAGTCGATTGCTCCCCGTCGCTAGGTATGCTGACGCTGAACGCGCTGACTGCGGCTGACCGAGTGATTATCCCGGTGCAGTCCCATTATCTTCCCGTGAAAGGCTTGGAGCAACTGCTCCGCACAGTGAGCAAAGTGCAGCGGCAGCTCAACTCCAATCTGAAGATCGGCGGCATCCTCATCACCATGACAGAGAGCCGCACGAACTTCTCTAAGGAAATCAGCCAGCTTGTGCGGAACGCTTATGGCAAGGCGATACGAGTCTATGACACCGAGATACCGCGCGGTATCAAGGCGGCAGAGATGAGTGCCAGAGGCACCAGCATTTTTAGCTTTGACCCGCGCAGTCCTGTAGCAACCGCCTATGAGAAATTTACGAAGGAGGTGCTGGAGCATGAAAAGTGCCGCGAAAAATATCCAACTCGCCAGCTATGACGACCTGTTCAAGACGGATGAGGAACGGCAAGCGGACGCACAGGAGCGTGTGCAGAGCCTGCCGCTTGACCGGCTTATGCCGTTTCCAAACCATCCATTCAAGGTGCTGGACGATGAGAAAATGCAGGAAACCGTGGAGAGCATCAAGGAACGGGGCGTTTTAGTCCCCATTCTGGTACGCCCCACAAATGACGGCAATTTTGAGATCGTATCGGGACACCGCCGTCATCACGCCAGCCTGCTTGCGGGTAAGACCGAGATACCGGCTATCGTGCGGGAAATGGACGATGATACCGCGATTTTGCTTATGGTGGACAGTAACTTGCAGCGCGAGGAACTGCTTCCATCCGAGAAAGCCTTTGCGTATAAGATGAAGCTGGACGCGATGGACAGAAAAGCTGGGCGACCGCCTATGAGTAATTTGGGACAAGTTGTCCCTAATTCTTTTGGAAAGCGCTCCACGGAAATCATCGGGGAACAAATAGGTGAAAGCTACAAGCAAATTCAACGCTATATTCGTTTGACCAACCTTGTCCCTGACCTGTTGAACCGTGTGGACAACAAGACGATTGCGTTCAATGCAGCGGTGGAGGTGTCCTATCTCACCGAGCCGGAACAGAAAATGCTCTGCGATGCCATTGAGCGTGAGGAGTGTACGCCCAATCTCAAACAGGCGCGGCGGCTAAAGCAGTTCAGTCAGGACGGAAAACTGGACGAAAATGTAATAGATGCGATCATGACTGAGGAAAAGCCCATCGAGGACAAGCTGGTTCTCAAAGGTGATGTGCTGGCAAAATATTTTCCGAAAACTTATACGCCGTCACAAAAGCAGAAAGTCATTGTGAAGCTGCTGGAGGACTGGCACAAACGGCAGCTCCGGCAGCAGGAGCGATAGGCTTTGCATGGGTTTTCCCCTTATAATCCCCTTTCCCAACTAAGCCGAAAGAGAAGAAAAACTTACTGTGCCGAGAAAGAATATTCTTCTTTCGGCCAAGTAAAAAACCGAGGAGGCATGAGAATGAACGAACAAGAGCAGGTCAATGAGGGCTATGTTATTATCGAGAGCGTGACCGTCGGCAACGCCCGGTTCGTCATCGGAGAAAATCCGAACAATCAGGCAGCGCCCTATGTCACATGGCAGGCCAATGTAAAAAATGACCCGAATAACTTTTTCTGGGGTCACTACTGCGCGACCAAGCTTGATGCTGTTGCAGACTTTGCCCAACGCATCAACGCAGAAGCCGAATATTTGCGGGAGCGTACAAAGGCCAACACAGCGCCGTTACAAGAACGAAAAGAACGAGGTGAAACCAGATGAGCTATGACGCGCAGAAGGTGAACTATCAGGAGGTCACGATTTTTGACCGACCGGCATTGTTTACAGAATGCCGCATTGACCGAGCCACCGTGCCGGAGGGTGTATATCGCTACGAGCTGCGCCACGGGGATGAGGATTGGGGCGAGCCTGTTTCGCTGTCGCGGAGCATTGTGGTCAATTATTATGGGAGCGTCATCACCCGTGAGCCGTTCCAGCTTCCCATTGATGGGTGGATTCCGCTGGAGATCGGCAGCCTTTCCTTTCAGGATGGCGGATGCCGTACCCTTGCGGAATTTCAGGAGAAATATCCCACCAGCGAGAAAGATGTCATTGACTTTTACAGCGTCAATGATCCTGCGCTTCACAATCTCTATTTCTCCCGCAGCGAGGAACAGGACAAGTCTGTGGGCTGTGTGGGGCATCTCCGGGGTGATTTTGGCAGCGGCAAGCAGTTCTACACTACATGGTGGCCGCATCAGAACGACGCACTGAACACGCCGGAGTTTAAGGCCGATATTGACCGTACCGTGAACTGGCTGCGGGAGCAGCCGGATTCCCCATTGCGGGATTTCGACACGATGAAGCGCTGCTGTGACCGCTACGAAAGAGCCTGTGCCATCAAGCAGGCGAGCCTTCCGTCCTGCGGTTTCATGGTGAAAACAAAGCGGTATGTGTATATGCTCCGCTGTACGCCGGTTAAAGGTGATTATCAGTTTTATATTTATTGCTATCAGCGAAAACCATTTGAAAAGGCGCAAAAAGAACAGCAAAAGAATGACCGGCTTCAAGCGAAAAAACGAACGGAGCCGGAGAGATAGGAGGTGCCAACTTGCCTACCAAATTTCAGCTTATCACAGAGCTATATGACCAGACTGTGCAGAGCGTCACCGGCAGCTATCAAAGCTGGACGGGCTTTCTCCGCGCCGCCTGCTATAACTACAAATGCCCCTTCGATGAGCAGCTTTTGATCTACGCCCAACGCCCGGACGCCACGGCGGTCCTTGAGATGGAGCGTTGGAACCGTCAGTTTGGACGCTGGGTGAACCGAGGAGCCAAGAGCATCGCCGTGTTCGGAGATGACGGTCAAAATTGTCTGAAACTCTATTTTGATGTTTCGGACACCCATGCCTCCCGCTTTTCTCGCCCACTGCCCATTTGGACCATGCAGCCATCCTTTGAATCGGCAGTGATCGAAACTTTGGAGAATACATTCGGAGACCTGGCCGAAAAAGAAAATCTGGCGGACGCGGTGCGTTCCGCCTGCCACAATGCCGTGGCGGACAACTTCACGGACTACCTGCAAGACCTGCGGGAGTGTCGGGAGGACAGCCTGCTGGAGGAACTGGACGACCTCAATCTGGAAGTGTTCTATCGGGATGCAATCGAAGTCAGCGTAGCCTACATGCTGATGACACGATTGGGCCTGCGGGCGGACGAATATTTCGACCTGGACGAATTTGCCCATGTCTATGAATTTAACACACCGGCTGTCATCAATGCTCTGGGTATTGCCACCAGCGATATTGCAGAAATGGGGTTGCGGGAAATCAGCCGAACGGTCATGCAAGCCCAGCGGGAACAGTTTTTTGCAAAGGACGGCCAAAACCGCTATGATGCAAATACAGAAAGACAAATTGACACCGAAAGGAGCGAGAATCATGGAAGTCACATACCGGATGCAGGACGGCTTTCTTCTGCCGAACCTGCTGATGCCGCAGACGCCGGTGGCGCATCTGGGCAAGTACGCGGAGCTGCGGAGAGAGTACCTGAAAAAGCACCGCAGGGTGCTTTACACCAACCTCAAGACCAGCGGCGCTCTGACGGAGCATCTCTCGGAGATCGAGCAGACCGCGCAGAAGATGGTGGAGCAGACCGTGGCGCAGATGGCGAAAGCCGAGGGCGTGACGGAGGCACTGAAAGCGACCGATCCCCTGCGCTGGACGGGCCTGATGAACAATCTCCGGCACAGCGCGGAGGAGCTGGTGCTCAGCGACCTGATCTACGCCTGACAACGGAAGAACCCACAGAGGCAGGAAGTGATGAACTTCCTGCCTTTGTCGATCACAGCGGGGATTATGTGCTGCTGGATCGCCTGCGCGCTGACTGTGACTACTTCCTCGGCGCTGGTGGCCGGAGCGAAAAGCATTTGTGGGCAGGCAATGTCTACGCACAGATCAAGAAAATGCGAGAGCTGTATGACGCGCTCTCGGAAAAACCGGAATGGCTGACCGCAGAAGCCATTGACCGCTACGCCACGCAGATGGCCGCACCCTATCAGGTGGCCGCCTACCACCATTTTGAAAACGGCTTTGACGATAAGCTGGATTATCAAACACTGGAAGAAGCAGAAGCCGCAGCGCAGGGCTATGTTGCCGGTACGATGGAGGAAGACAGTTTTGCCTATGACGGCGCTGCCGTCTATGACGCCGAAACACGCCAGTGCCTCCGTGTCTACGGTGATTACCCGGACGAAAAGGCGCAGGAACAGGCAGCAGCCTTTGCACTGGAGCATGACACCGCACAGCAAAATACCGCAGAGCTGCCCGCCTTTCTGGATATGCACCTCATTGAAGCGAATCTGCTGGACGACGGCGGGCGCAAGCACAAGCGGCAGGAGATCTTTGAATACTTTCAGGCACACAAGAGCCTTGCGGAGCGCACAGAGTTCTTAAAAAACAGCTACAACGATATATGGGTGGAAGTCCTGACCGACGGTGTTCGGACAGGCTACCACGCCGAAAAAGACGGACTTTTGATGTGGGAGGGCAGCTACCTCTCCCGCACCTCGGAGTCCGTTTTTTCATGGCCGGTCATCACCGAAATGACCGAGGGCCTGATCGAGCGCGGCGAGTACAAGATCAAGCTGGGCCTGCAAAACGCCCCGGTGATGGCAGAGCAGCTTGCCCTATTCGACATGGGCGGCGACGCCCCGGTGTACGAGGCTCCGGCAGACACAGCCACCGGCATTCTGGCCCCGGCCCGCACGGTGCCGCAGGAGGTCATTGATCTGGCGCTCTGCACGGGCGGCAATGAACCCAACAGTGCGGAGCGCATCGCCGTATTTTATATGCGGGAGCGGCCAGAATCGGAAAATATATCATTTCTGCGCCGGGAGTTTGGCAGGGCGAACGGGCGCGGCATTGAATACGAAGGCCGCAAATATGCCGTGTGGTTTCTGGAGGACGGCATCCACCTCGCCCAAGGGGACAGCGTCCGCACCGGGTACAGCAAAACCATGGTCACATGGGAACAGGCGTCGGCCCGTATTCTGAATCTGTTGGAGGCTGGGACTTATCTCTCTGCCTCCGAACTGGCGCAGGCCCCGGACAAGGTACTGCATGAAGCAATGGACGCCATGTTAATGACGGCCCGTGACCTAAACGAAGAAGGCCGCGGGCAGGGCCTATTCCCGCAGACTTTGGCGATCCACGACCAGCACAAGGGCTACCCGGAACTGGACGAGGATATGGTGGCGTTCGCAAAAACTGAGGGTGGTCTGCAAACGCTGGCGCAGGAATATCACACTTTCCTTGACGCCTACGCCGTGGCCCCGGACATCATGCGTTTCCGCATCAGCGGCTATAACACGCACCGGATCGGTGTTGTGCTGGACGGCCTGCCCTACCCGGAGCGGCACTTTACCGCACAGCCGAACTTCCTGCGCCAGTGCAAAATGTTCATCACGCAGGACGAGATTGACCAGCACTTTTTGAATGAAGGCACGGAAAGCCGCCTAACGATCTACTCCCACTTCTGCTATCCCCACACGCCGGAGGAGCATCAGAAATTCATCAAGGGCAGCTTTGGTGAGTACAGCGGCGGCAGCCGCGCGGGGTATGGATACACCAAGACACACAAAGGGCTGGACTACGAACGGGACTACCATTCCAAGAAATATGATACCGTCCATCTGACCATCCCCAATGTGGTCAAGGAGTATGAGCACCTGATCGCGCAGAAACGATTCCCCGGCGAGGACGCTATCGCAAAGATCCCGGAGTATGAGCGCGTGCGGTTGGCTCGAATCGTCTACAACGGTTTCTATAATGCCCCGGATGAAATTCCGCGCCCCTATCCGAAAAACACAGACTTCTATGATGCCGTTCCTATCATTGAGGAACAGCTTCTGGATAAGGCCAAAGCAGCGGAAATACTGACGGCACTGACTTCCCGGCTGGACGGCATGGACGAGAGTGATCGTTATTTCGATTCCGTCCACCGCGCAAAGAATCGGCTTTCGGAGTATGTGAACGGCACTTTTAGTCTGTTCAACCACAGGCATGACACACCGCAGAAGATACACTCTGTTGAAACCTCTCCCAAAGTTGAACCTACGCTGCAAGAAGTCACACCGCCAGTGGAACCAGAAGCCCTCGAACCGATTTCAATCGGCACACGCCTGACCATAGATGGACGGCAGTTTGAAGTGGACAGCGTAGACGATCATACACAAAATGTATCACTGCGGGATGTGACCTTTGAGGCCGGAACAGGATTTCCCATCTTCCGAAAAGAATCCATCGAATATGTCCGATCCCACATGGCCCACCCAGATATGGCGCAGGATGCTCAAGCACCGCGGACGGACGAGCCGCCTGCGGCGCTCACCCCGCCGAAAAAGAAAAAGCGGAACACGCTTGCCTATCCGCTGGACGCAAACGGTAGCAACTATCGTATCACCGATGACCATATCGGAGAGGGCGCACCCCTGGAGCGTTTTCAGCGCAATCTGGACGCGATCCGTACCCTGAAAACCATGGAGGCGGAGAACCGCAGCGCCACCGCAGAAGAACAGGCGGTTCTGGCGCAGTATGTGGGCTGGGGCGGTCTGGCGGACTTCTTTGACGAAAAAAATCCTCGTTACGCTGAACTGAAAGAACTGCTTACCGATGCCGAATACGCCGCCGCCCGCGAATCCACGCTCACGGCGTTCTACACGCCGCCTGTGGTCATCCGCGGCATCTATGCCGCCTTGGGGCAGATGGGCTTCACGCAGGGCAACATTCTGGAGCCAGCCTGCGGCACCGGCAATTTTCTCGGTATGCTGCCGGAAAGCATGAGCGGCAGCAAGCTCTACGGCGTGGAGCTGGATGATCTCTCTGGCCGCATCGCCCGACAGCTTTATCAGAAAAGCAGTATTGCGGTGCAGGGCTATGAGAAAACCGCCTTCCCGGACAATTTCTTCGATGTTGCCATCGGAAATGTTCCCTTCGGCCAGTTCCATGTACCGGACAAACGCTATGACCGGCTGAATTTCCCCATCCATGAGTATTTCGTGGCCAAAGCGCTGGATCAGGTCAGACCGGGCGGCGTTATCGCCGTTGTGACCTCCAGCTACACCATGGACAAGCGCACCGCCAGCGCGCGAAAATACATTGCGCAGCGCTCGGAGCTACTGGGGGCCATCCGGCTGCCCAACAATGCGTTCAAGGCCGCGGCAGGTACGGAGGTTGTTTCAGACATTCTGTTCCTCCAAAAGCGGGAACGAATGGTGGATATAGAACCCGAATGGGTACACCTTGCCACCAACGAGGACGGCATCCAGATGAACAGCTACTTCATCGACCACCCCGACATGGTGCTGGGCGAAATGAAGATGGTGTCCGGGCCGTTCGGCCCCACGCCTACCTGTGAGCCGTACCCGGAGCATCCGCTGGAAGCACTGCTGGCGGAGACCGTTCAAAATATCCACGGCGAGATCGCCGCCTATGACCGGAAGGAAGAATTGGAGGGTGAGGATCATTCCATCGAGGCCGACCCCGCTGTCCGCAATTTTTCCTATACGCTGGTGGACGGTCAGATCTATTATCGGGAAAACAGCCGGATGAACCCCGTGGAGGTATCCAAGACGGCGGAGAGCAGAATCCGCGGCATGATTGAACTGCGGGACTGTGTGCGGACGCTGCTGGAATATCAGACCGAGGACTATCCCGATGAGGAGATCAAGGCGCAGCAAGCCAAGCTGAATACCCTCTACGATGCCTTCACCAGAAAATACGGACTCATCAATTCCCGCGGCAATGCCATTGCCTTTGACCAGGACAGCTCCTATTTTCTGCTCTGTTCGCTAGAAATTCTGGACGAGGATCGGAACCTGAAAAGGAAGGCGGACCTGTTCACCAAGCGCACCATCCGCAGCCACAAACCCGCTGAAAAGGTAGACACAGCGGTGGAGGCCCTGGCCCTGTCCATCGGGGAAAAGGCTCATGTGGATATGGAATACATGGGCAAACTCACCGGCAAGGACGAGGAAACGCTGTTTGCCGAGCTGACCAGCGTGGTGTTCCTGAACCCCGCTTACACCGGCGAGAACGATGGGCGTGAGAAATACCTGCCTGCGGACGAGTATCTTTCCGGCAATGTGCGTCAGAAATGGGCGGTTGCCCAAGGCAAGGCGGAACAGGACCCGCAGTATCAGATCAACGCCGATGCACTCGCGCAGGTGCAGCCCACCGACCTCACCGCCAGCGAGATCTCCGTCCGGCTGGGCGCTACATGGCTGGACACCGAATATGTCCGCCGATTTATCTTTGAAACGCTGGGGACACCCCGCAGCGCACAATGGGGCATGAAAGTCCACTATTCTGGCATCACCGGCGAATGGCGCATCGAGGGCAAGAGCAAGGATCGCGGCAATGTGAAGGCCATCAGCACCTACGGCACCAAACGCATCAACGCCTATGAGATCATTGAGGACACCCTGAACCTGAAAGATGTCCGCATTTTTGATTATGTGTACGATGCCGATGGCAGGAAAACCGCTGTCCTCAACAAGAAGGAAACCGCCATCGCCCAGAGCAAGCAGGAACTCATTAAAGACGCTTTTGCCGAGTGGATCTGGAAAGACCCTGACCGGCGCGAATCCCTCTGCAAGACCTATAATATTCTGTTCA
>ERZ791614.1139-NODE-1139-length-14485-cov-3.589466_pt1 | contig 14485 bp, 11 predicted proteins | sample MGYA00510274_ERZ791614 | MGnify/ENA primary metagenome ERZ791614 (study PRJEB30046, sample SAMN00715221) | human gut metagenome | study: EMG produced TPA metagenomics assembly of the A metagenome-wide association study of gut microbiota in type 2...
TGGATGCAACCATCCGGGCGATCCCGGATCACTACCCCGGCATATCGGTAGATCAATATATCATCATGCCGGACCATGTGCATTTGATTTTGGCACTCCGGCACATCGGGCCGGACGAGCGGCAGATTGCCGCCCCTACGCCGCTGTCGAACGTCATCCAGCAGATGAAGCGGATCACCAGCAAGTAAGCGGGCATTTCTCTTTGGCAGAAGGGCTTTTATGACCATGTGATCCGCAATGACGAGGACCTAGCCAATGTTCGCCAGTACATCCGCAACAACCCCTTGAAATGGATACAAGATAAGGACTGATTACACTTGCCCAAAAAGAAAAAAACCGACGACAACAAGCATAAGGTAGACGCGTCCAACGTCATCGGCCTTCACGCGGCGGTGGTGGAACAGCCCATCACCGACACGCTGGAGACCAACTACATGCCCTACGCCATGAGCGTCATCGTCTCCCGGGCCATCCCGGAGATCGACGGGTTCAAGCCCTCCCACCGCAAGCTGCTTTACACCATGTACCAGATGCACCTGCTGGGGGGCGCCCGCACCAAGAGCGCCAACGTGGTGGGCCAGACCATGAAGCTCAACCCCCACGGCGATGCGGCCATCTACGACACCATGGTGCGCCTCAGCCGGGGTTACGGGGCCCTGCTCCACCCCCTGGTGGACTCCAAGGGTAACTTCGGCAAGGTGTACTCCCGGGACATGGCCTGGGCGGCCAGCCGGTACACCGAGGTGCGGCTGGACCCCATCTGCGCCGAGCTGTTCCGCGACATCGACCAGGACACGGTGGACTTTGTAGACAACTACGACGGCTCCATGCAGGAGCCCACCCTGCTGCCCACCACCTTCCCCAACGTGCTGGTGAGCGCCAACCAGGGCATCGCCGTGGGCATGGCCTCCAACCTGTGCGGCTTCAATCTGGGCGAGGTGTGCGACGCCACGGTGGCCTTTCTGAAGAACCCCCAGGTGAACCTGCTGGACCACCTGAAGGCCCCCGACTTCCCCACCGGCGGCGAGCTGCTCTACGACGAGGGGGCTCTGCGGCAGATCTATGAGACGGGCCGCGGCTCCTTCCAGGTGCGGGCCAAGTGGCGCTACCTCAAGGGTGAAAACCTCATCGAGATCTACGAGATCCCCTACACCACCACGGTGGAGGCCATCATGGACAAGGTGGCCGAGCTGGTGAAGGGGGGCAAGATCCGGGAGATCGCCGACATGCGGGACGAGACCGACCTGTCCGGCCTGAAGCTGACTATCGACCTGAAGCGGGGCACTGACCCGGACAAGCTGATGGCCAAGCTCTTCCGCTCCACCACCCTCCAAGACTCCTTCTCCTGCAACTTCAACATCCTCATCGCCGGCAACCCGCGCGTGATGGGCGTGGGCGAGATCCTCGACGAGTGGATCGCCTGGCGCATGGAGTGCATCCGCCGGCGCGTGTTCTTCGACCTGCAGAAAAAGCGCGCCAAGCTCCACCTGCTGCAAGGCCTCGGCAAGATCCTGCTCGACATCGATCGCGCCATCGCCATCATCCGCAACACCGAGCGCGAGGCCGACGTTGTGCCGAACCTCATGGCGGGCTTTGATCTCGACGAGGTGCAGGCAAACTTCGTGGCCGAGATCAAGCTGCGCAACATCAACCGCGAGTACATCCTCAAGCGCACGGCCGAGACCGACGCGCTGGAAAAAGACATTGCCGACCTCGAGGCGACGCTCGAGAGCAAGCGCCGCATCCGCGGCATCATCATCCGCGAGCTCAAGGAGATCATCCGCAAGTACCCGTCGCCGCGGCGCACGGGCATCGTCGCGGCGGAGTCCGTCGCGCAGATGCCGGCCGAGGATCTTGTGCCGGATTACCCGGTGCAGCTGTTCCTCTCGCGCGAGGGCTATTTCAAGAAGATCACGCCGCAGTCGCTGCGCATGAGCGGCGAGCAGAAGTATAAGGACGGCGACGCGCTCAGCCAGAGCTTCGGCGCGACGAACCGCGGGGAACTTCTCATCTTCACCGACCGTCAACAGGTGTATAAGGCCAAGCTCTGCGACTTTGCGGACACGAAGGCGTCCGTGCTCGGCGTGTACCTGCCGACGGTGCTGTCCATGGACGCCGACGAGCACGTCCTGTGCATGGTTGACCCCGGCGACTACCGCGGCGAGCTGCTGCTCGTATTCGAAAACGGCAAGGCCGCGCGCATCCCCGTCTCGGCGTATGAGACCAAGACGAACCGCCGCCGCCTGACCGGCGCGTATTCGGACAAGAGCCCGCTCGTGGCCGTGCTGCCGCTGTACGAGGGCAGCGAGGTTGTGCTCTTTGCGTCCGACGGGCGCGCGCTGCTCTTCCCGCCGGAGGCCGTGTCGCTCAAGGCCTCGCGCACGACGCAGGGCGTCGCCGTCATGGCGCTGAAGAAAAAGGCCGTTGTCACGCAGGCACAGTTTGCGCCCGATACGCTCATCCGCAACCATGCGCGCTACCGCGCCAGGAGTCTGCCGGCCGCCGGCGCGCTGCTGCGCGAGGACGACCGCGGCGAGGAGCAGATGAGCCTGATCTGAGGAGAGAGAGATATGGATCTGCATCGTTTTTCCGCTTTTGATTATATGAAGCTGGTCGTCGGTTCGGCGCTCGTGGCCGCGGCGTTCCAGTTCTTCACGTTCCCGAACAGCATCGTCTCCGGCGGCGTGACCGGCATCGCCCAGATCATCCGCCTGCTGACTGGCATCCCCGTCGGCGTGCTGTCGATCCTCATCAACATCCCCATTTTCTATCTCGGCTGGCGGCACCGCCTCGGCACGCGCCGGCTCGTTCTGGCGCTGTGCGTCATGGCGCTCATCTCCGTGCTCATCGACGCGCTCGCGCTGACCGGCCTTGTCGTGACGGACGAGCCGATGCTCGGCGCAGTTTACGGCGGCGTGCTCAACGGTGCGGGCTACGGCCTGATCTATACCACCGGCACGACCGGCGGCGGCACGGACATCGTGGCCAAGATGCTGCGCCGGCGCTATCCGTACATCAACTTCGGCACGCTGCTGTTCGGCATGAACGTCGTGGTCGTGCTGACGTTTGCCTTCCTGTTCAAAAAGTACGACAGCTGCATGTACACCATGATCGAGATGTTCATCAGCTCGAAGGTCGTCAACCTTGTGCTCTACGGCCCCGGCGTGTCGGAGGTGTGCTACATCATCACGAACAACGTCAACGCCATCAAGAGCGCCATCACCTGCACGATGGGCCGCGGCGTCACGCTGCTGCGCGGCGAGGGCGCGTGGTCCGGCAAGGAAATGCAGGTCATCCTCTGCGTGGTCAAGCGGCCGGAGATCGCCCAGCTGCGCGAGGTCGTGCGCTCGGTGGACGAGCACGCATTTGTCATCGTGTCCGAGGCCAAGGAAGTCTTTGGCCGCGGCTTTGGAAACATCTACGGCGACGATTGAAAGGAGCGGGGTATGCACAAACGCTGCATCGCCGGCATCCTGCTGGCGGCACTGCTGGTGTCGCTGTGCGGATGCACGTCCGTGTTTGACAAGGAATATCTGTCGGTGCGCCCGTATGAGGAGCCGTCGAACCTCCTGACGGATGCCGACACGACGCAGATCCGCAATTATGCGGGTCTCATGCGCGCGCTCAATACCATGGCGGCGCAGTACGAGCGCTCGTTCGTGCTGGCCTTCGGCGACTATGACGGCATCATTGCCGACGATCTGGCCGCCGCCTGTGAGGAGCTGCGCACCGGCACTGCCATCGGCGCGTACTGTATCGAGAGCGTCAGCTATGAGACCGAGCAGGTGATCGCCTACTGCGAGGCGAGCATCACCATCACCTACAACCGGCCGGAGAGCGAGGTGCGCTCCATTTACAGCGCCCAGACGCAAAAGAGCATCCTCGACTGCGTGGTCGATGCGCTCGACCGGCAAAAGACGCAGTTTGCCATCCAGATCAGCACCAGCACGCTCGAAACGGACGATGTGGCCGCGCTCGTGCGCTCGGCGTGCCTGAACCAGCCGCAGCTCGTTGTGGATTTCCCGAGCATCGACGTGACAGTCTACAGCGGCAGCAGCAACAGCCAGAAGATCTTCGGCATCACGCTGCAGTACAGTGTCAGCGAATCCGCGGTCAATGACCGCCGCACCCAGCTCGACGGCCGCGTGCGCACGCTCATGTCTGCGCTCACGACAGGCGAGCAGGAGACATCGCTGCAGGCGGCGCTCGTCGTCATGCGCGCCTGCGAGCAGCGGATCTCGACCGTGAGCACGGCGTATGATGCGCTCGTGAACGGTTCTGCCGACAGTTACGGTCTGGCCATGGCCTACAAGGCGGTCTGCGACGCGCTGAACATCCCGTGCCAGGTCGTCAGCGGCCGCTTCCAGGGGACGGATCGCTGCTGGAACATCGTGCAGGTCGGCGGCAATTACTATCATCTGGATCTGTCCATGCAGTCGGAGACGCTGTGGCTGCGCAGCGATGAGAGCATGCGCAGCACCTATCAGTGGGACGCGGAGGGCTGCCCGGCCTGCGCGGCGCAGTCGTTCATCTGGCGCGAGGGACAGAAGCTGTAACGCCGGGTTCGCAAAAAAGATCAAAAAAGGCTTGACAAGTCGGCTTTTTGTGGTAAAATAACGCTTGCATTCACGAAATGCGGGCATAGCTCATTTGGCAGAGCGCCACCTTGCCAAGGTGGAGGTAGCGAGTTCGAATCTCGTTGCCCGCTCCAGATCGAGAACCACACACAGCAAAAACACCGCACGCAGTGCGGTGTTTTTGCTGTGCTTTGCTGCGCTCAGCAGCGCGTTTTTGGTCAGACCCAGAGAAAGAAAACACAATCTAAGGAGGAACCTTCATGAACGCAGATGTTGTCATTGTCGGTGCGGGCCCTGCCGGAATCTTCACGGCGCTGGAGCTGCTGCGCCGCGGCTCCCCGGAAAAGATCGTCATGATTGAGCAGGGGCAGGCCATTGAAAACCGCCGCTGCCCGAAGGCCAAGACTGGCCGGTGCATGAACTGCAAGCCGTATTGCCATATCACGACCGGTTTTTCCGGCGCGGGCGCGTTCTCGGACGGCAAGCTCTCGCTGTGCAGCGATGTCGGTGGTGACCTGCCCACGCTCGTCGGCGAGCAGAAGGCGCAGGAGCTCATCGACTACGCCGACAGCATCTATCTGGAGTTCGGCGCGGACGAGCACGTCGAGGGTCTGGAGAATACGGAGGAGATCAAGCAGATCCGCACGCGCGCCATCCGCGCGGGTCTGCGTCTGGTCGACTGCCCGATCCGCCACCTCGGCACCGAGAAGGCGCACGAGGTCTACCTCGGCATCGAAAACTACCTGCGCGACCACGGGGTGGAGATGCTCTTCGGCTGCACGTGCGAGGACGTCATCCTGCGCGACGGCCGCTGCTGCGGCGTCGTGGCGCACGATGGGCACCAGGACTACACCATCGAGGCCAGGCACACCGTCATCGCCACTGGCCGCCGCGGCGCCGACTGGCTGGAGAAGGTCTGCCTCGAGAACGGCGTGGAGCACAAGCCCGGCACGGTCGATATCGGCGTGCGCGTCGAGGTGCGCAACGAGATCATGGAGTCGGTCAACCGCGTGCTGTATGAGTCCAAGCTCATCGGCTACCCGGCCCCGTTCAAGAACAAGGTGCGCACGTTCTGCCAGAACCCCGGCGGCTTCGTGTCGCAGGAGAACTATGATAACGACCTCGCCGTCGTCAACGGCCATGCTTACAAGGAGCTCAAGTCGCCCAACACGAACGTGGCCATCCTCTGCTCGCACAACTTCTCCGTGCCGTTCAACCAGCCGATCGCCTACGCGCAGAAGGTCGGCGAGCTGACGAATATGCTTGGCGCGGGCCACATCATGGTGCAGCGCTTCGGCGATATCCTCGACGGCAAGCGCACCTGGCAGAAGGAGCTCATGCAGTCGAACGTCCGCCCCACGCTGCCGGACGCCGTCGCGGGCGACATCACGTCCGCCATGCCGTACCGCGCCATGCTCAATATCATCAACTTCATCAAGGCCATGGACGAGGTCGTGCCCGGCTTTGCCGCCTATGAGACGCTGCTGTACTCTCCGGAGCTGAAGTTCTACAGCAACCGCATCGCCATGGACGCCGACCTGAACACGAACGTGCCCGGCCTGCACTGCCTGGGCGACTCCTCCGGCTGGACGCGCGGCCTGATGATGGCCTCGGCCATGGGCGTGCTCATGGGCCGCAAGCTCGCCGGGATGCTCTGATCCGCAGCGGGAGGCATTGTCAGTTTCTGCACAAAAATGCTTGACAAATTTCTGCGATCCGGTACTATAAGAGGGATGGAAAACGGATATATCCGCCCCGGCGGAGGGAAGGAATCGTTTATGGATGGACTGAAAAAAGCATATTACCGTACTTATCAGCAGGTGTTTGACATTGGCATGCGCTGCCTGCATTGGCGCAAGCCGATCGTGATCTCCGGCGCTAGCTGCATCCGGCAGGTGCCGGAGGTGCTGAGCAAGAGCGGCGTGACGAAGGTCATGGTCGTCACCGGTTCGCACGTGGTCAAGTCGCTCGGGCCGAAGCTGTTTGCCGCGCTCGAGGACGCCGGCATGCCCTACGAGGTGTTCAGTGAGGTCGAGGCCAACCCCTCGGTGAACACGGTCGAGAAGATCCGCACGCAGTATCTGGAGACCGGCTGCAGCGGCTTTGTCGCCCTTGGCGGTGGCAGCCCGATGGACGCCACGAAGGGCGCGGCCGCCCGCGTCGCCTGCCCGAAAAAGAGCTGCGACGATATGGCCGGCGTCATGCGCGTCGGCAAGACCGTGCCGCCCATCGTCGCCATTCCGACGACGTCGGGCACCGGCAGCGAGACGACGATCGCCGCCGTCATCACCGACAGCGAGACGCACCACAAGTACGCGCTCATGGATCTCAAGCTCATGCCGCTGTATGCCATCCTCGACCCGGAGCTGACTGTCGGCCTGCCGCCGCGCACGACCGCGACCACCGGCATGGACGCGCTCACGCACGCGATCGAGGCGTACATCAGCTGGACGTATAACACCAAGGAGAGCCTGCGCCTCGCCGAAGAGGCCGTCAAGCTCATCTTCGATAATCTCGAACTGGCATACCAGCACGGCGAGGATCTCAAGGTCCGCGAGAACATGATGATCGCCGCCTTCAAGGCCGGCTTTGCCTTCTCCCGCGCCGGCGTCGGCAACGTGCACGCCATCGCGCACACGCTCGGCGGCCTGTACAACACGCCGCACGGTCTGGCAAACGCGGTCATCCTGCCGATCGTCCTCGAGGACTACGGCGAGGCCGTGTATCCGAAGCTCGCGCGCCTGTGCGAGATCGCCGGCGTCAAGGCCGACGGCACGGACGCCGAGAAGGCGCAGGCCTTCATTGCGGAGATCTATGCCATGAACGAGCGCATGGGCATCCCGAAGGGCTTTGACTTCATTCAGGAAGAGGACATTCCGCAGATCATCACCTGGGCGCTGGCCGAGGCCAACCCGAACTATCCGGTGCCGGTCGTGTACAACGCCGCGCGCTGCCGCAAGGTCATTGATACCATCCGCGCCAAGGCTGCGGAGAACCCGCCCGCCGAGGCATAAGAACAAAAAAAGCCCGCTTCGCACGGCTGTGCGAAGCGGGCTTTTGCGTTCGGCAGGCTTATGCAGCCTGCCGTTCTTTTTTGCCGCCGATGCCGCCGTGGAGCACAAAGCGGCAGAAGCGATTGTTCGGGTGCGCCGACACGATGCGGTAGATCAGCAGCGTGATCGCATAAGCGATCGCGGCGGCGATCAGCCCCACGATCATCCCGCCGAGCACGTCGGACGGGTAGTGCGCCATGAGATAGTTGCGCGCCACGCCCATCGCTGCCACGAACAGATAGGCCCACCAGCGCGCGGGCTTTTTGCCTGCGAGCACGAGCGCGGTCACGCCGGCCATCGCGGCCGTCACATGGCCGGAGGGGAAGGAGTACTCGCTCTCGGCATACGCGCCGGCGGCTTGCCACCAGGTGCGGAAGGGCTCTACCGTCAGCGGACGCGGCCGGGCGACGAAGTCCTTGAGCCAGAAGTTCGTGATGAGCGCGCCGCAGCACACGGCACCGAACATGCAGATGCCCGCCTTGCGCGTTTTTGGAAACAGCATCAGCACGATGCCGAGCACGAGAAAGAGGATGCCCTTCTCGCCAAGCAGCGTGATGGCCCGGCACAGCGGCGTGAAGAAGCCGCCGGCCGCTTCGGCCAGATTGTGCAGCGCCTGCAAAATGGCGTAGTCATAGCCCGCAAACGCGGTGTTGAGCCACTGCGCGATCGCAGTCAGTTCCATAAGAAATCACCGTCCAGGTACAAAGAATATCTATAGAAAAGACGAAATAGTTCGCCAGAGTGTAAAAAGGATTTAAAATCTCTGTAAAGCGACTTTGCAATCTTACACCGTGCGCATGGATTTTGCAACCGTTACCGGCGGCATCGATCCTTAAAATTTTGGATGAATGTTTTTCAATGAAAACGAAAATAGAATGTTTTCTGCGTTTTGGGCGCGATATCCGGCCGGAGGGCTTGACTTTGCCGGGAAAAATCAATATGCTGGTAAGGAAAAATTCTATCTGGAACAGGAGCGATGTTTGCATGATTCTCGATTGCAGCAAATATGTCGGCCCGTGCCGTTGCGGCCGCGAGCACACACTGGAGACGAAGAAGGTCGTCGTGGAGTATAATGCGCTCGACAAGTTCGACCAGTACATGGACGAGGTCGGCCTGAGCGGCAAGCGCGCCGTCATTTACGATACGAACACCTACAACCTCCCGACGCTCAGGCACGTGCGCGCCGACCAGGAGATCGTCCTCAACGCCGAGGGCCTGCACTCCGAAAAGGGCATGATCGAGGACATGATGCGCCAGCTTGACCATCCGGACGTCATCGTCGCGGTCGGCTCGGGCACGATCATGGACTTCGGCCGCTACCCGGCCTACCACCTCGGCATCCCGTTCGTCGCCGTACCGACGCTGGCGAGCTCCGACGGCTTCACGGCCAACATCTGCTCGATCATCATCGACGGACAGAAAAAGTCCATCCCCATGCAGGCGGCGGCGCTCGTCGTCTGCGACCTGAACGTCGTCTCCGGCGCGCCCCTGTGGCTGACCGTGAGCGGCATTTCGGACATTCTGGCCAAGTACATTTCCCTCGCGGACTGGAAGATCGCGCACCTCGTCTCGGGCGAGTATTACTGCCCGATGGTCGCCGACCTCGCGCAGGAGGCGCTGACCATCATGCGCAAGGCGGCCGACGATATGGCTGCCGGCGGCAAGCCGGACTTTGAGTCCATGACCATGGCGCAGATGATCTCCGGCCTGACCATGCAGCTGCTCAACCACTCCCGCGCCGCCTCCGGCGCCGAGCACCTGATGGCGCATCTGGTGGAGATGAAGCCGCCGCGGTTTGAAAATGCGCATGGCATGCACGGCCAGTGCGTCGGCGTGGGCACGTACCTGTGCGCGAAGGAGTACCACTACCTCGCCTCGCTCCCGACGCCGAAGGCCAAGCCCTTTGAGCCGCTGAGCCGCGCGTGGGTGGACGAGAAGTTCGGCCCGCTCGCCGACGGCATCATGAAGGAGAACGAAAACGACGTGCTCGGTACGTTCGACCCGCAGAACATCGTCGACCACTGGGACGAGATCCGCGCCATCATCGCCGAGATCCCCTCGGCCGAGGAGCTGGCCGCGCTGTGCGAGAAGCTCGGCGCGTTCTACAAGCCCGAGCAGATTGGTATCGATCCGGCCCTGTCGGAGGATATGCTCAGCGTTTCGGCGGCCATCCGCAACCGCCTGACGCTCATCCGCATGCGCCGCGTGCTCGACTTCAGCGAATAATTGCATCCCTCAAAACCCGCGTGTGCCCGGAAGCAGCCGCTTCCGGGCACATTTTTTTATTTTCTTTGGAAAAGGGATTGACATTTTCAAACTACTGACCATAACGCAGTACTGCAAGAACGATGAACGAAGGAGGCTGCACATGAACGCGCAATATCAAAAGGGCGTGCTGGACCTGTGCGTGCTGTCGCTGCTGCATAAGCGCGACTGCTACGGGTATGAGATCTCGGATTTTCTCTCCCGGCACATCGACATTGCAGACGGCACGGTCTACCCGATCCTGCGCAAGCTGAAGGCGGACGGCCTGCTCACGACCTAAGAGAAGATCGCCGCGAAGCTCGGCGCGCCGGAGGAGCTGGCCGCGCAGTTTGGCGATGTGCCGCAGGCGGACACCGGCAATTCGGCGGCGCTGACGTGGCTGTGGCTGGGTCGACCTGTTTTTCGGCGTCTTTACGGTGCTGCTGCTGGCGTTCGGCGTCGTGCTGGCCTATCAGCTCTGTAAGCGCCCGGAGACGCAGCACAGGAGGGTCGTCCTCGTGCTGTGCGCAGTGCTGCTCGGAGGGAATGTGCTGCGCTATGGCGTCGTGTACCCGTTCGTGCTGGGCGTCGTGAAGCTGCCGGTGGAGTTTTCGACGGCCGCGTATTTTGTCGTTCCCACGATTTTACTCGCGTCGCGGCGGAAGCTGCACAGCTGGGCGGCCTATTCCGGCCTGATGGCGGGCTTTTTCCGCCGGATTCATCGGCAGTACCGCAGATTTTCCGCCGTTCCGGCGTGACGGATGGGGGCGACGCACCATGTGTTCAATTTCTGCGAATCACTGCGGCCATATCTCCGCGCCCGGAAGCAGCCGCTTCCGGGCGTTTTCCGCTTGTGAAACAAGGCGGATGGTGGTATAATATTCTGATTTGATTTTTCACGAAGGGAGGCCGTTTCGTGCCGGATTTTGAAGTTGTTTCGCCCTACGAGCCGTCGGGCGACCAGCCCGAGGCGATCGACACGCTCGTGCAGGGGCTGGAAAACGGCATCGACGAGCAGGTGCTGCTCGGCGTGACCGGCTCCGGCAAGACGTACACGATGGCCAAGGTCATCGAGCGCGTCCAGCGGCCGACGCTCGTGCTCGCGCACAACAAGATCCTCGCGGCGCAGCTGTGCAGCGAGTTCAAGGAGTTTTTCCCGAACAACGCCGTGGAGTATTTCGTCTCCTACTACGACTACTACCAGCCAGAGGCGTACATCCCGCACACGGACACGTTCATCGAAAAGGACGCCTCCATCAACGATGAGATCGAGCGCCTGCGCCACTCGGCCACGTCGAGCCTGTTTGAGCGGCGGGACGTGATCGTCGTCTCGTCCGTGTCCTGCATCTACGGCCTCGGCGACCCGATCGACTACGCCAACATGGTCATCTCCCTGCGCACCGGCCAGCAGCGCGACCCGGAGGAGCTCATGCGCAAGCTCATCGACATCCGCTACGAGCGCAACGACATTGCCTTCGCGCGCAATATGTTCCGCGTCCGCGGCGATACGATCGACATTTTCCCGGCCTATTCCTCGGACCATGCCGTGCGCGTGGAGTTCTTCGGCGACGAGATCGACCGCATCTCCGAGATCAACGCCGTCAGCGGCATGCCGGAGCGCGTCATCAGCCATGTGGCCATCTACCCTGCCTCGCACTACGTCGCCTCGCGCGACAAGCTCAATCGCGCCATCCTCGAGATCGAGCGCGAGATGGAGGAGCGCGAGCGCTGGTTCAAGGAGCACGACAAGCTGCTTGAGGCCCAGCGCATCCGCCAGCGCACGATGTATGACATCGAGATGCTGCAGGAGATCGGCTTCTGCAGCGGCATCGAAAACTACTCCCGCGTCATTTCCGGCCGTGCGCCCGGCACGCCGCCCATGACGCTGCTGGATTACTTCCCGAAGGACTTTCTGCTGTTCGTGGACGAGAGCCATGTCACGCTGCCGCAGGTGCGCGCGATGTACGCGGGCGACCGCTCGCGCAAGGAGAGTCTGGTGGAATACGGCTTCCGCCTGCCGAGCGCGTTCGACAACCGCCCACTGACGTTCCCGGAATTCGAGGAAAAGATCCATCAGGCCATCTACGTCTCCGCCACGCCGGGCGAATACGAGCGCAGCCGCGCCGGGCAGATCGCCGAGCAGGTCATCCGTCCGACGGGCCTGCTGGACCCGAAGGTCGAGGTCCGGCCCATCGACGGGCAGGTCGACGACCTCATCGGCGAATGCAACCGCATCATCGAGCGCAAGGAGCGCGTGCTCGTCACAACGCTGACGAAGAAAATGGCCGAGGATCTGACGACGTATCTGCAGAATGCCGGCATCCGTGTGCGCTATATGCACTCCGACGTTGCGGCGCTTGAGCGCATGGAGATCCTGCGCGACCTGCGCATGGCAAAATTTGACGTGCTCGTCGGCATCAACCTGCTGCGCGAGGGACTCGATCTGCCGGAGGTCTCGCTCGTCGCCATTCTGGACGCAGACAAGGAGGGCTTCCTCCGCAGCGAGACGAGTCTCATCCAGACCATCGGCCGCGAGGGCCGCGTCATCATGTACGCCGACAAGATCACGCCCGCCATGCGCGCCGCCATCGACGAAACGGAGCGCCGCCGCGGCATCCAAGATGCCTATAACAAGGCCCACGGCATCGTGCCGAAGACCATCGTGAAGGACGTGCGCGAGCTCATCGAGATCACGCAGGCCGAGGGCGAGGCCCAGCGGCGCGACGGCGTGAAGATGACGGCCGCCGAACGCGAGCGCGAGATCGCCAAGCTCGAAAAGGAGATGCGCGCCGCCGCAAAGCAGATGGAATACGAATACGCCGCCGTGCTCCGCGACCGCATCATCGAGCTGCGCGGCCAGAAAAGCTGATTGGGAGGGTCCTATGAGACTGGATAAATTTCTCAAGGTGTCGCGCCTCATCAAGCGCCGCACTGTGGCAAACGAGGCGTGCGACAACGCGCGCGTGACCGTGAACGGCCGCCCGGCCAAGGCGTCCTGCGACGTAAAGCCCGGCGACGTGCTGCGCATCGCCTTCGGCCAGCGGACGCTTGCCGTGGAGGTGCTGGCCGTGGCCGACGCCGTGCGCAAGGACGACGCGGCCGCCATGTACCGCGAGCTGCCGGAATAATTCTGCCCGCACTGGACAAGCGGCAGAATTTCTGCTATCATTGTATATTATTTCGTTTATCGAACGATAAGGAGTCTGATCGCCCATGGAAAAGCTGATCGACCGGCTGTCCGCCGTTGTGGCGGAGGCGTTTTCCGCCGCCGGATATGACCCGGCCTGCGGCCGCGTGACGGTCTCGAACCGCCCCGATCTGTGCGAATTTCAGTGCAACGGTGCCATGCCCGCCGCAAAGCAGCACCACAAAGCCCCGCTCGTCATTGCGCAGGACGTTGTCGACCGCCTGCAGGACGGCAGCGTCTTTGCCTCGGCCGAGGCCGTAAAGCCCGGCTTTATCAACCTGCGTGTGCAGCCTGCATATCTGGCCGCCCATCTGGAGCAGATGCGCCAGAGCGAGCGCCTCGGCGTGACCGGTGAGCGCAAGCCCCGCGGCGTCGTGCTCGACTATGGCGGGCCGAACGTGGCAAAGCCCCTGCACATCGGCCACCTGCGTTCCGCCATCATCGGCGAGAGCATCAAGCGCATCTACCGCTACTTCGGCGACAATGTCGTCGGCGACATTCATCTGGGCGACTGGGGCCTGCAGATCGGCCTGATCATCGCCGAGCTGGAGCGCCGCAAGCCGGACCTGCCCTATTTTGACGAGAGCTTCACCGGCCCGTATCCCGAGGAAGCGCCGTTCACGATCTCCGAGCTGGAGGAGATCTACCCCACGGCCAGCGCCCGCTCGAAGGAGGACGAGCCCTTCGCCGCCCGCGCTCACGAGATCACGTTTGCCGTGCAGCAGCGCCGTCCCGGCTACTATGCCCTGTGGCGCCACATCATGCAGGTCTCCGTGGCCGATCTGCGTAAGAACTATGACGATCTGAACGTCAGCTTCGACGTCTGGAAAGGCGAAAGCGACGCGCAGCCCTACATTCCCCCGATGCTCGAGAAGCTGAAGGCCGAGGGCGTGCTTGTCGAGAGCGAGGGCGCGCTCGTCGTGCCCGTGGCCGAGGAGGGCGACCGCAAGGAGCTGCCGCCGTGCATCCTCGTCAAGAGCGACGGCGCGACGCTGTATGCCACGACGGATCTGGCCACCATCGTGCAGCGCATGGAGGATTACCATCCGGACAAGCTGCTGTACCTGACGGACAAGCGCCAGAGTCTGCACTTCGAGCAGGTATTCCGCACGGCGCGCAAGGGCCATCTCGTCCCACCGGAGACGGAGCTGCAGCACATCGGCTTCGGCACGATGAATGGCAAGGACGGCAAGCCCTTCAAGACCCGCGCAGGCGGCGTCATGCGTCTGGAAACGCTCATTTCCGACATCGTGACCTATGTCACGGACAAAATCCGCGAGAACCAGACCGTCCCCGAGGACGAGCTGGACGCCACAGCCCGCTGCATCGCCATCGCGGCGCTGAAATACGGCGACCTGTCGAACCTCGCCACGAAGGACTATATTTTCGATCTCGAGCGCTTTGCCGCGTTCGAGGGCAACACC
>ERZ791614.1145-NODE-1145-length-14462-cov-17.817519_pt1 | contig 14462 bp, 10 predicted proteins | sample MGYA00510274_ERZ791614 | MGnify/ENA primary metagenome ERZ791614 (study PRJEB30046, sample SAMN00715221) | human gut metagenome | study: EMG produced TPA metagenomics assembly of the A metagenome-wide association study of gut microbiota in type 2...
CGAAATCAAGAAGGAGGAAACGACACGCAGTTTTCTGACGAAAGACGAAATCCGCCAGCTGATGGAAGGCAAACTGAAAAACGCCAAGCAGGAGCTTTACCGTGACCTCTACCTGTTCTGCGCCTTCACGGGCTTGTCCTTCGCCGACATGCGCAATCTCACGGAGGAGAATATCCGAACCTACTTCGACGACCACGAGTGGATCAACATCAACCGCCAGAAGACGGGTGTCGTTTCCAACATCCGCCTGCTTGACATCGCCAAGCGGATTATCGACAAGTACCGGGGATTGTGTGAAGACGGCAGGATATTCCCCGTCCCCCATTACATGACCTGCCTGCACGGAATTCGAGCCGTCGCCAAGCGTTGCGGCATCACCAAGCACATCACATGGCATCAGAGCCGCCACACGGCAGCCACGACGGTGTTCCTCTCCAATGGCGTACCCATTGAAACGGTGAGTTCCATGTTAGGGCACAAGAGCATAAAAACAACCCAGATTTATGCGAAGATAACCAAGGAGAAACTCAACCGGGACATGGAGAACCTTGCCGCCAAGTTGAACACCATTGAGGAATTTACCGGATGTAACATTTAAAACAGAAAAGCTATGAAACGAGGAATCATTACCATAGAGGAGAAGAAGGTCAGCGTAACCGGTAACGAGGTATGGATGACCGCCACCGAAATCGCCGGACTGTTCCACGCAAGTGTCCCGGCAGTGAACGCCGCCATCAAAGCCGTCCGCAAGTCGGACGTGCTGAACGACTACGAGGTATGCCGCTACATACAGCTTGAAAACGGCCTGTACGCGGATGTTTACTCGCTTGAAATCATCATTCCAGTAGCCTTCCGGCTGAACACCTACTATACACACGTGTTCCGCATGTGGCTGGTGAAGAAGGCACTCTCAAAGGAAAAGAGGCAGGCATACGTGATGTTCATACAGAACGGGAAAACCGGATATTGCTGAACACGCATACAGACAACGAAAAAGGAAACGGACAACGCCATCGGGTGCTGTCCGCTTCCTCTTTTTTTCATGCAACCGCCTTATTCCAGCGGCTTGAGGTAATTCGCCTCCAATAGTTCACGCAGTCCCGATTCGGGATAAAGCACCTTACCTGCCAGAAGGATAAAGGGCAGCATCCTGTTGTTGCGATACTCCTGCAAGGTGCGGCGGCTTACCCGGAGCATTTCCGCCACCTCCTTGTCCGTCAGGTAATGTTCCCCGTCCAGTGGCGGACGGTAACTTTCCAAAAATACGGAGAGCCATTTGGAGCCTTTGAGCATATTCTGTATCGCGGTGGCAACCGGCTCGTCCTCCATTGTGAAAACCTCGTTGTTCTCGTTCATCATAACATCGGATTAAGTGGTTAATAAAAACAGAGTCATTTTCCATCGGGATAGATCGTGCCGATAAGCGGAATCAGCCGCCTGACCTCCTCCGGCCTGTAATAGAACCTGCGGTTTATCTGCGAGTAGCCGATAAGTCGCCTGTCACGCAATGACTGCAACGTGCGCGGGCTGATTCTCAACTGCCCGCAGACTTCCTCGCCCGTGAGCCACCTTTCCAGCCGCCCGCCGTCGCTTTTGCGCCTGAGGGCGGTGACTTTCTCCGAGAGGGCGTTGAATGACGCCAGCATCATCTCGAAGGTCTTTTTCTCGATAGATACGATTTCCATATACCAAAACATTTAATGATTTACCGCAAAGGTAACGCAGCCGCCTTGAATGCGTGCCGTTTTCCGCTATACGGCAGCTTGTTGCGCCGGTTGTCCGGGTTACGGAGTCACTTTCAAAGAAAATCTTACGTGAGTCACGTAGTGAGTTGTTAAAGCCCCTTTTGTTTATTGCCGAATTTTGCCGCAGAGAAACAAAAGAAAGGACAAAATATGAAAGTGATAACGATTGAAAGTTCCGCCTTCACCGCCCTGACGGAACAGATAGCCGAGATAGCGGTCTATGTGCGTGCCGTTTCCGGTGAGAGGAAGGGAGAGTCTTCCGACATGCTGCTCACCACCCGCGAGGCGGCGCACCTGCTGAACGTGAGTACCCGTACCCTCCAACGTATGCGCAGCGAACAGCGCATCGGCTATATCGTGCTGCGCGGCAAATGCCGCTACCGCCGGTCGGAAATAGACCGCCTGCTCGCAGACTGCACCGTGGCAGAAGATGCAGCGACACTGACGGAACTGAAACGCAACCACACGCTGCGCACGGGCGGTGGCAAACCCAAAGGAAGGAGGACATAAGATATGGAACTGCTTACACGAAACAATTTTGAGGACTGGATGCAGAAGCTGATGGAACGGCTCGACCGTCAGGACGAGCTGCTGCTCTCCCTGCGACCGTCCGGCAAAGCCCCGAACCCGATGGAAAGTATCAGGATGTTCGACAACCAAGACCTCTGCATGCTGCTCCAGATAAGCAAGCGTACCCTGCAGCGCTACCGCAGCATCGGTGCATTGCCGTACAAGACGCTCGGCAAAAAGACCTATTACAGCGAGGAGGACGTACTGACATTCCTCTCCGAACACGTAAAGGATTTCCGCAAGGAAGATATAGCCTTCTACAAGGCGCGTATCCATAATTTCTTTAATAAATAACCCATTAAAACATTTTTCAAATGGCAAAGAAAACAACAGAAAAAGACGTGCTGATAGTCCGCGACGAGAAGACGGGCGAGATCAGTGTGGTAGCCGGGCTTAACGCCGACGGCTCACCCAAGCGTACCCCCGCAAAGGCGGAGAACGCACAGAGTTTCCTGCAATTCGACCGCCACGGCGACGTGCTGGACAACTTCTTCAAAAACTTCTTCCGGCAGTGCAAGGAACCCAGCCGCTTCGGTTTCTACCGTTTCGCGGCAGACCAAGCCGACAAACTGATGGAGGTGATGAAAGACCTGCTGAAAGACCCCGAAGCCAACAAGGAACTGCTTGCGCCCCACAAGGTGGACACTTCCGGCTACGAAAAGCAGGTAAAGGAAGAACAGACCGCCGGGATGCCGGAACAAAAACAGGAAGGACAACCCAAAGAAACCCAAAAACAGGAAGAAATGGAAAAGAAGCAGGAACAGAATCAGGAAAGCCCGCAACAACAGGCGCAGGGAAGACGTGGCTACCAACCCATTGACGAGAGCAAAATCAACTGGCAGGAGCTGGAAGAGAAATGGGGCGTGAAACGTGACGACCTTGAAAAGTCCGGTGATCTGAACAAGATGCTCAACTACGGCAAGTCCGATTTGGTGAAAGTGTCGCCCAAGTTCGGCGGCGAGGCTTTTGAACTGGACGCCCGCCTCTCCTTCAAGAAAGACGGTGAAGGCAATATCAGCCTCGTGCCGCACTTCATCCGCAAGGAGCAGAAACTCGACGAGTACAAGGAACACAAGTTCTCCGACGAAGACCGTAAGAACCTGCGTGAAACGGGCAATCTCGGCAGGGTCGTGGACATCGTGGACAAGGAAACGGGTGAAATCATCCCCTCGTTCATCAGCATAGACCGCAAGACGAATGAAATCACGGACATTCCTGCAAACAAGGTGCGCATACCGGAGCGCATCGGCAAGACGGAAATCACCAAGCAGGAACAGGATATGCTGCGTGCCGGGCTGCCCGTGCGCGACAAACTTATTGAGCGCAACGACGGCAGGAAATTCGTCACCACTCTTCAAGTGAATGTAGAGCAGCGAGGCGTGGAGTTCGTGCCGGGAACCGGCAAGTCGCCCCGTGCCGCACAGACGCAGGAAGCCAAGAACAATCCCACACAGGGACAGGCGCAGGGCATGGAAAATTCCGCAGCCCCACAGAAAGAGCAACGCCGCAACACGTGGACGAACGCTGATGGTAGCATCCGCCCCATCAGCAAATGGAGCGGTGTGAACTTCACCGACCAGCAGAAAGCCGATTACGCGGCAGGCAAAGCCATCAAACTGGAGAACGTGACCGACAAGCAAGGCTTCCACGCCACGATGTACATCAAGTTCAACCCGGAGAAGGGACGTCCGTACCGCTACGACACCAACCCCGACAACGCGCAGAAGGTCGCCCCGTCCAACGAGAGCCGCACACAGGTGGCGGTGAACAGCGAGGGCAAGACCAACGAGGCGACCAAGAACCTGAAAGAGCCGTTGCAGAAAGGGCAGACCGCTCCGAAAGACGACAAACAGCAAAAGCAGCAGGAGAAGCCTCAGAAGAGAAACAATAAGGGCATGAAGATGTAACATCCCGTGTCCGCCACTAAATCCAAAGTAATAATCCATTAAAAAGTAAAACAGCATGAAGACAATCATTGCAGAAAAGCCATCCGTGGCACGTGAAATCGCCCGCATCGTGGGCGCGACAAAGAGAGAGGAAGGATATTTCGAGGGAGGCGGCTACGCCGTAACATGGGCATTCGGACACCTCGTCCAGCTTGTCATGCCCGATGGCTACGGCATACGCGGTTTCGTCCGTGACAACCTGCCCGTCATCCCCGAAACCTTCACGCTCATTCCCCGTCAGGAAAAAACGGAGAAGGGTTACAAACCCGACAGCGGCGTGGTGTCGCAGATAAAAATCATCGCCCATCTTTTCAAGGAAAGCGAGCAGATTATCGTGGCGACCGATGCAGGACGCGAAGGTGAGCTTATCTTCCGATACCTCTACCATTATATCGGATGTACTACGCCTTTCGTGCGCCTTTGGATAAGTTCGCTTACAGACAAGGCTATCCGCGAGGGACTGCGCAACCTCGAAGCGGGAAGCAAGTATGACAACCTCTATCTTGCCGCCAAAGCACGGAGCGAATCCGACTGGCTTGTGGGCATCAACGGCACGCAGGCACTCTCCATCGCTGCCGGACACGGCACATATTCCGTCGGACGGGTACAGACACCCACGCTGGCGATGGTGTGCGTACGCTATTGGGAGAACCGCCGCTTCACGGTGGAACCGTTCTGGCAGCTCCATATTGCCACTGACGATGGCAACGGCGAAGTGGTGAAATTCTCTTCTTCTGAGAAATGGAAAGAGAAAGAGCCTGCCACAACGCTATATAATAAGGTGAAGGAAGCTGGCTTTTTTATTGTCACGAAAGCAGAACGCAAGGAGAAGACGGAGGACACTCCGCTTCTGTACGACCTGACCACGCTCCAAAAGGAAGCCAACGCCAAGCACGGCTTCACGGCAGAACAGACGCTTGAAATCGCACAGAAGCTCTACGAGAAGAAACTCATCACCTATCCGAGAACAGGAAGCCGCTACATTCCCGAAGACGTGTTCGCGGAAATCCCCAAGCTGCTTGCCTTCATCGGCAATCTGCCCGAATGGAAAGGCAAAGTCAATCCGAAAGCCATGCCTACACGCCGCAGCGTGGACGGCGGCAAGGTAACAGACCACCATGCCCTGCTCGTCACGGGCGAGAAACCGCTGTTTCTATCCAAAGAGGACAACATCATCTATCAGATGATAGCCGGACGCATGATTGAGGCTTTCTCTGAAAAATGCGTCAAAGACACCGCTACTGTTACGGCGGAGTGTGCCGGAGCGGAGTTCGTGGCAAAAGGCAGCATCATCAAACAAGCCGGGTGGCGTGCCGTCTATGGCGAGGAAGAAAAAGAGGAAACCATCATCCCCGGCTGGCAGGAAGGCGACACGCTGGCACTGAAAGCTGCCTCCATCACGGAGGGCAAGACCAAGCCCAAACCGCTGCATACCGAAGCGACCCTGCTGTCCGCTATGGAAACGGCTGGCAAAGAGATAGAGGACGACGCACTGCGGCAGGCTTTGAAGGACTGCGGCATCGGCACACCCGCCACCCGTGCCGCCATCATCGAAACGCTCTTCAAACGGGGTTATATGGAACGTTGCAAGAAGTCACTTGTACCCACCGAAAAAGGACTTGCCCTCTATTCGGTTGTGAAGACGATGCGCATCGCCGACGTTGCCATGACGGGCGAATGGGAGAAGGAACTGGCACGCATCGAGCGCGGGGAGCTACCTGCCGAAACCTTCCGCAAGGAGATAGAGGCGTACACAAAGGAGATTACCTCCGAACTGCTCTCGTGCGACAAGCTGTTCGCCCGCAGGGATTCCGGCTGCAAGTGTCCCAAGTGCGGGACGGGCAGTATGCAGTTCTACGGCAAGGTCATCCGCTGCGACAATGCGGAGTGCGGGTTGCCAGTGTTCCGCCTGAAGGCAAACCGTACCCTCACCGATGACGAGATCAAAGACCTGCTCACCGACGGACACACGAAGCTGCTCAAAGGCTTCAAGAGCAAGCAGGGCAAGAGCTTCGATGCCGTGGTTGCCTTTGACGGGGACTACAACACGACTTTCGTGTTCCCCGAAAGGAAAACGACCAAGAAATTTTCAGGACGGAAGAAATAGTATTAACTTTGCCACTGATTCAGAGTAATGAACTGTTCTTCGATACCGGATTACACTCATACTTTGGACTTAGTGGTGGCACTCGGAGGGATACCGAGTGCCTTTTCTTTCTCCTTTCAGACAATTATCCCGGTCATGATTTACCAATCCACTAAATTCCAAAGTAATGAACAACAAGAATAAAAACGAGGGGCAGACCGACTTTTCCTATTGCGGTCTGTATCTGCTGGACTATCTCCGAACAAACAGGTTTGAACAGGCAACCGACGAAGCCTTCATCCGTGAACGCGCCGACCGTGCTGCCGGAACGTATGAACGGGCGAGGCTTGAAGGATATCCTGCTGCTGGAGCGCAGGAACTGGCGATGAGCACATTGCTGGAGGGGCTTCGCTACTCCAAGTACGCCATCCTGCGCGAAGTCGTGGAGAACGAGTTTGCCGATGATGTGCCGGAAGTGAAGCGTGAATCCTTTACCCTGAAGCTGCTTCCGCTTGTCGAAAACGTATTCTCCATTTATGACCTCTCGGACGACAATTTCGCCCTGTCGCCCGATTATGACCTGCTCTACACGGAGCTGACGGGGGCTGTCGTCCTCTACATAGAGGAATATGGCGTTTAACCGCAAACAAAGGTTGCGGGACAACATCGAGGCGATACGGACAGCATTCATCCTTGAGAGGGAACAGAGAGCGGCGACAGCCGAAGAACGGGCAATACTCCGGAAGTATTGCGGTTTTGGCGGGCTGAAATGTATTCTGAACCCTGCAAGGGAACTGACGGATGCCGTCCACTGGGCGAAATCCGACCTCGAACTGTTTGCCCCTACCGTGGAACTGCACAGGCTGATACGGGATAACAGCCGGGACGACTTGAAGTACAAACAGTTTGTGGATTCGCTGAAAGCGTCCGTGCTGACAGCCTTCTACACACCGAAAGAGATAACAGACACCATAGCCGATGTACTGGCGGATTACAGTGTCCGCCCTGCCCGCGTGCTGGAACCGTCGGCCGGTGTTGGCGTGTTCGTGGACGCCGTATTGCGGCACAATCCCGATGCGGATGTGATGGCATTTGAAAAAGACCTCCTAACGGGTACAATCCTGCGGCAGCTCCACCCCGACAAAAAGATGCGCATAGACGGTTTTGAGAAAATCGAAAAACCGTTCAACAACTATTTCGACTTGGCGGTGTCCAACATCCCGTTCGGCGACATAGCCGTGTTTGACGCAGAGTTTCAAAGGAGCGAATCTTTCGGCAGACGCTCGGCGCAGAAAGCCATCCACAACTATTTTTTCCTGAAAGGGCTGGACACGGTGCGCGACGGCGGCATCGTGGCTTTCATCACGTCGCAGGGTGTATTGAACAGTACCAAGACCTCCGTGCGCAACGAACTGTTCCGTCAGGCGAATCTGGTATCGGCAATCCGCTTGCCCAACAACCTGTTTTCGGACAACGCGGGGACAGAGGTGGGCAGCGACCTGATTGTCCTGCAAAAGAACCTGCACAAGACGGAACTGTCGCAGGATGAACGGCTGATGACCGTGATACAGACGGACACAAATACGAATCTGACGGACAACGCCTATTTCATCCACCATCCCGAACACATCGTGCATACTGCCGCGAAACTCGACACCGACCCCTACGGCAAGCCCGCTATGGTCTATACGCACGAGGGGAAAACCGCAGGTATTGCGGAGGACTTGCGACGTATGCTTGACGAGGACTGCCACATGAGGCTTGCCATGCGCCTGTATTCGGGCGCAATCCAGCAGGCGAGGGAGCAAAAAGCGGTTGCCGTTGAAGTCAAGCCAGAACAGCCTGCCATGAAACCGGAAGCGACAATTACGGCACGGACGGAAGAAGCCCAAGCCGGAAAACCGCAACCAATAGAAGAAAAGCCGGAGATAGAGCCACGCCGTCCGCAATACTCGGCTGGCATGCAGCTCTCCCTGCTTGACCTCTGGGGCATGACCGAGGAAGTCAATAAGCAGGAAGCACCCGCCAAGAAGAAAAAGACGGCGAAAAAGGAAAGCACGGCAAAGCGTACCATATCTAAACCGAAGCTGCCGGTTACGGCAGTTCCTCACACTGAAACCGTCAAGCCTGCAACCGAAAGCAGGGAGTCAAAGCCGGAAAATGCCGGGAAGCAAGGCGACCCTGAAGATATTTATGCCACTTTGGACTGGGAAACCAATCCGCCCATCAACGGCTTCTATGAAACGATGATGAGCCTGACACCGGAACGGCGCAAGGCTCTACGGCTTGAATCGGAACGGCACAGACAGGAACAACTGAAAAAGTCGGGTGTCAAGGACACGCTGAATCCTGCCTTTGTACCTTCGTCGGATAACAAAATGGAGCAAAAGGAAGCAGCGCAACAACCCGAAACACAGCCGGAGGCAACTCCCGTTCCTGTTACGGACAATAGCCCAAGTGAGAAAGCAACCGCTTCACTATTCCCGGAATTTGAAACGGAAAAGCCGAAAGAGGAAGTTATAGACCTTTCTCCCCGTCCGTTCAACGGTATGCTGGAGCCGCACTACCGTGACGGCTCGATGGTGCTGGACGCTTCCCGCAATCTCGGCTACCTGAAAGACATCACGCCTTACGGCGCGACATTTCAACCGCTTGACCTGACCGGCTACCAAAAAGAAAAGGCGTTGCTGTATATCTCAATCCGTGATGCTTACGAGCGTCTATACAGTTATGAGGCGGAGAACCATACGGAACACAAGCCGCAACGCGGGTATCTCAACACTTACTATGATGAGTTTGTCATGCGTTATGGCAACCTCAACGCCAAACAGAACGTGAAACTGGTGATGATGGACGCCGGAGGGCGCGACATCCTTTCGCTGGAACGTGCGGAGGACGGCAAGTTCGTCAAAGCGGACATCTTCGACCGTCCCGTTTCCTTCTCGGTGGAGAACCATGCCAACGTCGGTTCTCCGGAAGAAGCCTTGTCTGCATCGCTCAACAAGTATGGTACGGTCAATCTCAACTATATGCGGGGGATAACAGACAGTACGGAAGAGGAGCTTCTCAATGCCCTCAAGGGGCGTATCTTCTACAATCCGCTCGTAACCGGTTACGAGATTAAAGACCGCTTCATCGCGGGGAACGTGATAGAGAAGGCGGAGCGTATAGAGGCATGGATGGAAAATAATCTGGAAAGCGAAAGATTGCCGGAAGTGAAACAGGCTTTGGAGGCTTTGAAGGAAGCCGAGCCGCAGCGTATCGCCTTTGAAGACCTCGACTTCAACTTCGGTGAACGCTGGATTCCCACGGGCGTGTATGCCGCCTACATGAGCCATCTTTTCGACACGGACGTGAAAATCGCCTATTCCGCCAGCATGGACGAGTTTTCCGTGGCGTGCGGCTACCGCACCATGAAGATCACGGACGAGTTTCTGGTAAAGGGCTATTACCGGAACTATGACGGTATGCACCTGTTGAAACACGCTTTGCACAACACCTGTCCCGACATGATGAAAAGTATTGGCAAAGATGAGAACGGCAACGATATCAAGGTGCGTGACAGCGAGGGCATACAGCTCGCCAACGCCAAGATTGACGAAATCCGCAACGGGTTCTCGGAATGGTTGGAAGAGCAGTCGCCGCAGTTCAAGGAACGGCTCGTGACAATGTATAACCGCAAGTTCAACTGTTTCGTGCGCCCGAAGTATGACGGTTCGCACCAGACGTTTCCCGACCTCAATCTGAAAGGATTGGCAAGCCGGGGTATTCAAAGCGTTTATCCGTCGCAGAAGGATTGCGTCTGGATGATAAAACAGAATGGCGGCGGAATATGCGACCATGAAGTCGGAACAGGTAAAACACTGATAATGTGTATTGCAGCGCATGAAATGAAGCGTCTGAACTTGGCGCACAAGCCGATGATTATTGGTCTGAAAGCCAATGTCGCGGAGATTGCCGCCACTTATCAAGCTGCCTATCCGAATGCCCGCATCCTCTACGCTTCGGAAAAGGATTTCTCGACCGCCAACCGTGTGCGTTTCTTCAACAACATCAAAAACAATGACTATGATTGCGTCATCATGTCGCATGACCAGTTCGGCAAGATACCGCAGTCACCGGAGTTGCAGCAACGCATCCTGCAAGCGGAGCTTGACACGGTGGAGGAAAACCTCGAAGTCTTACGGCAGCAAGGCAAGAACGTGTCGCGGGCGATGCTGAAAGGATTGGAGAAGCGCAAGCACAACCTTGTGGCGAAGTTAGAGAAAGTGGAACACGCCATCAAGTCGCGCACAGATGACGTGGTGGACTTCAAACAGATGGGCATCGACCACATTTTCATAGACGAGAGCCACCAATTCAAGAACTTGACTTTCAACACCCGGCATGACCGTGTGGCGGGGTTGGGAAACTCGGAGGGGAGCCAGAAAGCCCTGAATATGCTTTTTGCCATACGAACTATACAGGAGCGTACGGGCAAAGACTTAGGGGCTACGTTCCTGTCCGGCACGACTATTTCCAACAGTCTGACGGAATTGTACCTGCTCTTTAAGTACCTGCGCCCGAAGGAACTGGAACGGCAGGACATCCGCTGTTTCGACGCATGGGCGGCTATCTTCGCCAAGAAGACGACCGACTTCGAGTTCAACGTGACAAACAACGTGGTGCAGAAGGAGCGTTTCCGCTACTTCATCAAAGTGCCGGAGCTTGCCGCCTTTTACAACGAAATCACCGACTACCGCACGGCGGAGGACGTGGGTGTGGATCGTCCGCACAAGAACGAGATACTGCACCACATACCGCCTACACCCGACCAAGAGTATTTCATCAAACAACTGATGGAATTTGCCAAGACAGGTGACGCGACGTTGTTGGGCAGGTTGCCGCTGTCTGAAACGGAAGAGAAGGCTAAGATGCTCATCGCTACCGACTACGCGCGGAAGATGGCTTTGGATATGCGCATGATAGACCCCAATTACGAAGACCACTCCGACAACAAGGCGAGCCACTGCGCCAAAATGATAGCGGAGTATTACCACAAATACGATGCGCACAAAGGAACGCAGTTCGTGTTCTCCGACTTGGGTACATATCAGCCGGGGGAAGGATGGAACGTGTACAGCGAGATAAAACGCAAGTTGGTGGAGGATTACGGCATACCGGCAAGTGAGGTGCGCTTCATTCAGGAGTGTAAGACGGATAAGGCTCGTAAGGCGGTGATAGATGCCATGAACGCCGGGACGGTGCGCGTGCTGTTCGGCTCCACAAGTATGCTCGGAACGGGCGTGAATGCGCAGAAAAGATGTGTCGCCATCCATCACCTTGATACACCGTGGCGACCGTCCGACCTGCAACAGCGTGACGGACGGGGTGTTAGAGCCGGGAACGAGATTGCCAAGCATTTTGCCGAGAATAACGTGGATGTCATCATCTACGCGGTGGAAAAGTCGCTGGACAGCTACAAGTTCAATCTGCTGCACTGCAAGCAGACGTTCATATCGCAGCTCAAAAGTGGAGCGATGGGCGCACGTACCATCGACGAGGGAGCAATGGACGAAAAATCGGGTATGAACTTCTCGGAGTATATGGCGTTGCTCTCCGGCAATACCGACCTTTTGGATAAGGCGAAATTAGAGAAGCGTATCGCCTCGCTCGAAGGGGAACGCAAGTCGTGGGGCAAGGGCAAGCGCGATTCTGAGTTCAAGCTGGAATCCAAGACGGGAGAACTGCGCAACAACACGGCTTTCATCGAAGCCATGACGGAAGACTGGAACCGTTTTCTTTCCGTTGTGCAGACTGATAAGGAAGGCAGCCGCCTTAATCTTGTCAAGGTGGACGGCGTGGATTCAACGGATGAGAAGGTCATCGGTAAGCGTTTGCAGGAAATCGCCAAGAACGCCACGACTGGTGGACTGTACAAGGCTGTCGGGGAACTTTACGGCTTTCCGATAAAGGTGGTCAGCGAGAGGACACTCAAAGAAGGTCTGGAGTTCACTGACAACCGCTTCGTGGTGGAGGGTAACTACAAGTACACCTACAACAACGGGCATCTGGCGATGGCAGACCCGATTGCTGCCGCACGAAACTTTCTGAACGCATTGGAGAGGATTCCGACCATCATCGACCAGTACAAGTCTAAGAACGAAGTGCTGGAAAATGAGATTCCGCAGTTGCAGGAGATAGCGGGCAAGGTGTGGAAGAAGGAGGACGAGCTGAAACAGCTGAAGTCCGAACTCGCCGCACTGGACCGCAAGATACAGCTTGAGCTGGCTCCGGCTCAGGAAAACACAGAAGAGAACCGGCAAGGCAACGAGAAAAAACAGACGGAACAACAGCCGGAAAGCCCGCACGTGGACTTTGTACGCAGTCATTTAATTATAGGGAGACCCGGTTTATCGGAATCCAAAGGTGTAAAACTTTAATATCGAAGTCTTGACAGAAAAAGCCAGTGGTTGAATTTTTCACCACTGGCTTTAATTCTAATAATTTTTCAATCTAATATGACCGAATCTATAACGTTAAATCATAGATTATGTGTCTATTTGTGAAGAAAAAGACGTAACTTTGTATCAAAATCAAATAAGCATAACAATGGAACCATCTATATACAGTTTTTCACTTTGTGCCGCACTGCCGTTGATGTTATTCTTCGGCTTTTATTTTTTGTTTGCAAAGACTCCTGAAAAGAAAATTTTCAAGAATTATCTCCGCTCCCGACAGATTATGGGTATAGCTATGCTGCTGCTTTCGGCAAATTATTCGGTACATTTCTTCTTTGGTATTCGATTCAAAAATGCGGATTCTTCCATATTGATGAACATGTCCACATACTTCCTGTGCTATTCTCTGTTCAGTTCGGCATTGATAATGTTGCTTGATTGTTTTTACATTACCAAACGGCGTGTGTGGACACATATCATTTTATGGATTATATTCTCAACTCTTTCCGGAGTTGTGTTGTTCCTGTTGCCAAGCGGAATCATGCAAAAAATCTCTTTATTTGCTTTAGCTGTCTGGTTAATCGTTTTTGGAGTCGTTTTAGCTCGCAGAGTCATAATTGCATATCGTAGAGCCATTCGGATTTTCAATGAAACTCAGGCGGATGATATAGGCACATATATCGAATGGCTTTCCATATTCACTTATTGGGCTGTTATCTTCGGTGTCGGATGCGGATTGCTGACATTTCTGCCAGACAAATATGTTTTTATCTGGATTTTGTCGTCAATACCGTTCTACAGCTATCTTTTCTACAGCTATCAGAACTACCTGCTGTTCTATGAACAGGTGGAAAATGCTTTTGAGCAAGATATACAGTCTGAAGAAGAACTTCTGACAGATACGGAAACAGAACCTGAAATAGTTTCTGAGAAAGAAGTTCCAGTGTCCTATACAGAAATTATAGAGAAAGTGGCCAACTGGATAAAGACAGACGGCTATGTCCAGCAGGGACTTACCATAAAAGAACTGTCCGAAATACTTCATACGAACCGTACCTATCTTTCCGCTTATATCAAGACTACGTATAAAATGACATTCCGCGAATGGATAACCGGTCTCCGGTTGGAGTATGCGAAAAACATACTGAAGGAGCATCCGGAAATCAATATACAGAAGCTGGCTGAGTCTTCCGGTTTTCTTTCCCGCAGTAACTTTATCAAATCATTTACAGAGAAGGAAGGATGTACGCCTGGCAAGTGGAAAAAAGCAAATCTGGAATAATTTGTGTGGTAAAAAGCCGATGAAAAAGGTCTCAGAAGCTCATTTTCAAAAAGTGCTCAAGCGACAAAAAAGTGCTAATTCGACAAAAAAAGTGCTCAAACGACAATTTGAAAAGTGCTCAAACGACAATTTTTATAAAACGCTATATTTCAACAGAAAAAGTTTTTGTAATATTTTGGGCGCTGAATGGCATTTATTACCTTTGGAGAAGACAAAGATAATAAATTCAAGTTTATATGAGCAGAAAAATCACTTTTCTCACCCTGTTTCTGTGGCTGATGACGGTAACTTTTCCTGTCATTGCGCAGCAGAAAACAGACACAGTTTACACCTTCCGCTTCGTTCCGCAGAAGGACATGTTCTACGTGCCTTGGAATGGCAATGACACGGAAC
>ERZ791614.1148-NODE-1148-length-14437-cov-1.874774_pt1 | contig 14437 bp, 19 predicted proteins | sample MGYA00510274_ERZ791614 | MGnify/ENA primary metagenome ERZ791614 (study PRJEB30046, sample SAMN00715221) | human gut metagenome | study: EMG produced TPA metagenomics assembly of the A metagenome-wide association study of gut microbiota in type 2...
GCTCTGCAAACCCGTTCTGGACTTCTGCAATCCTGACATCCATTTCCTGTCACAACGCAGGGTGTCTTTTTTCCAAACTGTGCCGCTCTCTGAGGTGCCGCAATATTTCTGGCACGGGCAACAGCCTTTTCAAAGTCCGGTTCCAGCTTATTTTCACCAATGACATAATAAACTTTTTGATGCCCAAACAATGTGGATGCCACACGATTGCCAACGCCGTCAATATTGATGATTTCTCCTGTTTCCGCCAGCGCATTGGCGGAAGTCAGGTATACGTCTGTCTGCATAGCTGCCTTTCGTGCCATATCCTTATCCTGTTTCCAGTGCCAATAAACGGTATTATGGCTGGAAAGCATATCATACAGTCCCATCACATCCAATGTAGCAGAACCGCCAAAGCCAACACTGACGCCATCAATTTCTCCATTGAGATAGTCTGCCGCTTCTTTTGCTGTTGCAAATTCTTTGACAGCATATCCACGTTTTTTCAGATTTTCTGCTACCTTCCCAAAATCAGCCATTATGATTCCTCCTCTTTCTTCTCTTCCTCATGCAATACAACAGGAATCAGAGATGCAGCAATTTTGCCTTTCCCTCTTGTTTTTACATAGAAAAATCCAATAATAGAAAAAACAACTGCCCCAATGAAATTTACCATCAAATCTTTCATGGTATCAATGAGACCAATATCTACATATCCGCCCGGGAATTCCATCCAGTCCTGTCCATTGACCACCAGACTGGTGATGGGTTCACGGACAACATTGTTCAGCCCTGATGGATTCAGCAATACAGAATTAACGCTTTGCACAAGAAAATCCTTCTGCATATCCGTATGTAAGAGCTGATCCATAGAAAATTCAAAAAATTCCCACAAAACGCCTACGGTCATGGAAAAACAAAAAGCAACAATAGATAAAAATAACGGAGATAACCGAAATGTCATCCGTTCACTGCGGTTGAACAAATCCACCAGACAAAATCCCACTGCTGCCACCAAAAAACCATTGAGTGTATGAAGCATGGTATCCCATCCGGGAATCAGTGTATAGAAGGAATTGATCTCGCCCAAAATTTCTGCTGCAAAGATAAAGCAATAGATAATTCCTTCCATAACTGACGGAATATCAATGGCTAGATGCTTTTCCAGAAAAATAGGCACGCAAAACAAAACCAATGACAAAATGCATACAAAAGCATTTTCATAGCTTCCCATAATAATAGAACGTACCAAAACCAAAATAATCAACGCAGACAAAACACCGCGAATGGTCAAACGGCGTTTTGTACGTTTTGACATTTTTTTATGATCCAAACAGAACACATCCTTTCTTTGCCATATTTCTTAAATAAACAGGAAGAAGAAAAATGGCATGGTCAATATGCTCAAAGCTGTTGAAATAAAGATATAACGAGAAGCTGTTTTTTCATCGGCTCCATACTGGGCTGCCAAAATGGCACAATACGCACCGATTGGTGTCGAAAGCCCTACAATGACAACGCCCAAAACCAGCTGATCTGTGATAAAAGGACGCAGCATCAGATAGGCTGTCAGTGGAACCACAATCAAACGAATGATAGAAATCACATACGCCCAACGATCATAAATCATTTCCTTCAGGTGCATCCGTCCCAAAACAGCACCGATATAAATCATTGCCAAAGGTGCAATCATATCCCCAACCATTTTCACAGTACCGCCAATGGCTTCCGGCAACTGGATATTGCCAATAAACAGAATCATACCAATGATAATGGCAATATTCACTGGCAATTTCAATAACTGACGCAGAGAAATTTCCACTGGATGGCTGCCATCGCCATATCTTCCAATAATCCAGATCCCAAGTGTATAAGATGCCAGATTAAATGCCGCAGTGGCAAATGCGCAGTAAAATACGCTGTTTCCGCCAAAGATCATAGAAATGACAGGTACACCCATGAAGCCAATGTTAGCAAACATACAGCTGAACACCCAGATACCCAGATTCATATGAGGCACACGGAAGAGCTTGCCTGTTCCGAAGCCGACCAACATGCCCCAGATATGCATGATCATACAAGTTACAAAAACCACAATACCTTTCTGCAGCAATTCCGGTGTATAAGACAGCTGCATGGATGAAATGATGAAACAAGGCACAACAATTTTTGTCAAAAATCCAGAAAACTTATCAATAAAACAATCATCAATGATATCCTTTTTCTTCGCAAAGCAACCAATCAAAACCAGTAAAAAAATGATAATCAATTTATTTACTGCTGTTATAAATACTTCCATTATCCATCTCCTTTTCCTTTCTATCTCTTCATAAACTTCCCCATATTCTTATTATTTTATCACACTTTTCCTGATACGCAATATTTTCTCAAATTCAGAAAACAATACAGAAAAAATCTCCGAACTGCATGATTGTTCGGAGAAATTCTAATTATATATGCATCACCATCATCAAAATCGTAATGATCAAAAGACTGAATGGCAGCATAAAAGAATTGAGCACTGCGGCAACAGAACGGTTATATCCGCAACGTTCTGTATACACAGGAGCAACGCTCAAAATAGGTCCAAAAACCACCAGTGCCAAAACCTGACGGTACAGCAGCGGCAACGGCAAACAGAAGTAAATGATCAAAGCAAATGCAATGCCTGCAATCAGACGAATAGAAATGACAGAAATCATATCTTTTGCTTCGCTGCGTCTGATTTTTGGTTCAAAGAGCAGACCAATGAGAAACATTGCCAAAAAGGCATTTGCTTCTCCGATCATCCCTGCCACAGTATAAACAGGTTCTGGGAAACGCAGATGCAATCCTGCCATGACAATCATCAGTAAATATGTAACAAAAGGCATGGAAGAAAACAGTGTTCTGACAATTTCTTTTTTATCCATCTGTCCTCTGCCCTTTGCTACCGTCATAGCAATGGTAAATGTACCGCCAAAACACATCATGGCATTGCTCACATCAAACATGCAAATAATGGCAACTGCTTCTGCATCGAAAAAGCTTTGCAGATACGGCAGTACGCAAAGTCCTAGGTTGTACCCTGCGCAATTGATTAGAAAAAAGGCACGTCTTGCACCATTCATTTTTCTTGTCAGCAAAAGCACCAGACCAATGACAGCAAAGTTTGTCAAAAAACCCAGACCAATGGGTACCAAATGGGTCTTACTCAACGTCAATGTCGCAAAGTTATGGATAATGGACATGGGCAGCGTAATCTTCAATACTAGATTTGCCAAAACCCGGCTATCTTCTGCCCGAAACAATCCAACACTTTTGAGTATAAATCCCAGTGCAATGATCAGCAGAAAACCTGCAGCCTTTACAATGATCGCTTCCATCCCACAGTACCTCCCCAACAGATAATTCACAGAAAAAGAAAATGGATAAAACCCTGCTTTTGCAAGATTTTATCCATTATTTCCTACCCGAAAATTGATTAGCTCAATTTTGCTTTTGCTGTGTTTACCAGTGTTGTGAAAGCAGCGGGATCAGATACAGCCAGTTCAGCCAGCATTTTTCTGTTGATGTTTACATCAGCCAGTTTCAGACCGTGCATCAGTTTGCTGTAAGAGATGTCGTTCATTCTAGCTGCTGCATTGATTCTTGTGATCCACAGACTTCTGTAATCTCTCTTTGTCTGTTTTCTGCCTGCGAAAGCAAATGCCATTGCTTTCATTACAGACTGTTTTGCTACTCTGTACTGTTTGCTTCTAGCACCACGGTAGCCTCTAGCCAGTTTCAGTACTTTTTTATGTCTTTTTCTAGCGTTCAACGCGCCTTTTACTCTTGCCATGTTAAAGTCCTCCTAAAAAATATCCTCGAAATTATGCGTAAGGTAACAGTCTCTTTTTCACGCTGTTCAGAACAGTTTTGTCTACTGTTGTAGCGTGTCTCAGATTTCTTTTTCTCTTTCTGGACTTTTTACCAAGAATATGCTGTGTATTGGATTTCTGTCTTTTCAGCTGACCTGTTGCAGTGATTTTGAATCTTTTCGCTGCTGCTTTTTTTGTTTTCAACTTAGGCATTTCGTATTCCTCCTAAAAAACCATTTTGTTTACTGTTTTCTGCCGGCTTATCAGCCTTTGGGCGCCAGGAACATTACCAGGCTTTTGCCTTCCATCTTAGGTTCTTTGTCAATCACGCCAAATTCTGCTGTTTCTTTCCAAAATCAACATACCCGCTTTGGAATGACCGATTTCACGACCTCTGAAACGGATGCTTACCTTAACTTTATCCCCGTTTTTCAAAAATTCGTTGGCCTTCTTGACCTTAACCTGAACATCATGGGTATCGATACTGGGGGACAAACGCAATTCCTTTACGTCCACTGTTTTCTGTTTCTTTCTCGCTTCTTTTTCTTTTTTCGCCTGGTCGAATTTGTACTTACCGTAGTCCATAATTCGACATACGGGCGGTTTTGCTGTCGGTGCGATTTTCACCAGATCCAGCTTTCTTTCGTCAGCGATTTTCTGGGCGTCTCTGGAAGACATGATGCCGAGCTGTTCGCCATTTTCGTCAATCAGTCTAATTTCCTTGTCCCGAATTTGTTCGTTAATCATTAAGTCAGTAATAGCCAAGCACCTCCTAAAAATTTTTTGAAATATTCCCTTTTCGGCTGCATAAAAAATAGCGCCGGAAGAAATCCGCCGCGCACACAGAAAAACAGAGGAACCCCTGTTTTGTACTACTGTATTAACCTTATCAGCCCATGCCATAAGGTGAGAAGCGGAACTTCTTCTTTGTTACCTGAAAAATTATATCACGCATTTCTCTTCGCGTCAATGTTTTTTTAAATATTTTGAAAAAACAGAAACCCCTGATGCACAGGGGCTTCTGCTGAATGCTTTATTTATCAATCCAGAGCTTTTGTTCTAACTTCTTCCTGGATTCTTGCGATAACGTCTGCCAGATCCATCTGACCTTCTTCGCCGTTCTTTCTGGAACGCAGGGAAACTTTGTTGACTGCCTGATCTTTTTCACCAACTACGATGATATAAGGCACTCTTTCGTTTCTTGCCTCACGAATCTTATAACCGATCTTTTCAGCTCTGTAGTCTGTCTGTACACGGATACCAGCTGCATCCAGTTTGTCAGATACTTCTTTCGCATAATCGGCGAATTTTTCGGAAATAGGCAGTACTTTTACCTGAACAGGAGCCAGCCATGTAGGGAACTGACCTGCAAAGTGTTCGATCAGGATACCGATGAAACGTTCGATGGAACCGAAGCATACACGGTGAATCATAACAGGACGTTTTTTGCTGCCGTCTGCTGCTGTGTATTCCAGTTCGAATCTTTCGGGCATCTGCATATCCAGCTGGATTGTACCACACTGCCATGTTCTGCCGATGGAGTCTTCCAGATGGAAGTCGATCTTAGGACCATAGAATGCGCCGTCGCCTTCGTTTACTGTGTATTCGATATGGTTTTCTTCCAACGCGTTGCGCAGACCGTTTGTAGCGATTTCCCAATCTTCATCGGAACCCATGCTGTCTTCAGGTCTTGTGGACAGTTCGATATGATATTTGAAGCCGAACTGTTTGTAAACGCCGTCGATCAGGCGGATAACGCCACTGATTTCGTCTTTGATCTGTTCAGGTGTCATGAAGATATGAGCATCGTCCTGGTTGAAGCAACGAACACGCATCAGACCGTGCAGAGCACCAGATTTTTCATGTCTGTGTACCAGACCGATTTCACCCATACGGATAGGTAGATCTCTGTAGGAATGCATATCCTGTTTGTAGATCAGCATGCCGCCGGGGCAGTTCATAGGTTTGATTGCATAGTCTTCATCATCGATAACTGTTGTATACATGTTATCTTTGTAGTGTTCCCAGTGACCGCTTCTGTACCACAGGTCTCTGTTCAGGATCAGAGGTGTAGAAACTTCTACATAGCCTGCTTCTTTATGGATCTGTCTCCAGTAATCCAGCAGTGTATTTTTCAGTACCATACCATTAGGCAGGAAGAAGGGGAAACCAGGACCTTCTTCAAGCATTGTGAACAGTTTCAGTTCTTTGCCCAGTTTTCTGTGGTCACGTTTTTTGGCTTCTTCCATCATTGTCAGGTAAGCTTCCAGTTCGGATGCCTTCGGATAAGCTGTACCATAGATACAGCATTTTGTTCTTTTCGCTGCCTCTCCAGTAAGCACCTGCTACGGATGTCAGTTTGATTGCTTTTACGGGTTTTGTGCTCATCAGGTGAGGACCTGCACACAGATCTGTGAAGTCACCCTGTTTGTAGAAGGAAATCACTGCATCTTCAGGCAGATCCTGAATCAGTTCTACTTTGTAGGGTTCTTCTCTTTCTTCCATGTATTTGATTGCTTCTGCACGAGGCAGTTCAAAGCGTTCGATAGGCAGATCTTCTTTTACGATCTTCTTCATTTCAGCTTCGATGGCTTCCAGTTCTTCAGGTGTGAAAGCTTTTTCTTTATCGAAGTCATAGTAGAAACCGTCTGCAATTGCAGGACCGATTGCCAGTTTTACTTCAGGGTACAGTCTTTTTACAGCCTGTGCCAGAATATGAGATGTTGTATGACGGAAAGCGATTTTACCAGCTTCGTCTTCAAATGTGCAGATGCTTACTTCTGCATCTTTGTCTACTACATAACGCAGATCTTTTACTTCGCCGTCAACAATACCTGCACAAGCGTTTCTTGCCAGACCTTCGCTGATGGATTTTGCGATATCCAGAACGGACATTGCGCTGTCAAATTCTTTTACTACATTGTCTTTCAGTGTAATCTTCATATCCAATCTCTCCTTTTGCATGTGATTTTTTGCTTTGGAAAGTGCGATTTTTTTGCAATAAAAAAATCCCGTCCACTTTCCTTTCGGAAAAGGGACGAGAGTTATAATCTCCCGCGGTTCCACCCTTATTGTTTAGAAAACCACTCATTTTGACGATAACGGTGTCGGCCGTGCCGGATTAGGGCCACTCGGAGGTGGTTTTCGTACTCTTCTCAGGTGCAGGATACTCACAGCCACGACAGAAACTCTGCCGAGATATCCCTCTCTGACCACCCGAAAAGGACTACTGTCCTCGTCGACGTTTATACATCAGATTATATCACACAAAAATTTGCTGTCAACACTTTTTGCAAAAATTTCGCAGAAGATTTCCGGGAGCCAAAAAAGGTACATTCTACCCTTAAAACCACTTGTTTTTCTTAAAAAAGGCAATGCCAATGGCAATAAAAGCCACAGAAAGCAGGATGACCATCAAGTAACCATGTTCCCATCCATACTCCGGCATCTGGAAATTCATGCCGTACCATCCTGCAATGAGGGTCAAAGGCAGAAAAATGGTTGTTACTACTGTAAAGACCTTCATGGTAGTATTCAGACTGATATCCACTTCCGCTTCATAGGATTCCCGAATCTGTGTCACAGCTTCCCGCAGGTTCAGTACATTCTGATAACTGCGCTCCATCCTTCTGGAAAGCATTTTAAAAGACCGCAGCGTCTTTCCGTCAAAAATATGATTCTCGTTTTCAATTACCACATCCAACAAATTCAAAAATTGCTCATAATATCGCTTCATGAGCATGAGACGTTTCCGCAGATGGATGATTTCTGACACAAAATTCTTCTTCTGGGATGTAATAAGCGCCTGTTCTAATTCCAAAATTTCTTTTTCAATTTTATCAAATGCCACTTCTTCTTCCTTTGTCTGGGTTTCCAGAAAAAGATAAATCAGCCGTTGGAAAGAAATCCGCTCTCCTAGCCCTTCGGCACAATCCCGCAAAACGTGTCTGACGTGTTGGGCTTTAGAGGTGAAAAACAATGCATAATTTTTTTCCAGATAAATAACCACACTGCCGTGGCTGATGAGGATATTGTGGAAGTCCGGCATTTCCAGACTGATGCAGTCATAATTTTCAAAACTGTCATAACGGGCAAAACCAAAGCGCCGCGCGTCTTCCAAAACATGATAAGGAATCTTTCGCAGACGTGCCTGCTCCTGCATCATGTCATACGTAAAAATACCGATGTACGCCCGATTTTCCGGCTGTTCCTCTACAAACTGGTAGCCGCTTTCATCAATCTGTAAATACACTGCTTCCACCCCCTCCTGCATTTCACATTATTTAAATTTTACTGCTGTGCCGTACGCCATAACCTCTGCTGCACCCTGCATGATGGCACTTGTGGAAAAGCGAATGCCGACAATACCATCTGCACCCAGACGTCTGGCTTCTTCTTCCATTCTCTGCATGGCAATGTCTCTGGCTTCTTCCATCATTTCTGTATACCCCTTTAATTCACCGCCAACAATGGATTTCAGACCCGCGCCAAAATCTTTGCCAATGTTTTTGCTTTGAATAGTGGCACCTTTTACCAAGCCTAAAACATCGTATTCCTTGCCCATAACCAGTTCTGTTGTTGTCAATAACATATCCATTCGCTCCTTTCTTTATGCCTTGCTTTTTTTCATCATATCACACAGTTTTTAGAAAAGAAAACATTTTATCTTACAAAAATATAAATTCTTGACACCACGAATAAGCAATAGTAAACTAAAATTAGTTTTAGTTAACTTTTAAAAAAAGAAAAGAGGTGAACAAAATGAAACAACACCGTTTCTGGGCTTGGGCAATGCTGTTCTGCGGATTTATGGCATTCTACACCGGTTATAAACACAAATAATTCTCACTGCATCATGAAAAATTCATGGTGCTTTTTTAAACATTCCAAAGACAAACTGCCGCAATTATCCAAATACATCCTGTCACAATGCGCACTTTCCGCCATCCTTTGATTCCCTGCCAATATCCATAAGCCAAACCAAAAACAGAAGCTAGAAATAAAATCAAAAAAATTTCCAATCCATACCAAAAGATTTTTCCCATACAGTAAATCGCTGCACAACCTACGCATAAAAACATCAGACCATGTTTGAAAGCATATTGAGCAAATCCCTCCACGGACCATGGATGAATACAGCTTTCCTCCAGTCTTTTTTCCCGTATGCCAAGAAAAATCATCGCAAAACCAAGAACAGTAAAAATCACACTTCCTATTCTTGCTATATTATCTATGTTTTCAGAAACTGAGAGGAAATCCGTCCACTTCCATAGGCATACCATTCCCAGCAAAAACAAAACAAGTTGTACTGCTGCGAAAATTCCTCCCAGAAGAATGATTTTTCTTTTTGTTAAATTCGCCTGAATGGCACCGGCAGCAATAGACAGCCGAAAAGCTTCCAATGCCAATCCACATAATACCAATACATAGATCATCATGGACATTTCCTCGCCCCATTTCTTCTTCCCAATATAAAGAAAAAAGACCACATCTTACAGATGCAGTCTTTCATTGCTGTTTTCATTTATCATACAAAACTGTATATTTGTTTATGCTTTCTATACAATAAAGCACTTTTATCTATTTTCCTTTTCTTCACCGGAAACCTCTTTCACAACATCTTCAAAAGAAACGGTGATCAGTGACCAATGGGCTTTCTCCACTTCTTCCGCAGAAATGGGCATACCACTTTCCAGCCACTTCATCAGCAGAAACGTTTCTGCATTGGCATAATATTCTGCTAAAATTTCCGGACGGAAAAAATGAGGCACTGTTTCTGGGAAAGGTGTGCGTTTTGCAAAAACCTTCTGAATCAATGTAACAAATGCATGGAAAACGATTTCACGAAAAGAATTCTGTCCTTGTATTTTCACTGCACGCACATAAAAATCCTTTTCTTTTTCCATATTGGCAAGCATCAGGCGAATGCCCTCACGAAATAAACCTACATCAAAAAGCTGTTCTCCAGGACGGATGATTTCTTCCGTAAAAATCCATTCCACCAGGTCATACTTATCTTTGAAGTGGTTATAAAATGTTGGGCGGATAAAACCTGCCGCATCCGTAATGTCTTTGATGGTAATTTTTTCAAAACTATGGTGCAGCATCAGCTTTTTCAAGCTCTCTGCCAATATCTGCTTCGTCATTTGCGTTTTTTGATTCACCGGCATCACCTCAATTCCGCAGAATACCGATTCAGTATACCTTATTTTAACAGAAAATGCAACTTTCCCCAAGTCATCACGTATTTCCTATAAAAAATGGACAAGGTGTCATACACCTCGTCCATTTCCAGTTTTCTAATCATCGAATAACGGGAGGGAATCCCACTTTCTTCTGAACTTTTGTCAATGTTCTGGCTGCCAGTTTGCCGGCACGTTCTGCACCGTATTTGATCACTTCGTCCAGATAATCTTTGTTCTTTTCCAGTTCTTTTACGCGTTTCTGAACAGGCTCCAGTTCTGCTAGAACAGCTTCACCTACAGCTGTTTTGAAGGCACCATAGCCTGCACCATCGAATTCTCTTTCTGCTTCTTCCATTGTTTTGCCTGTGCAAGCGCAGTAAATGTTCAGCAGGTTTGTGATGCCGGGTTTATCTTCACCGTGGCGGATTTCGCTGCCGGAGTCAGTCATGGCACGTTTTACTTTGTTCATGATGACAGCAGGTTCATCCATCAGCAGAATGGTGTTGTTTTTGTTTTCATCAGATTTGGACATCTTCTTGGTAGGTTCCTGCAAAGACATGATTCTTGCGCCAACCTTGCCGATATATGCTTCAGGAATCTTGAATGTTTCGCCGTAAATGCCGTTGAAACGTCCTGCAATGTCTCTGGTAATTTCCAGATGCTGACGCTGGTCTTCCCCTACGGGTACCAGGTCTGTCTGGTACAGCAAAATATCAGATGCCATCAATACAGGATATGTGTACAGACCTGCGTTGATATTGTCTGAATGTTTTGCAGCTTTATCTTTGAACTGTGTCATACGGTTCAATTCACCCATATAAGTGAAGCAGTTCAAAATCCAGCCCAGTTCTGCGTGCTGAGATACATGAGACTGATAGTAAATAGTATTTTTTTCAGGATCGATGCCTACTGCCAGATACTGTGTCAACAGATCCCTTGCCTGCTTGCGCAGTTTCACAGGGTCCTGACGAACGGTGATAGCGTGCATATCTACGATACAGTACAGGCAGTCATAATCATCCTGCAAATTTGTCCAGTTCTTCAATGCACCCAAATAGTTCCCCAAAGTAATCATGCCAGAAGGCTGCATGCCACTGAATATTCTTTTCTTTTCTTCCACTTTCGTTTCCTCGCTTTCTATCAAAAATTATTTCTTTTCGTCAAATTCGGCATCAATATATCCGTCATCAACGGGAATGACAAACACGCATACCACGTAAACGATTAAGCCAATGAACCCGCTGGTCAGCAAAGATACCAAAACCCAAATCAGACGTACCAGTGTTGCGTCGATATTGAAGTATTCCGCCAAACCGCCGCAAACACCGGAGATTTTCACATTATTTTTAGAACGATATAACTTCTTCATATTCAAAACCTCCTGTTTATTTTTTCTTTAAATAATCATGTTCCAAAAAACTAAAGTATTGGTTTTCCGCAACAATGATATGGTCTGCCACTTCTATGCCGATTTCATGTAGAATTCTTGCCATACGTGCAGTTAATTCCACATCGGAAAAAGATGGCATCAGCGTTCCACCTGGATGGTTGTGCATCAGGATCACAGAAGAAGCCTGATAACGCAGGGCAGCTTCCACCACCAGTCTGGGATGCACCACAGATTCATCTATCGTGCCTTCCGAAATCATGCAGGTGTGTATCAATTGCTTCCGATTATCCAAGCATACGACATAAAATCGTTCATAATGATAATGGGAAAGCAGATCTACAGCAAAAGCGCCTGCGCGGGAAACAGAATCCAAAACAGGTTTATCCCGCCATTTTTCCTGCTGCAAACGATGTGCCAACGCACTTTGCAGAACCAACAGCACTGCTGTACTTTCTTTTACACCACATCTGCGGCTGATGTCCGCTGGATCTGCAGAAAGCAGCATAGAAAGTGTTCCAAATTCAGCCAACATCTTATGCGCCAGCGGATTCACATCTCCCCGTGGCACAGCATAATACAGCAATAATTCCAGTAATTCATGGTCTGCAAAACCCTTCGCACCTTCAGCCAAAAATCGCTGACGCATGCGCTCCCGATGCCCCTTATGCACATTTTCGCTCATTTACTTCCCTCAATTTCCAGATATTTTGTCAGCTCGCCAAAATTACCTCCATAAATGATTTCCAGTAATTTTTCCAGACGACGCAGGCACTTTTTCACCAGTTCTTCTGTGATAACGCCTTCATCCAGCATATCTGCCAGCTCTGCCAAATCAACAACCTTTACAAATCCCGAATCGTAAACAATGACATCTGCCAACAGGTCTGTAAAAAGATAGCTGTTTTCCTGGGCATCATAGGTGGTATCAATGATATCACAATAATAATATACCAATTCCTCTTGATCATTCAGAAACTTACTGACTTTATAGCCGTCTTCCAAAAAATAACAGGATACACCGTGGCTGAATTTTGCCTTTGGACGAAAAACATTCCATTTTGTTACGATTACCTTTTCATCCTGATAAACTAAAATATCATCCCGCAGCAAAATGGTTTCCTGCGGCATAAAACGTTTTCTATATAACACCGGGTGTCCCATACGCTATCCCCTTTTCTATTACTCTGTAAATGGCAGTACATCACAAATGGAAACCTCTGAAGGCTTTGTCCGCAGCGGACCAAACTGAGGTACGATGCTCTGAAAATGCGCTGTTGCACGATGTTCCTCCAGTGCCTTCATGTCCTGATATTTTTCTACAAAATAATAAACACAGGCATCAGCCTGGTCTGCAACCAAATCATAAGCAATGCAACCGGCTTCTTTTCTTGTAGCCAAAACCAGTTTTTCCGCCAGTTCTGTGAATTCTTTCTGCTTTCCTTCCATTAAGGTGTTTTTTGCAATCAGCATAATCATATTGCATCTTTCCTTTCTTCATGCTGTTCGCCATGATACATATATGAAATTATAATGAATTTTTTAGAAAAAAACAAGGCAGCAAAGAAAAATGTATAAAAAAATAAAACCCTGCTGACCAAAGCCAGCAGGGTTTTCGTACAACCTGTGATTTTATTTTTTATGAAATTAGATAGGCAGTGTTTTGCCTTCTTTTTTCCAATCATGGAATTCAGCAGCTGCTGTAAACAGTGCGTCTGTGGAGGAGCTCAGACCTGTTTCGCAAGAGTCCTGAACAACGCCGATGATGAAACCTACACCTACAACCTGCATTGCGATGTCGTTACCGATACCGAACAGGGAGCAAGCCAGAGGAATCAGCAGCAGGGAACCGCCGGCAACACCGGAAGCACCACATGCGGAAATTGCTGCTACAAAGCTCAGCAGGACCTTCATTGCCAGAGGTACTTCCATACCCATGGTATTTACGCATGCCAGTGTCATAACTGTGATTGTGATCGCTGCACCTGCCATGTTGATTGTTGCGCCCAGAGGAATAGAGATGGAGTAGTTGTCTTCATCCAGACCCAGGGATTTACACAGGCTCATGTTAACAGGGATGTTAGCAGCAGAACTTCTTGTGAAGAAAGCTGTTACGAAAGATTCTCTCAGGCATTTGAATACCAGTTTGTAAGGGTTCTGTTTGATCTGAGTGAACACGATGATAGGGTTCAGGATCAGAGCAACAAATGCCATACAGCCAACCAGGATAGCCAGCAGTCTGCCGTATTCTACGAAGATTTCCAGACCGTTTGTGGAAACTGTTGTGAATACCAGACCCATGATACCGAAAGGAGCAAAGCTGATTACCCATCTAACTGCCTGAGAAACAGCTTCAGAGAAATCGAACAGTGCTTTCTTTGTTGTATCAGATGCAGCTTTCAGAGCCAGACCGAAGATAACAGCCCAAGCCAGGATACCCAGGTAGTTCGCATCAACGATGGAACCCAGAGGGTTTGCTACGATGTTTGTCAGCAGGTTTGTGAATACTTCTGCCATACCGCCAGCTGCTTCGTATCCTTCAGCAGCTGCAACGTCACCCAGAGGCAGTGTTACATGGATGAAATGGCAGGCAATTACCGCTACTACCGCTGCAAGGAATGTACCTATCAGATACAGGATAACAACACGACCCATGGTTTTGCCTCCGCCTTCGTTACCGCAAGCCAGAGCTGCAATTACCAGGAAAAATACCAGTACAGGCGCGATTGCTTTCAGAGCGCTTACAAACAGAGTACCCAGAATGCCGATTCCTGTTACACCAGGAACAGCCAGACCCAGGATAGCACCCACAATCAAGCCACAAATAATACGTTTTACTAAGCTAATGCTATTCCACTTACTAAGAATGTTTGTCATGATTATGATTCTCCTATTAAATTATAAATGTTCAATATTGCGTTTTGTCAGGTTGTACGAACTTAATATTGAAAGTATTTTTGCCTCCCCTTTTATTGGCAGCAACCAAATACTTTTTCACAAAGCTTTTTACCTGTCGGTGTTACAGCCAGACCGCCTTCTGCTGT
>ERZ791614.1153-NODE-1153-length-14348-cov-2.255440_pt1 | contig 14348 bp, 10 predicted proteins | sample MGYA00510274_ERZ791614 | MGnify/ENA primary metagenome ERZ791614 (study PRJEB30046, sample SAMN00715221) | human gut metagenome | study: EMG produced TPA metagenomics assembly of the A metagenome-wide association study of gut microbiota in type 2...
TGCAGCCGTGGGCCTGCGCCGGGACGGCAAAAGCCTTACCGTTACCGCCGTGCCGGTGCAGGCGGAGGATGGCTCCTGGCGTCTGGGCGCCTGGACACGGGACTCTATGGCGGGCGTGGGGACTCTGACCTTCTATGACCCGGACACCGGCGCCTATGGCGCTCTGGGCCACGGCATCACCGATACGGACACGGCCCAGCTGATGCCGCTGTCCAGCGGTTCCATTATGGAGACTACCGTGAAGGCCGTGAAAAAGGGACAGAAGGGCGACCCGGGACAGCTGAAGGGCGACTTCACCGTGCAGCACGATGTGGGCACCGTGTCCGCCAATACCAGCGGCGGCATTTTCGGCACTGTGGCAGAAGGCAGCTTTGTATCCGGCGCGGCACTGCCCGTGGCCCGGCGCAGCGAGGTGACCACCGGCCCCGCTGTTATTTTGTCCACCATCTCCGGAGATGATACCCAGGAATACACCGTGGAGATCGTGCGGCTGTGCCCCGCAAACCGGGACGGCCGGGACCTGCTGCTGAAGGTCACGGACCCCCGGCTGCTGGAGGCCACCGGAGGCATTGTCCAGGGCATGTGAGTGTGTTATAATTGGGACAACACGGGAAAAGCTTGATTTCAAGCGGGTTTCCGGTGCTTGTCCAACTTTTCATTGACCACGAAAACAGGACCACATTCTGCGCAGATGTGACGGACAAAAATGCTGCGAACTCCCGGATCCGGAGTTTTTCGGCAGTTAACAGCGAACGCAAGCAGAAAGGAGTCATATTCAATTTAATCGCCGCCTGGCGACTGCCGCACTAAGACCGATGGGGTATAATCTGCCCATCGGTCTTTCTTGTTATTCCAAGGAAGGAGGCGCTGATGCTGAAATGGGGTGCAGTTCAGGATGGCACTTCTTTTCCGGAATTCAACCATGCGAGACTATTGGAAACCTGGAAGCTGCTTTTGCAATTTGTCGGAAAGCAACAAAAAAGCAAAAACTGAAATCCATCGCTTTATATAGCATTGCGTTTTTACAAGAGAAATGATAGTATACTCTAAACAGCCAAGACCGACTGTTCCTATTTTCGGAGTAAATCCTGTCGGTAAATGCACATTCGGAATCGTCTTGCCGAGAAACAAATACAATTGCCAAGAAATATTCCTTGATTGCAGGAGAAAGCGAGAGATTTCCCCTATGAAACGGAATACGAAACAGCTGATCCCCATGATCCTGGTTTTTACAATCATTGCGGCGGCCTATTCCTGCCGGATACTGGCCATGCTCGACATCGGCGGCGTTTGGATGAACTATATCCGCGCGGCGCTGTATTTGCTGCTGTTTTCCCTGTGGGGCTATTCCATTGACCGGCGCATTATACAGAAGCAGGCACTGCACTGCCTGCGTCTGACCGCGGCGCTGATGCTGGTATGGCTTATTTTGCGCACGCTGAAATATGAGTTTGTCACCGACCTGACAGTGGCGCGGTACATTTGGTATCTCTATTATTTGCCCATGCTGTTTATACCGCTGCTGGGAGTGTATATTGCGCTGACGCTGGGGAAGTCGGAGGAATACCGGCTGACCGAAAGGGCCGGCTTTCTGGTCACCGTGCCGGGCATACTATTTTTGCTGGTGATCACCAACGATCTGCACCAGCAGGTGTTTGCATTCAACAGCGGTGTGCCGGGTGTGCCGGACAATTACGGCTATTCCCACGGCATTTTTTACTTTTGCAGCATGGGCTGGATGGTTGCGTGCATGACCTTTTCCCTTGCCCTCCTTTTGAAGAAAAGTCGCGTCCCCAGCGGCAGCAAAAAAAGGATCAGGCCGTTTGTGATAGCCTGCATAACGGTTTTGTATGGGCTTTTGTATCTGTCGGGCCTGCCGGCCATACGCCGGTGGATCGGGGATATGAATGTGACATTTTGCCTTTTATATGCGGCGATTTATGAAAGCTGTATACGCTGCCGGATGATACCGTCCAATACGGGCTATGTGGAGCTGTTCGAGGCGACAACGCTGGCGGCGTGCATTGCGGATCGCAGCGGGAATATCGTTCTCCGTTCCCGGGCCGCAGGGGAGGATATGGTTTGCCCGAGGGATGGCGTTCCGCTCATCCGGCCCAACGGAATACGCATCTCCTCGGCGCCCATCAGCGGCTAGGCCATATGGCAGGAGAATGTGCGGCCGCTGACGGAGCTGCGCGCAAGACTGAGCGAAAACAAGACCAAAATCAACAGCAACAAAGAGAAGCTGCGGGAGGCCTATATCATACAGAAAAAGCTGCTTGAGCTGACGGAAAAAAACCGTATTTACGACGAGATGGAGGCAAGGTACGGAGATCAGATCACCAGAGTCGGGCAGCTGCTGCGGCAATGCCAGGGGGCCGCACCCGAGGAAATACAAAGCGCACTGAAAAGGATCCTGCTGTTGGGCACTTACATTAAGCGCAGCGCCAACCTGTACTTTCTCAGCCAGGAATATGAGCTTCTGCCGCAGCAGGAGCTTCGGCTGACCATAGACGAGGCGGTGCGGGTGATAAACGTTTGCGGCACGGAATGCAGCGTGGTCTACCACACGACCGGGCCTATGCGCGCGACAGAGGTGGCGCGGCTGCTTGACCTTTTGAAGGTCGTGACGGAAGCGTCGATGGGCGGGCTGTATTCCCTGTTTATTTCCGTGTCCGACGGCGAGATGGATCTGTCGGTGGAGTGTGCTGCCGGGCTGTCCTTTTTGGCTTCTCCGGATGTGACGGTTCAGCAGGAGGACGGCTTGTGGCTTGTGCGCACAAGGATAGGAGGCGGGAGCGGTGCTTAGAATTAAACACCTGGGCTTTAATGCCATCAAGGAAAGCTTTGACCGGCTTCCCACAGGCGTGTGTTTTTTTGACCGGACAGGCAGCATCGTCCTGTGCAACCGGCAGATGTATCAGCTGAGCCGATTCCTGCTTGACAGCGATATGCAGTATCTGGGCGAGGTCCAGGAGGCGCTGTCTGCCCCGGGAGGGGGCATTGTGCGGATCCCGGATATAGACAACACCTATCGGTTTCCGGACAAAACCGTGTGGAGGTTTGAAAAAACGGAGGTCACCGATCGGTACGGGACGAGGTATATACAGCTTACCGCCGCCGATGTTACCGACCTGCAGCGCGCCTTGGTACAGCTTACCGCAGACAGCAAGAAGCAGCAGGAGGACGCGGAAAAGCTGAAGCAGCTTTCCGATAATGCCGGGGCCCTGGCCCGGGAGAAGGAGCTGCTGGACGCGAAATCCGCCATGCACGACGGCCTTGCCGCCTGCATTACACTGACAAAGCAGTACATAACAGGGGAATTTGACGGTATGGATCCGGGCGTTGTATGCCATGAATGGGAGAAGGTCATTGCCTTCCGGGATACGATCTGCCTGCCAGCCAGAAAAAGACTGCTGGACAGCGCCAGGGCCAGCGGCGTGACCGTGCGGATAAGAGGTCAGGAGCCCACGGACGGTGAGGCGGAGCTGCTGTACACGGCCATGCAGGTTTGCCTGAACAACGCCATTCAGTATGCCAAGGCCACGGAGATTTCCGCAAATATTTGGGAAAACCAGGACAGCTATACGGTGGTGATACGCAATAACGGCAAGCCGCCGGAAAAGGAGATCACCGAGGGCGGCGGACTTACCAACCTGCGCCACCGGATCGAAAATTCGGGGGGGAAGATGACGGTGCAGAGCCTGCCGAGGTTTTCTCTGGCAATTGAGATACCAAAATCCGGGAATTCGGGGGTGAATAACCTGTGACTATGAGAAAAATACTGATTGTGGAGGATCAGGCGCTGGCGAGAACCTATCTGTGCGCCTGCGTGGAAAAATGCACGGACTGCCAGGTGGCGGGTACGCTGTTCCGGGCCGACGCCGCGCTTCAGCGCTGCGATGAGGGGCCCATCGATCTGATTCTCATGGACATATGCACCGAAAGCGACTCGGACGGACTGGCAGCCGAAGCCATTAAGAAGATCTACCCGCAGATAAAAATCGTTATGGTGACCTCTATGCTGGAGGGACGGTTTCTTGATCGGGCCAGAAGGATCGGTGCAGACAGCTTCTGGTATAAGGACTCCCCCTCCGGCGACCTTGTGGGTGTGATCGAGGGAACCCTTTCCGGAAAGCACTTTTGGCCGGACGGCGTGCCCAGTGTCCGGCTCGGCAACACGCTCTCCTGCGACCTGTCTGACCGTGAGATAGAGACTCTGCGCCTGCTCTGTGAGGGAAAAACAAATGCCGAGATTGCCGTAAAGCTGAATGTGGGCGAGTCCTCGGTGCGGACCTATATTAACCGTATGCTGGAAAAAACCGGCTACACAAACCGCAATCGGCTGATGATCGCAGCTGTGGGCAAACGGATGGTCGTGCCCGGATGCTGGATCGAGGAGCAGGAAGAAACCAGGTAGGAGCAAATTGAATAAAGCGTCGTGCTGAAAAAACCATTTTTGACACGAAAATACCCAGCTTTCAAAAAGCTGGGTATTTTTTTGCGAAAAACAGACGCTCGTTCACAATTTGTTTACAATTAAAGGGGCGTTTGTCCTCACTTTTGAGGACAGACAGAGCCGCCGTTCCTTGCTACAATAAAGCCATAAAGTAAGACGGAACAGATCCGGTGTATGTATCAGAAAAAAGGAGGAACGGTTCGATGAAGAAAATCGTGGTCGATATGCAGAATTTTCTGTTTGCGGATTCCGTAGCGACGGCCTTCAAAAAATCGGATTATGAGATTGATGTAGTCCGTACGGAGTCTCCAAAAGATACGGTTGAACTTTGTAAGCTTTATAAACCGTTTGTTCTTATCATGGAGGTGACGGGCTATACTCCGTGGAAGCTTTGCGAGAGAATGAAGCTTCGGGATGAAGTAAAGAGGGTGTGTCCTGACTGTAAAATTGCTTTCATCGTGGATTCCAATACAGAAAAACAGGCGGCAAAAGACATTCGGGATGCGAAGAAAAACGGTCTTATCGACCAGTTCTTCTATGGATCCATGACTGCTGAATATCTGATGGATCAGATTTATGCGATGTAAGGAAATGGAAGAACCACCGAGAAGAAGACCGGTAACGACAGCCTGATGTTTATCTGGACTACAATGATTCTTGCAGCTGCTCTTGCTTGTCGTGACGGAGAGCTTGTAAGCCTCTCCATCTTCACAGATATGCTTCCACAAAAGAGCAGAAAATTTATGGTGATTTTGATGACAATTTTATCTGTTATATTCACCGTTATATTATTTAAATATGGTATGGAGAAAGTTATTACTCAGCTCCAGAATGGTAAGCGTACATTTGTACTTAACTGGCCTGAATGGATATTCTGGTCTTTTCTCCCTATCGGTGCTGGATGTATGGTACTACATTTTATTGAGTACTGCATTGATTATTGTACCGACTCCATTAAGAAAAATAAGGAGGTAGAATAATGATAAGTGCAGTTTTATTTATAACATTTTTCATTTTATTGATATTAAATATACCTATTGCTATTTGCTTAGGTTTATCATCTGTTGCTGCAATTTTGTATTCTGGTACATCTTTAAATATAGTAGCAACAAATATGTATTCCGGAATAAGCAAGTTTTTACTTCTTGCCATTCCATTCTTCGTATTATCTGGTAATATTATGGCAAAGGCCGGTATTTCAAAGAGACTTATCAAGTTTGTAGATACTTGCGTTGGTCATAGACGTGGTGGCCTTGCTATTGTATGTATCATAGTTGCTTGTTTCTTTGGTGCAATATCAGGTTCAGGTCCTGCAACAGTTGCTGCCTTAGGTGCAGTATTAATTCCAGCTATGGTAGAAAAAGGTGGCTTTTCTGCTCCTTTTGCTACTGCATTAATGGCTACATCAAGTTCTGTAGCTATTGTAATCCCACCAAGTATTGCTTTCGTAGTTTATGCCTCTATTACTGGTGTTTCTATAAGTGATATGTTTATGGCTGGTATTGTTCCAGGTATTTTATTAGGCGTAGCTCTTATTGTTGTAGTAATGATTGAGGCTAGAAGAAAAGGTGTTCAGCCATGTGAGAAAAAAGCCTCTGCAAAGGAAAGATGGTTAGCTTTTAAAGATGCTTTTTGGGGTTTTCTTATGCCTGTAATTATCTTAGGTGGTATTTACGGTAGTGTATTTACTCCAACAGAAGCTGCTGCTGTATCTGTAGTATATGGCTTATTTGTAGGTATGGTAATTTACAAAGAAGTTAAGGTTAAGGATTTATTTGGCATACTTATTGAGTCAGCAAAAACAACTGGTGGTATAATGCTCATCGTTGCTGCTGCTACCCTTTTCTCTTTTGTATGTACACAGTTTGGTATTTCTCAGGCAGCATCAGGATTATTAGGTAGTGTTGCTAAGAACCAATTTACATTCTTACTTATTGTAAATGTAATATTCCTTATAGCCGGTTGCTTCATTGATGCTAACTCTGCTATGTATATATTCATTCCTATTATGTTACCTGTTTGTAAATCTTTAGGTTATGACGTTGTAGCTTTTGGTGTTGTTGCAACTGTAAACCTTGCTATTGGACAGGTTACTCCACCAGTTGGTGTAAATCTTTTCGTTGCAATAAGTATTAAGATTAAAGAAGGTTTAAGTGTAACTTTACAACAAATATCTAAGGCTGTTGTTCCTATGATTGCAGCTTCTCTTGCTGTTTTACTTATTGTTACATATATTCCAGTTGTATCTTACGGTTTACCTAAACTCTTAGATGAAGACGGTGCATATACAGGTAATAAAGGTGTAGTTTCTTCTCAATCTTCAGTTAATGACGATAGTGAATTTACTATCGGTGATTACAGCAACTTAGATTGGAAAGAACAGACTTGGAACTTTACTTGCTCTACTACTGAAACAAGTACATGGGCTGAAGGTGGTAGAATGTTCGGTAAACTTATGGAACAGGCTACAGGTGGCAAAATCAAAGTTAATGTTTATGCTGCTGACCAGTTGACTAATGGTAATCAGTCTGAAGGTATACAGGCTCTTATGGACGGTGACCCTGTTCAGATTTCTATGCATTCAAACCTTATATATTCTAGTTTTGACCCTAGATTTAATGTTGTTTCTTTACCATTTATATTTAATTCTCCACAAGAAGCAGATGCTAAACTTGACGGAGCTGGTGGCAAAAAACTTGATGAAATACTTTCATCTTATGGCTTACATTGTATGGGTATGGCTGAAAACGGATTTAGAGAACTTACAAATAGTAAACGCCCTGTAAAGAGTGTTGATGATATTAAAAATCTTAAAATTCGTGTTGCCGGTTCTAATCTTCTTATGAAGTGTTATGAACTTTGGGGTGCTGACGGTACAAATATGAACTGGTCTGAAACATATACTGCATTACAGCAGAATACTGTTGATGGTCAGGAAAATCCATTACCTGCTATTGATGCTGCTAGTGTACAGGAAGTACAAAAGTATGTTTCAATGTGGAATGCAAATTACGATTGTTTATTCTTCTGTATTAATCAGAAAATTTATGACGAACTTACTCCTGAACAACAAAAGGTTGTTGATGAGTGTGGTAAACTTGCTGTTGAATACGAAAGAAAGATTAATCGTTCTGGGGATAGCGAAATCCTTAATAGATGGGCAACAGAAAATGGTGTTGAAATCACTAAATATGAAGATATGGATATAGATTCATTTAAAAATGCTGTTGCTGATGTACCAAATTGGTATGTAAATGAACTTAAAAATCAAGGCTATGATGATGCTCAAGAATTAGTTGATGCTTTTATAAAATAGCCATAAAAAAAATAGGTACTGTTCAAAAGAGCAGTACCTATTTTTTAAATTAAGAAGATTTCTTGTTCTATTGCTTTTTTATTCAAGATAATATTTTCAATTACATCATAAAAAAGTTCATATTTATTATTATTTAATAGTTCTTTTAATAAATCTAAATACTTATTATCTTTATCTAATCCACTATTCAAATACTTTCTATACTCTACTACTCCCATATTTAAAGGCTTAAGATTTGGAATTATATTTTCTTTTAATCTAACAAACATTTTAAATCCACCTAAATCAATATCACCCCAAAAATATACTTGCATATTGCTGTCAATAGCCTCATTTATTTTTTCAAAAAATCTAGCTTTTTTAGGGCTATAAAATCCTCCGTGGAATATAACAAGTTCATTCTCTTTTTTATGAAGAATATAATCATAGTAATTAGTTCTATTTTCTATAAATATAATTGTTTTTATATTGTTTATTTCAATTCCCTTGATGTTATCAATAAAATAACAATTTAGAGCAGTACCTGACACAAAAACAGAGCAATCTAATATTTCATTTGGTGTAAAAATATTACAATTACCAGAAAATTCAATCATTTCGGGCTTATCCATAATGCCTATTTGCAGTAATATTTCATATTCTGATATTTCATATTTTTGTTTTTTTATTGTAGGTTCATAATTTTTAATAATAGTAAGTATACGATTTTTATACTTCTTTTCAAAAATTTTAGAATTACTATAACATTTAATACTAAATGTTCTTATATACATAGGCTCTTTTATCTTATCAATTTTGTCCAAAGCAATTAAAATATCTTCAATAAATTTAATATCTTCGTTGAATATATCCTTTGTTTTTCTTTTATTACGTATATAATTAAGGTAATAATATAAATAGTCTAAAATCCAATCAGTACTTATATAGGAGATGTACCTTTTAATTATATCTATTTTTGCTTGTAGTATATCTCCTATAAATACTCGATTTAATATACTATAGATTTCTCTAATATTATCTTCATTAAGACGCACTTCTTCTATTAAAAGTCCACTTCTGCCTTTTTCCCACTTAAAGTCTATTATATTTTGCTCTTTAAGATTATTTAGTACACTATTACATTCTTCCCTTTCGTAATATTCGGCATTCCTATACTGTATAAAATCTTTGTCTAATTTTAAAACCAATCTTTTTTTATTATCTTCATATTTTTCAATTAATTTGGTCAGTATTTCATCTGCCATCTTCAAGTTTACTCAACTCCTTATCAAAATCGTAGACATCAATATTTCTTCCTTCTCGATATAGAAGAAGTGTTTTATCAGCTTTTGTAGATATATCTGCAATTTTATTTTCAGGAGCACATATAATAGCCTGTAGTCCCAACTTTCTTAAAAGTTCAATACTTTCAACTATTCTACTATTATCCATATTATTAAAAGCTTCGTCAAAAATAACAAGTCTTGCAGTATTACCCTTATAGTTAAATTCATTTACTTTATATAACTGAGCAAATGTTGCAAGGAATGATACATAGAATGGAGTTTGCCTTTCACCACCTGATTTACTCTTTATTCCATTTACTAAGCTTTCTTTTCTTCCTGTAGCATTAGTTACGTATAAATCAAATTTTAAATATGTTCTGTAGTCTGTAAATAGGCTTATATTGTTATCCAATTCTTTTCTACTTTCTTCTGTCATTTGGTCTGATACAGAAGTTATTTTATCAAAGAGATTGTTACATGTATCACCATATTGTTGCTGGAAATTCAAATCAAATATAGAGTCTCCACCCATTCTATCAGCCATAATCATATTATAATATTCTAAATAGGCTTTTTCAGGCTTAACTTCAAAACTATATTTATCATTACCAAATTCAGCAAGTTTTAATGCTTCATTTATTTCCTTAATTTGGTGTTGAGCTGTCATTATATTATCTCTCATTTTATCTAAGAAATCTGACTGGAACTGTTCCATAGATTCTTTTCTTGCTACAGCAATTTTATCTTTGTACTGTGGCAAAGAGATATTTTTTATTCTTTCCCATTCATTGTTAAATTCAGAGTTATCATTTTCGTTTATTGCCAAAGATATATTATAAATTCTATTATAATTTTCTTTCTTCGCTCTAATATCTCCATTTAAACTATTTACATCTCTATTATTTCTAATAACTTTGTTTCTATAATCATTTTTAAGTTTTAAAATATTAGAATTTGTTTCAATATCTATGGCTAATTTTTCTTCTGCCTTATCTTTTTCAGCAAAATTATTATATTCTCTGGAAATATTATCAGCTATATTTCTTAATTCATTTTCAGCTACGTTAAGTCTATCCTTATTAGACTCTATTGCATTATTACAACCACCTATTGTATTATTAATAACCGATTGTTCCTCATCAAGTTCTTTGAGGTTTTCTTTGATTTTTTCTATTTTCTCCTCAATTCTTCTTGCAGTTGTCATATCAATGTTAGAGCGTTCTGCTATTAATTTACTTCTCTTTTCTTCTTCAATACTTACAGTTTTTAAATCATCAAATAAGTTTGAAAGTTGTCCTTGAATATATTCATCATTCATAAACAACGTATTTTCAGTCAAATTATTGTAGGCATCGGCTATACTCTTAATAATACCTAAATTTTCAGTTAAATTAATTAACTGTTGTTCTCTATATTTTATTTGTTGTTCTATAGCCCTATTACCAATATAATGTATCTTATAATTTTCTGGATTTATAGCCCTTACTGCAAATCCCTGATATAACATACATTCTGATGTAATACCTATGTTGTAGTTTCTTATTTCTTCATCATCTTTACAACGAGAAACTCGTCCTAATAGGTATTTAATATAGGCGTCGGCATATTTATTATCAGTAACTACTACATCAGCTAAACTATTTTCAGCATTGTTCTTTTTTGCATTTAATATTTTTTCACAATCTACTATACCAAAAGAATAAATTTCTTTTCTCATACTTTTATAGATATAGTAAGCATCCATAAAATATTCAGGGTCTATTATTAAACTGAATTTTTGATTTCCTAAATATCCTTCAACTGCATTTCTCCACACTTCTGAATTTTCATCAATATCAATAAGGTCAGCAAGAATATTTACTTCTATTTCTTTATTATACTTTTCCTTTAATTTTCCATAAATAGTATCTCTTAATTTTAATAATTCCTTACTATAATGCTTTTTGCCCTTTTTTAATTTTTTTAATTCATTTTCGATTTCTAATTTGTCACTTAAAATAGAGGTATAACAATTTTCGGTATTAGCCTTAAATCCATAAGCCTTTTTCATTAAATTTTGTGCTTTATCTTTTAAATCATTAAAATAAGAAATTCCATAGGCACTGAAATTCTCTCTTTTTATATTTACTAAACTTCCAAAACCACTATTTAAAGTCTTAATATCTGATATAAAAGCATTTGCCTTTTCATCTACCAAACTTTCGTATGTAGTAATTTTATTTGCAATAGAATCTTTTAAAGTATTAAGTTTATCATTAATTTTTGCAGATTTTTCTCTTAATTCCGGAATTACAAAATCAATATACTTATTTTTACTATCAATAATTTGGCTACTTATATCAATAGTTTTGGTGAGTTCGTCATATAATCTATTTTGCTCACATTGTTCCAATTCTTTTATGGCATTTTCATTATCCTTATTATATTGAGCAATATTTTTTCGAACAATTTCCAGTTCTGTTTTAGCAGTATCCAATTCTAATGTTTTTGTGCTTATTTCCTTTTTAATATTATCTATTTCTGTAATCTTATTAATTTCATCACATCTATTAGATATATAACTATATAGCTTAATATTTTGTTTTTTACTAGAATATTTATCATATAAGTTATTTATTTCAGCCAATTCTTTTTCTTGCTTTTCTAATTGGTCAGCCTTTTCTTTTTGCTTTTCATATTCATAAACATTAAGTTGCATAGACCTAATATCTATTTCATTTTTCACATCACAAATATTTTCTGTTATAAAGCTTTCAATATTATCTATTTTCTTAAAGCTAATTGCCTTTTTCAAAAGTGAAAACATTTTTCTGTCATGGACATTATACATACTTAATATAGTCTGTCTATACTCATTATTTGTATCCATAAATTTAATAGCTTTATCGTCTTTGCCATATTTTTCTCTACACCAACCCTTAAATTGGTTTATATTTCTAGGCTGGTTGTCATATATAAAATCACTTTCGTCTAGTCTATCTCTTAATCTGAAAAATGTTCTCTTAGCATTTGCCATATCAGAATATGAGTCTACCAATATACCGATACAAAAATATTCATCATTCATTGTATCTTTAAACTCACAAACCAACTGAGTTGTAAATTCTTTACCACCTCGGAGAGATTTTTCGCCACCATTTATATCATCGCCCAATTCTCCGACTATATAACTTGTAAAAGACCTTGTTGCCTTTATATCTGCTGCTTTATTAAAGGAAGTACCGTCTGTTTCACCAAGCAAAACTACCTGTAAAGCATCTATAAGTGTAGATTTACCAGAGGAATTTTTACCTGTTAAAAAATTTATATCTTCAAAATCAATTATTTTATGCTCAAAGTAATGCCATTTCGTCAGCATCATTTTTGTCAATTTCTTCATCTGTCAATTCCTCCTCTTTTAACTGATTGTATATCATATTAATTCTTTCATCGGAAACTGCAACTGTAATTGAAGGCATAATAACATATACATTATCCATTTCATCTTCTGCCACAGCAGCCTTAACTATGATATTGTATTTTTCAATCATTTTAATACTGCTATCCCTATCAGTTTTTGATGGCATAGTATCTATTAATCCAAAATCGTGTAACATTTTATTATACAGTTCATTTAATTTAAACTGTACTCTATTGCTGTTACTAGATTTTTTTCTTTTTTCGTCATATATTACTCTTAATGCAATAAGCATTTTTGTAGTAAGTAATTTTAATATAACTCTATTACTACCTGTTTCATTTCTTATATATATTGTTTCATTATTTTTTCTCTCTAAAATCCAGCCAGAAAGCATAAAATATTCTTCAAATAATTCAAAATTTCGTCTGACAAAGTTAAATTTCTCATTTATTACAAAGCCACCATCGTTGCTAATAACTTCTTCATTTAAGAAAGTTTTGTCAAATAATTCATTACATATATCTCTAAATTCTTCCTTTTCTTTGGTAGAAAAGCTTTCGTATTTTTCAAGCATATTTTACCTCCTGTATATTATTTTTGGGAAAGAGTATTTGCTACTATTTACCATTTCTTCAGTAACTTCGACTTTATATTTTGTTCCTTTATCTTGTGAACGTACTACAGATAATATTGCTTTTATATAATCTTCATCATTATTAATTTCTGTCAATACCCCATTATTGTTTTCAATAATGTTTTCTATATAATTATTTATTGCTGATTGATTATATTTCTGAGAATCTGAAGTTCGTATACTTTCCAATATCTTTTCAGATAAATCCTTTTGAATCTCGATTTTTTCCTGTGCTCCAACAGGTCTTTCTGCCCTCTTTCTTTTAGAGTAAAGACTAGTATTCCCTAAATATTTTTGAGAATATATATTTATATTTGAGCTAAATATTTCGGCAATTTTATCAGAACTTGTATTGTTAATTATATCAATAAGCTTACCTCTGATACTCCTATCAGTATTAGTCAAGTATTCTATTTTAGCAGTTGTCGCTCTTACATATTCCTTATCTTTGTAATCTATTTCATTAATAAAGTCTTCTTCTGCTCCGTCATATGTATCTCTAATAAAGAAAAGTTTTCTTCTTATTTCACCAGATGCACCTTCTATACTATTGTAAGAACCATTTTCAAGCTCCTGTTTAGTTAGCTCTTCCATTATTTCATTTTCTATTGTCCATTTATTTACAATGTTCAGAATAGATCTTTTATATCTTGTTACAGAATCTCTACATTTCATTGGGTAAATATATTTTGAAACAATACTTTCACGATAATTATTATAATGGTCAGAAATAAGTTCATTAACATTTACCATATCTATTTGTTTCTGATAATAACTATTAATACTATGATAAACTCTTTTAAAGCTGTCTTTTAACTCAGCTGTCTTATTGTAGGCACTATTTAATGCTACATATTTCATAAAGCCTGTTTCTTCATCATTATCAGCTGATTTAAGACTAGAGTATGTTTCATAAACGTAGTTTACGCTTTCTGTATTTTGACTATTTTCTAATTCCTTTAACAGTTTTATAAATTTTTGACTATAGCCCGGAAATGTTACATATTCTTCAAAAGCTATCCAACCTCTTTTTTCTATTAAGTTTACAAGCAATCTAGCCTTTGCTCCTAATGTATAATATTCTTCTGGTTCAATATCTTCATCATCTGTGGGAATATATTTACTAATCCTATCTTGTAATTTATATTCCAAACAACTAACTAATTCACTCTTTTTTATCTTCAATCTATCGTCAAACAATTCATCAATTATAAACCTTTTTCTCACCTTACCATGAGGGAACTGCCCGGAAAACCGGGCAGTTTTTTTTATTT
>ERZ791614.1164-NODE-1164-length-14265-cov-3.152287_pt1 | contig 14265 bp, 9 predicted proteins | sample MGYA00510274_ERZ791614 | MGnify/ENA primary metagenome ERZ791614 (study PRJEB30046, sample SAMN00715221) | human gut metagenome | study: EMG produced TPA metagenomics assembly of the A metagenome-wide association study of gut microbiota in type 2...
AATTCCTCCTGCCACCAGGTTTTCTTACGGCACTTTCGGTTCCAAAAGTGCCTGCCCGTGTACAGTAACTCTGAATCCGCTCGTTTCTATATTTACAGTTCTTTCTTCTCTTCCCCATGTCCCGCATGGCGGCTCTGCTCTAAGTGTACCAGCAGCACCGAAATATCCGCCGGTGACACGCCCGCGATTCGGGATGCCTGACCGATATTTGCCGGTTTATAGAGATTTAATTTCTGTACTGCCTCACGGCGCAGGCTTCCGACCGTGGAATAGTCGAAGTTTTCATCCAGCTTCCGGCTCTCCATCTTCTTGAACTGTGCAACCTGCTGCAGCTGGCGTCGGATATAGCCGTCATACTTGATGTTGATGTTGATCTGCTCGATCACATCTTCCGGAAGTTCCGGACGGTTCGGATCCAGCTCTGCCAGTGCTTCATAGCTTAACTCCGGACGGCGTACCAGCTCTGCCAGCGTTGCCGCGGTCTTGAGCGGGGTGCTTCCGTGGCGCTCTAAAAATTCCTGCACTTCTTTTCCAGCGCCAATGTTGATCTTCTCCAGACGCTTTGCCTCTTCCTCGATCATTTTTTCTTTCCAGAGGACACGCTCATACATCGCATCACTGACCAGTCCAATCTCATGCCCGATCGGGGAAAGACGCAGATCCGCATTGTCCTGACGCAAAAGCAGGCGGTATTCCGCACGCGACGTCATCATCCGGTACGGTTCATGGTTTTCTTTGGTAACCAGATCGTCGATCAAGACACCGATATATGCCTGAGAACGGTCGAGGATGATCGGTTCTTTTCCCAGCACTTCGCGCGCCGCATTGACACCCGCCATAAAGCCCTGTACCGCCGCTTCCTCATAACCGGAGCTTCCGTTAAACTGACCGCCGCTGAACAATCCCCGGATCGCCTTAAATTCCAGCGATGCCTTTAACTGGCGTGCATTGATACAATCGTACTCAATCGCATATGCATTTCGAACAATTTTGACATTTTCAAGTCCCGGTACGGTACGGTACATCGCGTACTGCACATCCTCCGGCAGGGAACTGGACATACCGCCCAGATACATTTCATTCGTATAAATTCCCTCCGGCTCGACAAAAACCTGATGACGGTTCTTATCTGGAAATTTTACCACCTTATCCTCGATCGATGGACAGTAACGCGGACCTGTTCCCTCGATCGCGCCCGAAAAGAGGGGCGATCGATCCAGGTTGTTGCGGATGATCTCATGTGTTTTCTCATTGGTATAGGTCAGCCAGCAGGACACCTGCTCCTTCTGTACCGACTCCGGATCGGTGGAAAAAGAAAATGGCACAATCCTCTCATCGCCGAACTGCTCTTCCATCTTAGAAAAATCGATGCTGCGCTTATCGACACGCGCCGGTGTGCCCGTCTTGAAACGGAACATCTCGATTCCCAGCTTTTTCAGGGAGTCTGTCAGATGGTTTGCCGCCTGCAGACCATTCGGTCCGGTCGGATTGCTCACATCGCCATAGATACATCTCGCTTTCAGGTACGTTCCCGTTGCCAGCACCACCGCCTTGCAGTAATACGTCGCGCCGGAGTACGTTTTCAGTCCTTTGATCTGACCTTCTTCCACGATCAGCTCTGCCACCTCTCCCTGACGGATCGTCAGGTGATCGGTATTTTCCATGGTACGGCGCATCTGGCGGGTATATTCCTGCTTGTCCGCCTGCGCGCGGAGCGAATGCACCGCCGGTCCCTTAGACTGGTTGAGCATCTTGGACTGTATAAAGGTTTTATCTATATTTTTTCCCATCTCGCCGCCGAGCGCATCCAGCTCGCGCACCAAGTGGCCCTTCGAGCTTCCGCCGACATTCGGGTTGCACGGCATCAGGGCGATGCTGTCCACGCTGACGGTAAACACGATCGTCTCGAGTCCCAGTCTCGCGCTTGCCAGCGCCGCCTCACAGCCGGCGTGTCCCGCCCCGACGACCGCTACATCATAATTTTCTGTTAAACAGGGCATGTTTCCTCTTTCCTCTCTATCTCTGCGTTCTATTCAAGTCGAACGTCCGTAAGACTTGGCGCGTGATTCTGGTCAGCGTAAGCTGACATATTCTTTACAGAATCACTGCGCATCCTCGCGGAGCGTTTATCTCAGTCGGAGACCCAACTCCCACTGAGACAAATTTGCTATTACTCACCACCTGAAGAGGTGGGAGTCTTCTCGACTGAGATAAAAACTGCCGCAGAACACCTGGTTTTCAACGGACCCTGCATTCTGCGGCGGATTTTATTCCATACATGGTTCACTGTCTGTCCTTCGCTGTCCTGCTTTCTATTCACACAGTCGGCTGCATATCCCAGACAGTCATCGCTCCCGGCTTATTTATTTGCTGTGAAGCCATACTCCGCAAAGAAGGAGAGCGCATCATCGGTTCCCAGATAATCTACAAACTTCTGTGCTGCATCTTTCTTTGTGCTTGCGCTTACAACACCAACCGGATAGATAACCTTCGATACGCTTCCTTCCGGTGCATATCCGATAACCTTTACCTGGTCAAACTGATCGCTGGTGGTTGCATCGGTCAGGTATACGATACCTGCATCTGCGCTTCCGGCTGCTACCCAGCTTAAAACCTCGGTTACGTTGGTACCAAAGCTTGTCTTAGCCTCTACATCATCCCACATACCCAGGTTCTCAAAGGCTTCATTGGCGTACTGTCCAACCGGAACACTCTCCGGATCGCCGAGTGCAATCTTCTCTGCCTTTGTGATATCCTCAAAACCGGTAATTCCCAGTGTGGAATCCTTCGGAACGATCAGGGCGATCTTATTTTCCAGAAGCTCTACGACAGAATCTGCATCAACCAGTCCCTCGTCCTCCAGCGCGTTCATCTGCTTCATCGCTGCGGAGAAGAATACGTCTGCATCCGCGCCCTCTTCGATCTGGGTCTGCAGCTTTCCTGAACTGTCAAAGGTAAAGCTCAGCTTGATGTCCGGATTCTCTTTCTCAAATGCCGGCTGAATCTTGTCTTCCATAACGTACTGAAGGCTGGCTGCTGCCGCTACCAGAATCTCCTGCTGGTCGCCGGTTGCCTCTGCTTCTGCTTCGGTCTCTTCTGTCTCAGCTGCCTCTGCCTCCGTTTCCGGTGCTGCTGTCTCAGCCGGTTTGCTGGATGAACATGCGGTCAGGGATGCTGCCGCCATCGCTGCTGCCATTACAAGTGCCCACGTTTTTCTCATATCTTGGTTTCTCCCTCATTTCACGCACATGTTTCCGGCATCCTCCTCGTTTCGATTCCTCACGCCATAGCAATGTGGTTTTTACCCTTCCGTTATTTTTGGAAAATTATAATGATATTTGCTAATCAAATAGTAGCACGTGGCACTTTTTTTGTCAATCTTTACAATAATTCTTATTTAATGCACGTCGTCGTTATGTGCATTAAAAAATAACGCGGCTTTTTTCTGCATTTTCCCTTTATTCTTATGAATTTTCCAGTTTTTCTTTCCAAGCCCTTCCGTCTATTTTCGTGAAATTGTTATGATGATTTTTCATGTATTTTATTTTTATCTTTTTATTTTTCATTTATTTGAAATTTTTTATCCAAATACGCCGGTGCTTCGGTTTCCTTACCGGTCACACGGTTCCCGATCCGTGGCAAAGTCTTCCACCAGCACATCCATAATGCCGCCGCAGACCATTCCTTCATCTTCCGCTGCCTCGCCGGTCAGATCTACATGAACTACTTTGTACCTGCCGCTTCCGATCAGAGAACGTGCCTCGCCCAGCACGGCCGCCTCGCTGCAGCCGCCGCCGATGCTGCCGAGAATCCGTCCGTCCCGGTAGACAATCATCTTCGCGCCTGCCCCGCGCGGGGAGGATCCCTTTGATTCAATCACCGTGACCACTGCTTTCGACTCATCCGGCTCCTCTGCCAGGCGTTTCAGCACATCAAAATCCAGATCGGAACGGTTTTTCACACGTTTGTCTTCCCGATCCATGCGCTTTACCTGTATGATCTCCGCCAGAATCGAGATCGCGATCTCCTCCGGTGTCACACCGCCGATCTTTAAACCGATCGGGCTCTTTAAACGGCTCATTCGCTCTGGATCGTAACCTTCTTCCAGAAGCTCCTGTTTCACGATACCGACGCGGCGTCTCGAACCAATCATGCCGAGATACGCCGGTTCTTTTCCTTTTCCAATCATCCGCAGGCAGTCCGCATCGTGGCGGTGTCCGCGCGTAACGATACAGATATAGTCGCTCTCCTGAATCTTGAGTTCTTTGATCGCATGCCCAAAGTCATCACAGATCACCTTCTCTGCCATCGGGAATCGTCCCGGATTCGCGAAGGAAAGGCGGTCGTCCACCACAGTTACCAGGAATCCGACGCGCGCGCCAAATTCTGCCACTGGAAGAGCCACATGGCCGCCTCCGAGAATAATCAGGCGCTCTTTCGGGAAAAATGGTTCCGCCACATTCCAACTGCTTCCGGCGCGCCCACAGACCGGCTGCCCCTGTGTCAGGGCTTCTTTTCCAATCTCCGACGCCTCTGCACCTTCTTTCAGTTCACAGCGCATATCTGCTAGATTTCCCTCTTCTCCCACAAAGCTTCTCTCGAGCGCCAGACACGGCGTCCCTTCCAGTTTTTTCAGAATCTCCCCATACAGATTCATATCACGCACTTCCTCTCTTTTATACTGCATGAGCCATCCATTTCTCATTTCGCAGTTGTGCCATCGCGGTTGCTGCCTCATCGCCTCTCTCTGGCTCGATTATTTACCAAAACCGCAGTTCGGGAAAATACAGGTTGGACAATTTAAGCACAGACCACCTGCGCCCATTTTCGCCAGATCCGCTTTTGTCACTGGCACATCTGCCATCACACGCGGCAGCACCAGATCAAAGATGGTCCTCTTCGCATACATCACGCAGCCCGGAAGTCCCATGATCGGCTTTCCGTCCTTCGTATATGCCAGCAAGAACATCGCTCCCGGAAGTACCGGCGCGCCGTAGGAGACAACCTCCGCCCCAGTCTGCTTGATCGCGCTCGGTGTCGTATCATCCGGATCGACGCTCATGCCGCCGGTACAGACAACAAAATCGGCGCCCTGATCCAGCCATTCCTGGATTGCCTCCGTGATTTTATCCGGATTGTCCCCTATAATCTTCTGTCCCAGAACTTCCACACCAAATTCCTGAAGCTTTTCCCGGATGACCGGACCAAATTTATCCTCAATCCGTCCATAGAACACTTCATTTCCGGTCGTCACAATGCCCGCTTTCTTATTTTTATACGGAAGCAGCTTTAACAGCGGCTCTGAACCTGCTGCCTTCTTCGCCTCTTCCATTTTTTCTTTTTCAATTACCAGCGGGATCACACGGGTTCCGGCTAACTTATCACCTTTTTTTACCGGGAAATTCGTCCGGCGGGTCGCGATCATCATCTCCGGCAGGCTGTTGACCTTTAAGAGGCGTTCTTCATCGACCTGAAACAGACCGTCCGACTCCGCAATCAGCTCAATCTTGCCTTCCTTCGGATCGGTTGCACGCATATACTCATTCTGGCAGATGCCGCGCAGAATGTCCGCCGCCTCGTCCTCATGATATTTTGTATCGTCCTTTTCCCAGACATAAATATGATCTTTTCCAATCGAAAGCAGTACCGGGATGTCCTCCTCACGCACGATATGTCCCTTGCGGAATACGGCATCCTTCGTCACATCCGGAATAATCTGCGTCATGTCATGGCAGAGTACCTGTCCGACTGCCTCGGTTGTTTTCATTAATTTCATAGGATTTTCCTCTTTTCATTTTTATAGTAATGCCTCCGCACGCTTTGCCAGCTGATACCGCCGTTCCACGCCCGCCAGCGCCTCCGGGTTATCCTTAAATTTCTCCCGTTTTGCCGCAAACCGTTCTTCGATCGTTACACGCCGTTCTCCCTGTACCTGCTTGTCCGCTAGGTACACGATCAGGCTTTCATTCAGATATCCCAGCTTTTCTTCCGGCAGATCCATATGATCCGCAACGATATCCGCGATCCCGGTATGTCCCAGAAGCCGCAGCCACCCCGCCCCTGTCTCTGGATGTTCGGGGTATGCTTTGGCGATGTCATGAAGAAGCGCCGCCGCGTAGATTCTGTGTTTATCGATTGGGGGGCTTTTGTATGTCATCTCCACACACGTTTCCGCCCTATGCTTTAAAACTCTATCTGCCAATTCCACGGCCAGCTCCGCAACCGCCCGGCTATGGCGCACCGTCGCCTCCGGCGTGTGAAACCATGCAAGCAGACGTTCACACTCCTCTTTGTCCGGGACAGGACGTTTTCTCTCCCAATCACGCAATTTCTGAAACTCTTCCTGTGTATCCGCATCAAACGCGCAGCCCGAATCCGGCACATCCAGGGGAATCCGGCGGATTTCCGGCTGTTCACAGGCGCCTTTAAGCCCCATCGTTCCGTCATGCTGCAGCAGTTTTTCGATCACATCTGCACGGATCAGAAGCGGATGCCCCGGTGTTTTCTCATACTCCGGGAGATAGACATCCCCATCGCCTTCCGCAAACCGGTATTTTTCATATTCCAGCGTAAATGGTGTAAACAGCGGCACATCCACCGGGAAAAAGAAAATGCCATCCAGCGTCTCTTTTCCTGCCGTTTTCCGCTTTTCCTCATAATAGGAAAGCCCCAGGCAGACGGAATCAAACATTTTCGTCTCCGCATACGCCGGATTGTGGATGAAATGGATTCCCGTTCCCGCAGCCGCCGCGCGTATATCTTCCGCCCGGCGTCCGGTAATGATCGTGATTTCATGTACACCGCACGCCCGCAGCGTCTGTATCTCACGTTCCAGGGCCGTCTGGGCGCCGAGCTTCATGAGCGGTTTGAAATCCCCCATCCGCGAGGATCTCCCCGCCGCCGAGATCAAGGCGTCAAATACATAATCCTTTCTTTCATACACCTGTCCGTAGCCAAAGGGAATCTGCAGAAGTTCTGCCTTTTTCCGCTTCTCCCAGCCGCTGATCAGTGTCCGGAACCAACCCGCGTGCCCGATTACCAGAATATCGCCCCGGCTCTTCATCCGGAGTTCATTCCAGGTTGTCCTGGCGCGCCCTGCACAATCTGCAAAACTCTCTCCCTGCGGCGGTCGGAAATCGTACATATCTGCCCCTCGTGCCACATACTCCGCTGGAAACTGTTCCCGGATTTCATCGAAGGAATGACCATCCCATTCCCCCATGTCAATCTCCGCCAGACCATCTACGACCTCAATCGGAATACTTCTGTCAATCACTTCCTGCAGGATCGCGGCTGACTCCCGGCAGCGCTTTAACGGGCTGGTATAAATCTTTTCAATTCTGCGTCCCGCAAATGTCTCCCCCAGCGCCTGAATCTGTGTCCGCCCTTCCTCTGAAAGCGGCAGATCCGTCCGCCCGATGCAATATTTCCGTTCATCTGGAAATTCCGGCTTCCCATGCCGGATCAAATAAATCGTCCGCATTCTATCCTTTCCTAGTGCTCGTGTTCCTCTTCTTCCCCACACTCGCAGCTGAAATCATGGCTGTGTCCAAATGGTCCCGGTCCGCCGATGTAATCGCGGATCAGCTCCAGTTTATAACGGTTCATATAGCTATATGCCTTCTGAACCGTATGCCCGCTTCCCAGATAACGGGTCACGCCCGCCTTTACCAGTATCTCAAACGGTTCTTTCTCGATCGGTCCGCAGATGACTGCCTCACAGTCATGTTCTACCACCTTCTTCGCAAATACCAGATTGTCCGGATCCTGTTTTCCATAGACATGGAAAATCTGGTTCTTGTCCGCGTCAATAATCATCAAAAACGGACTCTCCTTAAAAGTCGCCGGCACCAGTCCGTCGATCTCCTCTGTCTCTGATGCAATCGCTATGTTCATTTTTTTCTCCTTGTTCTTGTCAAATTTTACTGATTTTTTTCAAAATTTCTCGATTATTTTTAATTTTATGATACTGCAATTAAAACTTATCGTCAAGTTTTTCATGATATTGAATTTTACCACTCATTTTTCATTTTTCCTCGATGATCAGCCGCCTTTTTCCCGAACCGATATAGGGGGAAATTTCTTTTTCTATCACTGAGACGGTCAGGCAGTTCCCAAAGTATTCCGTTAATGCTGCTTTGACATTTTTCACTCTGCTTCCTACCGCATCTGCATAACCCGCTTTCTTCATAACAGCCACTGTCAGATGCTTCTGCGCCGCATTGTAAGATGCCTGAAAATCTTCCACCTCATCCAGGGCAAATAAAAGCTCATCTAATATGTGCATGGAAAGTACTTTTCCGCCGGACAGCCGGACGCTGTCATCCAGCCGTCCCTCAACCTTATCAAGTCTGGGCTTTAAACATCCGCAGGCACACGGTTCTGCAATCATCCGCCCCAGATCGCCGGTCCGATAGCGCACAAGCGGCATTCCCCGCCGCCGAAGCGTTGTCAGAACCAGCTCGCCGTATTGCCCTTCCGGAACCGGCTGTCCCGTCTCCGGATCCAGAATCTCAATCAAAAGGTCCCGGTCCCGCAGATGGTAACCCGCACGCGCCCCACACTGTACGCCGCCGCCGTAACCAGTTTCCGTCATTCCCCAGTGTGTAAAGACCCGGCAGTTCCATGTTTTTTCCAAAAAACGCTGCACGCTGACCGGCACATAATCAGCACTTAAAAGCACTGTTTTCGGGCCAAGTCCCGGCGCATGGGCTGCCAGCGCATACATCTGGCTTGGGACACCGATCAGGCAGTCTGCCCCCTCGCCGTCCCGCGCTGCCGCTTCCATATCGTGAATCAGTCCATGAACCCTCGTCTCCACCCGGATGCGCCCCAATCCTTCTTTTAAAAGTCCTCCAATCGAAAAAAATCCCGGTCCTTCCATATAAACCGTGACCCGATCGCCCGGCTTTACCATGTACTGCATCCCTGTTTCAAAGAAATCCGCCGTCTGCATCAGATCGTCTTCGGTAAAAAACAGGCGCTTCGATGCCCCTGTACTGCCGGAGGTTTTCAGCGTGATGATCCGAGCGATCTCCTTGGCTGGAACACATAAAAATGTTTCCGGCTCCGCTTTCAGTTCCTCCGGGGTTGTGAGGGGAAGTGTCCGGAAATCCGCCCATGAAAACGAATCCGGCGCGAGCCGTACATCGGAACCTGCCATTTCCCCAAGCTGTCCCCAGACGGATGTAAATTTCTTCTGATAAAATGGACTTTTCTCCTTTACATACGAAAGTGTCCGCCATAACCCGGACGGCTGCGCCGCTGCAATAAAATAACCGCAGCCCGCTTCTTTTAAAATCTTCCGTTCCGCCCCCAGCGCCGCGCAGACGGATTCCAGATTTCCATCGAAGATCTGCTGCCCGATCCACTCCGCCAATGTTCCCGACGCGTCCTGCATCTTTGCAAGCACAAATCCCGCCTCCGCCAGCCGGTCACGGATTGTTTTAGCGGACTCCAGCCGTCCCAGCATCCCGTCTAAGAAAAGCTCTTTTTTCCGGGCATACATATCGCTCATCAAAAGCCATCCCTCCGGCTTTAACACCCGGTACGCCTCCTGGAGCGCCGCCGCCGGTTCCGCAGCTTTGGAACAACTGCATTCCATCAGAATGATATCTGCCGTCTGATCTGGATATGGCAGTTTCTCCGCACATCCAGTCTCTATCCAGCCAGGTTCATGCACATCCGGATTCTTATCCAAGCCGGAAATCTGCCAGCCCGGGCAATGCTCAGAAAGCCATCGCATCGTGCCGCCGGTTCCGCAGCCGATGTCGATGACGCGAAGCGGCACTGCAGGGTCTGTAGACTCCGTCTCTGCCGCTCCCGCCTCTGGTATCTCAATTCCCGCAAACTGGAACATCTGCCTCGTCAACGCAAATCCACCGGGGCGGCAGAGACTGCACTCATTTGTATCCATTTTTTGCACCTCTCCTTTCTGCGCTTTTATTATCTGCCTCTTTCCATCGGAGACAAGTAGTATGCACAGAACGGAATCTTCTTCCCGTCTTTATACACATGCAGGCTGCACTGGCGCAGGCGCTCGATATCGAGATTTCCGGCATCCTGAAACGCCATGGATGTGATCGTAAAGCCGTGGCTTTTTGCACGCTTTAAGAAGTCCTCCATATTTGTTATGTCAACCGACTCTTCTCCACAGCAGCAGGATTCTGGTTCTGGCTGAGTTCCGCCATAACCGCAGTTTCCTGGTTCTGGTTGAGTTCCGCCACAGCAGCAGCTTCCTGGTTCGGGCTGCGCTTTCTCCAACAGATACGCATCTGCATTGGCATCGCAGCAGCAGCTTTCTTTTTCTGGCTGGCTTTCTCCACAGCAACACGCCTCTTCCACATCGCGCCGTTCCCAGCGGCGTCCGACAAATTCTCGGTTCTTCTCCGCCGGATCCGGACCGCAGCAGCAGCCTTCGCCCTCCGCTTCTGTCTCGGTTTTTCCACTATAATTTGTCAGCGGCATCAATTTATCCCCAGGCATCACGATAAAATCCCCGTGGAACCCACACATCGGGTGATCGCAGCAAGATGGCGCGATCTGTTCCTCTTTGATAAGCCCCCCGCTCTGGCTGACAACCGCCTCCAAAAGTTCATCCAGCGTATAGCGGTCATCATCCGCCGGCAGCTCCGGGATACGTCCAAAATAGCTGACCGGCTGGAAATGCACGCCGCGCACATACGGCGACCGCTGAATGGCAAACCGGATGATGTCCCCGATCTGCTCCGTATTGACGCCCGGAACAAGGACCGGAACAAGCGTCACGCCGATTCCATACCGGCCGCACTGCTCGATCGCCCGTTTTTTCACTTCCAGCATCGGGCGGCGGCGCAGTTTTTCATATACGGCATCGTCCACGCCGTCAAACTGCATAAATACAAACGAAAGTCCCGCATCTGCCAGACGCTTTACAAACGCCTCGTCCTCCGCCAGGCGCAGACCGTTGCTGTTTAACTGCACATATTTACAGCCAACCTGCTTCGCATACGCCACGATCTCCGGCAGATCGTCCCGCACTGTCGGTTCCCCGCCGGAAAGCTGCAAAAGTGTCTTTCCCGGCTCCGTCAGATCGTCGATCCAGCGTTTTACCGTGTCTAAGGACGGATCCTTGGCCCCGTCCGGCTCCGCAAAACAGAAGGTACAGTTCATATTGCACCGCGCTGTGATCTCCAGCAAGGTACAGCAGGTGGCGCGTCTGTGCTCCGCACACAGACCGCAGCCCGCCGGGCAATTTAGATTTTCATTTTCTCCCACCGCCGGACGTTCCCCGCGCCAGTCGGCAAACTTACGCTTATTTCTCCAGATTACACTGGAAAATGTCCCGTGATCCGGGCAGGTTTTTACCAGATATATCTGCCCGTCCCGCTCTTCCCGCTTTGCCGGAATGCGTTTTAAACAGACCGGACAGACACTGTATGTATGGCGCATTTCTTCTGGCAGGAGGGCTCTGTCCTGTAAGTTCATTACCATCGTCCTTCATCCCCTTATCTCAATTCATTACAGTTCTCCCATGATGAAGCCAGCCGCAGATGGGCTGTGTTCTCATGTTCACACATGGCAAATCCCCGCAGCCAGCCTGTCTCACCTATCCTTTTCAGATCCAAAAGCATCTCTCATGAATCATACTTATATCTACTATCTACTTATCTTCCAGCTCTCTCTCCACATCCGCCATACGCCCTTTTACCAGCGCTTCCGGCAGATATACCTCGCCGCACTTCGGGCAGCATAGGATCTCGGTGTGGAAATTGTGCCCCAGATAGTCAAAAAATGTGGATTTCGGCACCATCTCCACCTGACACCGGCGGCAGATGACTTTTTTCTCCAACGCCTCTTTGATCCGCTGATCTCTTCCGCCTCCATCGATCGTCGGCATACTCATCACTCTCCTTCCAGATTCATGCGGTGGCTGTAGCCATTCCAGAGCTTATAACCGCCGTCCGGCAGCACCTCGTACTCTGCCCAGTAGGTCATATGCTGGATCTTCAGATGCCCGATCCGATGTCCCGTCTCCGGGTCGATAATACCGCGGTCTTCCCGCTCACAGTGTTCAATGACTTGCTCCATATCTTCGATCAAAATCTGACCCGCTGACAATTTGCGTTCCAGCTCCTTCTCAACTTCTAATTTCATATGTGTTTCCTCTTCGATCGTCTCATTCCAGTACGTCTTAAGCAGTTCCCGTTTCGCCGCCAGGCGGTTGTGCCAGCGCTCCGTCACCGTCGCCGCCGGGCGCCCCGCGCCATTTAACCCAAACAACAGATCGAGGATATGTACCGCCTCCTTGCCCTGTCCGGCAAAGGACTCCCGGCAGTTGACGCAGTAGGTCACATACGGCAGTTCCTCCTCTTTTGCACGGGAAGTTGTCATATAGCTTGTGTGGCTCGGAGAAGCAATCCCGATATGCCCGCCATATCCGCAGCAGCGCGCCTTTTTACCGTCATACGGCAGATTTTCCCAGGCAATCCCCGCCGCATCCGCCAGGTGACGCACGCTCTCCTGCAGTTCCGGATAATAGCGGCTGGCGCAGGGATCAAACAAGGCATACAACTGCGCTTGCTGGGCACTTCCTGCTTCCATTTCACCCTTTTCAGCATTGTCCGGTTCCAAAGCAGCATCTTTCTCCACGCCCCACTCTTCCATCACTTCCGCCAGAAAGACAACCGGAAGCTCCGGCAGGTATTCTTCAAACATCTTCCGGCAGTTCGGGCATGCTAAAACCACTGTCGGTTCGCCAAGCTCTCTCCACTGCCGCCGCATTTCCTCCAGATGTGCCGCGTGGATGTCCACTTCGCCTGCCCACTCGGCAGGCGCACCGCAGCAGGTCATCCAGATCGCAGCATCCGGCTTTTTGGAACGCAGCCACTCATACGTCCGCGTCACATAGCGCGGATCCGAACCGGCGAGCTGACATCCCGGAAAGAATGCATAGGAACTCTTCTTAACATTCTCCGGTTTCCGCGTAAGCCCCGCTTTTCCGGAGGCATACGCCATGTCGCGCAGCCAGAAATCGTGGAATGGCCACGGCATCGCGCCTTTTTTTTGCATTGCCCGCATACTGTCAAGCAGAAACTGGCTGAAATCGATATGCTGCGGACAGACTTCCTTGCAAAGCCCGCAGTGGTCGCAGGTGCTGATCAGTCTGGTCGCCCACGTACCATCGCGCGATAACGTACCGGGGTGGATTGTTATGTAAACCTCTTCATACAAACGGCGCGGTGTTTTTTCATGCAGGCGCATCAGATCACAGGCACGCATACAGGCATCACACGAACACTTCTGGCAGCGCGCGATCTCCTGCATCGCCTCTTCCTCCGTATACGATTCCCCGTTTGCCGGAACCACCCGATCGGCACGCTCGATCCCTTCCGTTTGAAGCTTTAAAAGTGTCCCTTCCTTTCGAAATGGCTCATTCATGCCGCCCGTTTTCAGATACCGTTCGATCGCAAGCGAAACCGCCAGCCCATCTGCCAGCGCCTTCATGCTGTCGCCGCCTGTCAGGGAACCTCCAATGAAAACGCCCGGTGTCCGGGTTGCAAATGCGCCGTCCGGGTCCATTTCCAGACCAAAATCCGCGCCATCTGCCCCAGTTGCCACATACACGGCATCATAGTCCGCCCGGAGTGCCTCCAGATCCGTTACCGTTTCACCGAGATGGCGTGAAAATTCCTCAAACTGGAACTGTGCCTCGATCTCCGCATCAAATTCCGCCGGATCCATCTGGTTTCTCGCCTGACCGCCCAGAACCATTTCCCGCTCATAAACCGTTACCTCGTACTTTTTATTGCAGAGACGCAGTGCACAGCCAAGCCCCGAAAGACCGCCTCCGACGATCGCAATCTTTTTTCCTTTCGACGGCAGGTTATACGCATTCGGTGCCTTCCGCTTCGCGTACTCGACAGTCGCCCGCTCTAAAAGCCCGATCGCGATTCCCCCGTCCAGCTTCGCACGTAGACATGCCTTCTCGCACGGATGGCTGCACAGCTTCGACACAATATCCGGAAATCCCACCGTATTCTGATAGGTCCGGTACGCCGCGTTGAAACGTCCCTTTTTCCACTTTTCTTCCAGCCCCTTGATATCCAGCCGGAACGGACAGGCTGCCTGGCAGAACGGCGGCTCGTTCTGATGGCATTTCTCCGCCAGCGTCTTCTCAAAATCTTCCAAATAGCTCACAGGGTGGACCTCCCTTCTTTTCTCCTGCATTTATCGTTACTGTTCACGCATACGTGCCCAGTAACGGAATTTGCCGTGGCTTCGCAT
>ERZ791614.1173-NODE-1173-length-14188-cov-6.569235_pt1 | contig 14188 bp, 18 predicted proteins | sample MGYA00510274_ERZ791614 | MGnify/ENA primary metagenome ERZ791614 (study PRJEB30046, sample SAMN00715221) | human gut metagenome | study: EMG produced TPA metagenomics assembly of the A metagenome-wide association study of gut microbiota in type 2...
TTCAGCAATATGGAGAAGTGCGCGGCGTCCATTTCAAGCATGAGACTGATAAGTGCGGTTTCAAAGGGCTGCGTGTCTCCGTACTCTCTGTAAAAATCGGAAATGAGCTGCTGCTTCTCAAAAGAGAAACTGCCGCCGGACATTATTTCGGTGTATATTTTGTTGAGTTTCCCGTAACGGGGTATCATTGAGGTTATTCTTTCTTCCATGATATTCTTGCGGTTACAGTTGGTTGAATTTGTTCATTGCATTAGCCTTGATGTCGTCGGCTATGTCTATGTAGGGCTTCATCGCCTTGTAGTCGCTGTGTCCCGTCCATTTCATCACCACTTGTGCGGGGATGCCCAATGCCAAAGCGTTACAGATGAATGTCCGTCTTCCGGCATGGGTTCCCAGCAAGGCGTATTTGGGTGTGACGGTATCTATGCGTTCATTTCCCTTGTAGTAAGTTTCCCTTACCGGGTCGTTGATTTCTGCAAGCTCCCCCAGTTCTTTCAAATAATCGTTCATCTTCTGATTGCTGATGACCGGAAGTGCTTTATGGTCTTCAAAGTGTACGTCCTTGTATTTTTCCAGTATCGCCTTGCTGTGGTTGTTCAACTCTATGATAAGGCTGTCCGCTGTCTTGACAGTAGTCACTTCTATATGGTCTGGCTTTATGTCACTCCGTTTGAGGTTGTATACGTCCGAATAGCGCAGCCCGCTGAAACAGCAGAACAGAAAGACGTCCCTTATCCGTTCAAGGTATTGCTTGGTCGGGGGTATCTTGTAGTCTTTCAGTCTGTTCAGTTCCTCCCATGTGAGGAATATCACTTTCTTGGGTGTGTTTTTCAGCTTGGGTTTGAAGCTGTCATAAGCCATGTTCTGATTGTACCCTTTCTTGAAACTCCAGCGTAGGAACCATTTCAGGAAGGCTATCTGCTTGCCTATGGTGCTGTTGCGCATGTCCTTCTTGTTACGCAGGAAGTCCACATAGTCATTCAGACCGTTCTCGGTGAACGTGTCAAAGGAAAGTTCATTCCTGAACTGTTTCAGGTGGTTTTTTACCGCAGCGAATTTTTCGTAGGTTGCGTCTGTCCAGTCGTTCTGTTTTCCGCATTCCCTTACAAACTCCTCGAACGCCTCCCAAAAGCTGGTTTTAGGTTCTTCGGCTATTTCCTGCTCTGTGGCTGGTGCATCCTTCATCCTTGCATTGAAACTGTCCTTTATCTGTGCGGGTGTGGGGAGTACGTTCTGTACTTCAAACTCCTTGAAGATGTTCTGTATCTCCGTGTACTGTCTTAGCAGGTCTGCATTGATTTCGGATGCGCTTTGCTTCAGTTTGTTTGTGCATCCGTTCTTTACCCTTTGTTTGTCCGCATCCCATTTGGCTGTGTCAATGCGGTAGCCCGTTGTAAACTCTATGCGCTGGCTTGCGAATATCACACGCATACGGATAGGCACATTCTCTGTGATTGGCACACCGTTTTTCTTCCGGCTTTCCAGTGCGAAAATGATGTTTCTTTTGATATTCATAATTGGGTGTGTTTGAAAATTGACACCCAAAAATACACCCAAAAAGTGAGATATGCAAAGATATTAAGAGATATTTTATTTTCTGTTTACTTTGTAATAACTTGGTAATTAACAAGATATTACGAGCTTGTGATATTATTTGAAATGGTAGGTGATAGAACCTGTCTCTCCGCTGAAACCTAAGACATTAGGTAGTCAAATTAAGACAAGTCCCGTAAAATCAACGTTTTACGGGACTTTTTCTATTTATCCGGTGGACAACCGAAAGACATTAAAATGCCCACTTCAGACAAAGTTCCGTTACAAAATCGTTACAGGAAAATCGGGAAAATCTTCTGTAACGATTTTCGATGTAAGTCCTTGATTTGTCGCTCATTGACGTTCAAATGTCTGCTTGTAACCCAATTATTAATTATTCCTTTGCAGAGGGAAGTCATTACACCCACTGTAACGGAGCTAAATTAAAAAAGGATATGAGTAAGAGTACATTTAAGATTCTGTTCTATCTAAGAAAGAACTATCTGAACAAGGAAGGAAAAGCGGGTATTATGATTCGTCTGTCGCTTAACGGTGAAATTTCTCAATTCAGCTCAAAGCTGGATATAGAACCTGATAAATGGGATACCACATTGGGCAAGGCGAAAGGAAATACACAAAAAGCCCGCCAGTTGAATGAAACATTGGAGGACATCCGTGCTTCGCTGAAAAACCACTACCGGGATATTGAAGTGCATGAGTCATTCGTAACGGTAGAAAAAATACGCAATGCGTTTTTGGGAATAACGGCGAAACAAAGAACACTGCTGGAACTTTTCAAGAAACACAATGAGGATGCAAGAAAACTGGTCGGCATCAGCAAGACTCCTGCCACCCTCGCGAAATATGACCGCTGCTACCGGAGGCTGGAGGAATTTATGAAAGTGAAATACAATATTTCGGATATATCACTGAAGGAAATCGGCCATATGTTCATTACGGACTTCGAGAACTATCTGAGAACGGAAAGCAAATGTAATGAGAATACTACGGCAAAATTCATGCAGACTTTCAAGATGATTGTAATCATCGCCAAAAACAACGGTTGGATTTATACTGACCCGTTTTCAAATTATAAAATCAGACTGAAACGTGTGGACAGAGGTTATCTGACGGATGCGGAACTGCAAAAGATAATGAAGAAGAAGTTTCCGACTAAAAGACTGGAACAGGTACGGGACGTGTTCCTGTTCTCCTGTTACACGGGATTATCATATGTGGATGTGAAGGAACTGAAGGCAAGCGACATCAGAATCTCGTTTGACGGGAAGCCGTGGATCATGACGCACCGTCATAAGACAGATACTCCGGTAAACGTACCGCTGCTGAAAATACCCCAAGCGATACTCCAGAAATATGAAGGTCAGCTCCCCAAAGGTCAGTTGCTGCCTGTACTGAGCAATCAAAAACTTAATTCTTACTTAAAAGAGATTGCGGATTTGTGCGGTATAAATAAAAATATTACCTTCCACCTGGCGAGTCACAACAAAATCTTTTATTGATTGAATATCAACGAATTAAGTATTTAAAAGAATGTAACTGCTAACGATTTAGAAACGAGCTATATTCTTTTTCTTTCACAACTTTGCAATATACAAAGAACGCTTTGTTTACGAGTGCAAAGATAAATCTAAAATCTGAGAAACTATCTTTTTTGCTCTTAATTTACATATTTTTAAGAGGTGGACATTGATTGTCTATCTCTTTTGTAAATTACGACATTGCTTTCAAGCCAAGACCTAAAAACAGAACCATAAAGTTTCAAAAACAAGCATAAAAAGTGGGATTTGTAGCATCTTCGACTAAAATCACCTTATAAAATGCTAAAATTTTGCCTATTTATAATAGATTATCGCAACAAATTATTATTTTTGTATGGTAAAATGCAATAAAAATATGAAGTTAAATCGCATAAAGGCAGTTTTAGAGGAGAAAGGAATAAGCCAAACTTGGCTTTCCAAGAAAATGGGCAAGAGTTTTAGTACGGTCAATGCCTATGTGTGCAATCGTACCCAACCCAACCTTACAACGCTTCTTGAAATTGCACAGATATTGTCTGTGGATATGAAGGAACTTATCTCAGACGCGAAAGAACGTAGTACTAAATAAAAGACAAGACATAATGGAACAGTCACAATATAACTTTTTGTTCTCGTTCATCTGGAACATAGCCAATGATGTACTTGTGAACGCTTTCAACAAAGGCGATTACAAGAAGGTCATTCTGCCTATGTTGGTGTTGCGCCGCATTGACGTGCTGCTTGAACCGACAAAGGATGCAGTTATACAGATGAAAGAACAACTTGACAACAAGAGCTTCCAGAATGCCATCAATGAAAGAGTTTTCCAACAAGTGTATAGCAAAGTATCACAAGGACTATAAAACAAGAAAGAAATGAGCAAGACTATTATGAAATATTTATTGGCTTTATGCCTTATTTGTAATGTTGGCAATGCGTTTGCACAACATCGTTATTATTGCGAGGTAAAGGGTATTGAGAAAGACCTTTCTTCTGGTTTGAAAATAATCTTCGACTTCGGGACAAAGGCTTCATATAATATTTGGGGAGATCTCAGCAGTAAATTGAAATTTGTGGACGAAAATGGTGAAGAAATCAAATTCAACAGCATGGTCGATGCCGCAAATTACATGGTTGATAAGGGGTGGAAATTCCAACAAGCCTATTCTTCTGCTTATGGCGGAAAGCCTATAATACATTGGATTTTCTACAAAGATGCCGAAAATATGGATAAAGCCAGAGAAGGAATTATGACCAAGACGGAATATCAGAAACTAAAGAAGTAAAGCTATGACGGAAGAAGAAAAGAAAACGTTGGTTGATGCGGTGAATTGCAAGTATCCACATCAGAACCTAACGGAGATTTACTACAATATAGGTAGAGCATTGCCTTTTACTGCCCAAAGATTCCCTGACGGAAGAGTTTCAGACTGGTATCGTAATCAGTATGTGGAGGTTGTACGAGTAGAACCACATGGAAGAGGTGGTAAGTTTGGAAATGTATTTGGTTTTTATTACCGTAATGGTGAAAGAGCTGATGCTTATGAGAATGACCCAGAACACAGTTGGTGTACAAAGGATGATACCGAACCGCAACCAATACCATGTTGTGGATGTGGCTCATGGATGTTGTTGGACATCATAGGTGAGAAGACAACAGAATCTGTTAAGGTTCTCGGTCTTGATGACCAGATTGGCTTTGGTAAATATAAGGATATGACTTTGAAAGAGGTCATCATTAAAGATTGGCAGTATGTCAAATGGGCGATTATAGATTCCCAACACTTCTATACCGATGTTGATAAGGTATTGGAATATCATATGGAGAATAGACCAACACTTAATTATCTTAAAGGATATGTTGTTGGTTTTATGTCTATAATATATGGTTTGTTTAGAATTTTTGAATAAATAATCAAGTAATATGTCAATACAATTCCCTATACTTAATATTTCCTTAAGTAATTTAAGTTCACAGGATTTGGAAGAAACCCATATTGGAGACTTATGGGATTATCCTGGCGATAATAGTATCTTTGAAGAATACTACAATAATCAAAAATATGTTGACCAAAGTGGGCATATATTTAAAATAATAGGAAAAAGAAAATCAAATTTTATAAATTCAATAATCCATTTTAATAAAAAAGAACTGATATTTGAGGATTGTGGTGAGACTATTAGCTTCTCTGTATTGAAGGATTTTTTAATCAATAGATACAATTCATTAGATGATAATTTAGCTAAGTCGGTTCTGATTAGATTAACAAAACAATCAAAAAATATCAAGGATTTAATTGGGTAAACGTAAAAACATAGCCCATTTTTGAGGTAGTGTAATATAAACTGTGTTAGGCTATAATATTATAGTTTAACACAGTTTATTTGCATTTTATCTTTCCTTCCTCAGAATGTAATTCTTTCTTTCCTCTATTTGGGGTTCATTGCCAAACGAATCTATCAGAATAATATGGTTGGCATCCTTCACCTTGTAGAAGGTATGCTCACCACTTGAAGGATGCACAAGCATCAGGATGTTGTAGTCAAGCACTTGGAAAGTTCCTCTTAACTTTTCCTGTTTGTTCTGCTTTTCTTTGAATGTCCGTATCAACAAATAGGTACCATCAGCATTTAACGTGAGTGTTGTCTCAACATCAGACGGTAATACACCGTAATATGTTCCAGTAACGGAATCTATACCAATATTGCAGCACTTTTTTGATTAATTCAACAATTCCATACAATATTCTCAAATTCCTATCGTTCTTTAGCTATAACATAAAAAACGAGCAACATGAAAGTATCAACAAAACAAGGTTATAAACCGCCTTAAAATTCAGTTGGGCTTATCTGAGGATAATTCCGTTAGCATCTTTGAAACATTTTCCATACTACGCCATACAGCGTTTTGTCCGTGTCACCGACACGGAGGGCAATGTAACGACCTCTACTTACGACATGGGTGAAATGTGAATGAAAGACCTCAAACTGTAAATGTAACCATAAAATGAGAAATCACATTTGTTTAATTACGCTTTACGCTTTTACCTATATTTTATACTCTTGCTCTATGGAGCAAGAGTATAATTCTTTCAATATAATATATTGTAAAGAAGTTTCCTCAGGATTACAATATAATAATTCTTGTGGAACGATAGAATATAAAGGGGAGAAATATACTATAAAAAAGAGTGTTTATTATGTTAAAAATAAACTGCATAATGTAGATGTGTATAGGAGTGATGGTATAATATCCTATACTAAAAGTGAAGTAGAATCTGATAAAAAACTCGCAAACTATTTAGGGATTCCTTTGGTTAGAATTGTTGTGATTAGTAAGGATAAACTTTTGGATAATAATACATTATTTTCTTATGAAGCAAAAGGAGATTCTATATTTGTTAATCAGGCAAAAAATCTTGTCATTTACGTAAATTCTATTCAAAAGTAAACTCTATGGGGAGTTTTTTATTATGGTTCTACAAGAATTAGTGTGTGTTAACGAGAGTGTAAGCTAAACTGTGTCATGCTATCACTGTTATAGTTTAATGCAATTTATTTGCATTTTGTTCAGTATAGTTTTCCCAATAATGAAGATTTATACTATTTTTAGTTTTACGCAAAGGAAGATATGTTTTTTTATGGGTGCTCAAATTATCCTAAATGTAAGTTTGCACTAAATAAATGAGAGGGGAATAGATTAAAGTTGTATTTCCCTCTCATTTAGTTTGTTTCCCAAAACACTATTTGGGGCTTTTGATAGCACGTTTTATGCTTTTTGATTCTTGCAAAAGTTTATTGGCTATACTATCTTTGTATGCTGCCATTTCAACCATTTCATAGTGATGACGAACAGAATCCTCATAAGCAGCAACACGATTTCTTACATCATCAATAACTTTCTCATCTCGACAAACAGAGAAAAACTTCTCTATGTAGCGAATATTCGGGTCGCCGGATGGAAGCGCCATTTTCAATGCTCGATATTTCAAGTCTGCCTCCTCCCAATCTTGGTGCTCTCGCCATTGGGTGAGATTGCCCCAAATGGAAATGACAAGAGATAGAGCCAAGCCTCCAATGAAAAGAAGAACTTTCTTTGAGGTTGGCTCGAAGCGATGGGTTACAACCTTCTTTTGAGGTGAATTGTTCAACACTTCAAGTTTGTCCTGCAATACCTTCGAGAAAACATTATTTTCTTGTCTCATCTGCTTGACTGCATCAACCAAGAACTTGCTTCGCTGCTCATTTTTGCCAAGTTCAACCTTAATAAGGTCTGCAAAAACGACAATGGCATCTCTTAATTTGGATATTTTACCTCTGACTTCCTCTTCTTTGATAAACATCGCATTGATTGACTTATCCAACTTGGTTATGTCATTACTTGCAGGAACGGTTTCTGCTCCTGCGTTCTTTGTGGAGGCAGAAAGCTCATCGACTTTCTGCTCCAATCTCTCAACTGTGCCATAGATGGCTTCCAATAGTTCTTCTTTCATGTTCGATTCTAATTTTAAGTTTGTAACTTGCATCAAAGGCTGAAGCCTTTTCTGCGTTTTCTCTTTTTCTTCTTGGCGGATTCCTCCTCTGGGAATGGCTCATAAGTTTGGGCATTAGACGGAGCAAACAAGACGATGGAAGAAATACCACTCCAAGGGACTTGGGTATGTTCTGCCGTTGGTTGAGTCTGTTCTACTTGGTGACAACTTGGTTGTCCTCTCTGCATAGATTCAGCTCTTGGCGATACACGATTATACTCAGTGCCAAGTCTTGCATCCAACTTGACAAAGCTGTATTCTCTGCTAATCTGCGTAGCCTTGAAGCTATATCCATCCTTGCAGAATCGGATGCCTTGCACCTTGGTTCGCTCCTTGTCCTTATAGACAAACTCCAAGAGAACACCTCGCTTTGCAAGCTCATTCTTGAACTTCTGCCAACTACCTGCGGCTTTCAAGACATCCTTGACAACATTGTGAATCTCGTATTTGGCACGCTCCCTATTGCGCAATTTGCAAGTATTTGTCTTGCTTTTGTCCGTTCCGTAAGTCAGCCCATACTTGGATTTTAGAGTCTTGGTCACTTGCTCATTACGCCTGTAATCATTCCTGTCTGCTATGAGCTTGCCCTCGTTATTGATGCGGTTGTACACGATATGACAATGTGGATTGTCCGTATTGTGATGCCTTACGATGATGAATTGGGTATCGGTGATGCCCATCATCTGCATGTATTCAAGGGCTATCTTAGCCATGAACTCATCCGTCAAACGTGGCTTGTCCTCGGGCTTGAAGCTCAAAGCTATGTGCCCTACAGGCTTCTTAATCCTTGGATTTAGTTGCCCTTGTAGCTCGAAACTTTGCGTCATCTCGGCATTCGTACCGAGCAACACGCCATCTGAGGCGATGATTTTCGCCTCGTCCTTGCCTGTAACATAGCGGATGCAACCACCAAATGAGCTGCCCTTCTTTAGCTTGCCTATCATGTGGTATCCTCCTTTCTGCCCATTCTGCATGGCTTCGATTTTGGATTTACTTGGCGATACTCGCCAAGGATTTCTTTCAATCTTCTCAACAAGTCCACCACATATACATGGGTTTCATGGAAACCTCTCTGATGCAACAACTTGGTAAGTTGGTTGAGGTTGTTCGCCATGCCAATGAGGTTCTTGGCAATGGCTACCGTCTCTGCGTTGTGTCCGCTGACCACCTCGCCGTTCAAGGCGGACTCACGGATGTACTCCGCCAACTTGCGGTTGGCTTTTCTCGCCCTCAGCCTCAGAGCCTCGTAGCTTGGCTTCGAGAACTTTACCGTGACAGACTTCGACAGCTTGCGAACCCTGCCCGTGGGCGGTCTTCCGCCCTTTTTCCTGCTCTGTTCATGTATGCTTGTCATTCGATATACTGTTTACAGTTGGTACACTTACTTTCTGCGACCGCCGGGAGCAAAATTCCTCCGCCCTCATGGTGGAGCGAGGCGTTTTGGGGTTCCCAAAACATAACCTCGCTCCCTCTCAGAACACGTTAGTTGGAACTACTGCCTTTCATCTATCCACGTCCAAGGTCGCAGACCTTAATTCTCACAATTTGCGCCAAGCCTCGAAGTCCTCTTCATAAAGGCTTAGGTGGTGGCGCACGATGTTCTCGATGATGCCCGATACGCTCATGCGTCTCCCTCCGAGGATGCGGACGACACGATCAAGACGGTCTCGTACATCGGAACTGACGAAGACTGGCTTGCGGTCGTCAATCCTTGGAACTTGGAGGAAGGTCTGCTGATACTCCTCCAATGTCGCCTTGCGCTGCTTGCCACTGATGCGCTTCTGCGGATTCGGTGGCGATTGAGCCTCGTTCGTTGATGTTTCCTCTCTATAGGGAGTTGTTGCAGCAACTTTCTCTACAATTGCTCTCAACTCTGGGTTCTCTACATCATCATAGAGAGAATCACAACTACTTGGATTGGCTTTGTTGCCATAAGTAGAGGGTTTAACAAAATCCAAATACTCTTTTTCCATCAGCTCCTTTTGCTCAGGAGCCAAGACTACATCTTTTGTTCTTGCCATAGCTTATGCTGTTTTATTTGTTAGTATAGTGGTCACGGTTTGCACCATTGACCGATTGTCGGGTGCAAAGTAAGTGTACTGAGTGCAGCCATGCAACTGATTGGGTGTAACGTGGCAATTTAGTTGTGGCTTGCTTATTTGCATACCGAGATAGCTGTGAGAACTTCAACGTATTTCTCAACTCATTATTGTTCATGTATTCGTTGCAGTCGTGCAAGTTTTTCTTGTTGCTTTTGGCGTTGAAGTCGGCAAACCCCGGCAACATACTGCCACAGAAATTGAAAACGCTTGTTTTTAGATTGCCGTGCCTTATCTTTGCACTCACAAACGTGGAGCACAGCATATGCGTGGAGCTTTGCGACATATAACATAGTATTAACTTAGAAAAAAGAAAAGTATGGGATTCATCGTATTCGAGGAAGAGGCATTCAACTATCTTGATGCCCAGTTGGAGAACTTCGTGAGGCGCATGGACAGAATCCGTGAGCGCAGTGAGGACAAGACCATGAACAAGTGGCTCGACACGCAGGACGTGTGTCAGACGCTCAACATCTGCCCACGGACAGTGCAGACGCTTCGGGACAACGGAACTTTGGCTTATACGCAAATCAGCCACAAGACCTACTACAAGCCAGAGGACGTGATGGCTATCGTAGCAGTAGTGGAGGACAAGAAAAAGGACATGCGCTTTCGCAAGCGCACAGGTTAGGCTGTCAATATACAACAGCCACTTAATCCAAAGCAGCAAGTAAACCGAGTAACGTAAGTATCAACAATAAAACGAGACAACTATGAGCAATGAAGTAATGACAAGAAACAGCGAGTGGATGAACCACATCGTGAACCACCTCAACCGAATGGTTGACAATTTTGAACGTGCCGTGATGAACTACCGCCCCATGCTTGGCGGTGAGCGCTTCATGACGGACAAGGAGCTTTGTGCCAGGCTGCAACTGAGCCGAAGAACCCTGCAGGACTACCGAAACAACGGTGTCATCCCGTATATCCAGCTTGGCGGAAAGATACTCTACCGCGAGTCCGACATTCAGAAGATTCTGATGGCTAACTATCGTGAGGCGTACAGAATGAAGGGCTTGTAGGAGAAATACATGTCCTTGATGAGTGGGGTGAAATGAACAAGGCGACAACGTATAACTTACCGAGCGTGGTTGTTATAGGTTGTCGCCTCGTTTTATTGGCTATACCGAGTTGGTCGTGTTTGCCGAGTATCATTTGTGTTACCTGTATAAATCTAATACCATGCTAAAACACACTGCGGTGGTTCGCCCAAGTGGCTGGAGGCGCAAAGCCTCCAAGGAACGTTGCTTTATGGCAGGTCTATGCCATTGCATTCTCTGTAAAGATACAGACCAGTTTAGTGCGGCTTGTCTGTCTGCCGATGACGGACTGCATGATGAACTCCCGAAAGGCTCTGCTCTCAATGCTGTCAATACGGAAGGCTACCGCAATGACGAGTTCAAGGCTATACACATCATAGCTGATGCGGTCGTTCTTCCTGACATGACGGCGTACACCCTGCTCTTTCAGAATGCCATCCTTGAATACAGCCTTGACAGCCTTGCGCACATAGCAGCCGAATACATTATACATGTCGGCAATCTCCTGCATGGTCATCCATACAGTATCGGTCGGCATGGATACCGTTCCGCTCTCGCTGATAGTTATAACTCCTCTGTTCATTTTCCAATAGTTTTTTCGTTCGATAATCTGTTCCTTTCTCGCTTGGCAATAAGCTTATCCATGTCATTTGAAATCTTCTGCTCCGTCACCTGCGCATAGACCTGTGTGCTTGTAATGTCTGCGTGTCCCATCATCTTGGCTATGCTGCCGATGGGAATGTCCTCGTTGAGCATCAAGACTCCGAATGTATGGCGGCTGGCGTGGAATCCCAACTTATTACTTATGCCAAGCACCATTCCAAGGGTATGCACATCAAGATAGATGTCTTTCTTCTCACCCAGTGGAAAAACAGGCTTGCTGTCGTCCGTGGTATTGTAGAGCGAAAGAATCTTCTCGGCTATCGGATGGAGCGGCACGAAGAACTCCACGCCTGTCTTCTCTCTTTCCTTGCGGATGAACTTCCTACCCTCGGAGTTCTCACTGATATGGTGAGGGTACAGTTTCTTTACATCTATATAGGATAAGGAGGTGAGCGAGGCAAAAATGAAACATCTGCGTGCAAGCTCCGTTCGCTCGTCAGCCATCGGGGTAGAGAGCATCCTGATGAAGTCTGCCTTGCTGATATGGGTCATCTTCGGGGCTGCCTTCTTCTCATACCCTATCTTGGCTATGGGATTGAAGCGGATAATGCTCCTGTCCACTGCCTTGTACATCAACATGTTCAGCCAGAGAAGGCAATGGTTCACGTAGCTGTCGATGCGTCCCTGGTCTCGTTTCAGGAATAGCTTGTATTCCTCCCCGAAATTCTCGTCTATGTCCTCAAAGGCGATGTCGTCCTTATCCAACGAATGGACAAAGGCTCTCAGGTTCTTCTGCCATGTCCGCTTGTGCAGAAAGGTCTGTCTGGCTTTTGAGGTTCGATACCATTCCACGATGGTATCACCAAAGTTCAGCAAGAACCTTCCTGTCGTGTCCTTGTCCTTCAACACAGCCTTCAGCATTTCCACGGTGATGATGCCATTGGCGGTAAGAAGTGAGTTGTATTTATCCTTGACCTCAGCAAGGAAACCTGCCAATCGTCCGTTGTCCCTTGCGTTCCGTACCTCTCCCTTCTTGGCGTTCCACTCCTGTGGGGTACAGGATATGCCTGTGGAAATGGCTGCGCTTTTGCCGTCAACGGTGATGCGGCAAAGTATGTTGGCTGTTCCGTCTGCCTTCACCTTCTGTCTGTTGATGTAAGGCAAAATTGAAAATGTACTTCTGCTCATAGTTGCTGTCCTTATAATATAATAATGTGGTTGAACTGTAAAAAGAAAAGTTGAAAGCCTTGTTCATAATGCGAGAATAAAGTCCTTCTCGGTTGCTGCGACGAACTTGTCCATGTCCTCAAACAGCTTCTTTTGGGTTACTCTCGCATACCGCTGCGTCATCTTCACATCCTTGTGACCGAGCATCTTGCAGATGGTCTCCATCGGCACACCAGCCTCCAGCGTAATGAGGCTGGCGAACGAGTGTCGCCCCGAATGGTAGGAATAGGTCTTGCTCGTTTCCGCCAACTTGCAGATGGTGATGAGATCGATACGAACACGATTCGTGCTCAGCAATGGGAAAAGGGTATCTCTTGCCCCGTCCTCGTATTTCGCCATCAGCTCCAACGCCTCGGGCAGGAGTTTCACCCTGGCAAGTGTTCCGGTCTTCTTGCGGTTATAGATGAGCCATTTGTCGCCATCCTCCAACACCTTGACATTGGCTTTCGTGATGGAAACGGTGTCTATGAAGGCTGTTCCTGCATAGCAGGCGAAAAGAAACAGGTCACGGCTAACGGATAGTCTCGGCTTGTCTTCGGGTAGTTCCACATCACGGATTTTTATGAAATCAGACATGCTGAGAGCCTTGGGTGTCGTAACCCTTGGAGTGCCAACCCGATAATGGGCGAACAGCAGGTTCTTGCACAAGCCTCGCTCAAAGGCGATGCGGCACATCTTCTTGAAGAGCGACACATAGATGGTGATGGTTCCTGATGAAAAGCCTTTCTCGTCAAGCAAGTAATGGTGAAAGTCACTGATGAAAGGCTCGGTCAGCTGTCCGAAAGCCAAATCAGTCAACCTATACTTCTCCCCGATGAACTCAGCGAGATTCTTGCGAATCTTTCTGTAAGTCCAGACACTGCTCTTCGACATATTGATATTGATGCCCTCATGGGTGCTGAGTTCACTGATATGCTCGTCCACGAAGGAGAGAAGGGTGGTCTGTGTCTTGACGCTGCCCTGCAAGGCCTCCTTGACATCCTTAGCCTCGAAGTCCGTTCTCTTTTCCACAAGCACATCGAAAGCCTTTTGGATGGAAAGCAACAACTGCCCGATGTCCTTGTTGGTCTCCACGGCTTCCTTGCTCTTGCCCTCCAATCGGCTGGCACGAGGATTCCAAAGCGATGGAGTGCAAGACAACTTGCAGGAGAACTGCGCCATAGTCCTGTTCACCGTGATGCGTCCCATGATGGGAGCTTTTCCGTTCTTGTCCATTCCGCTCTTTTTTAGGTAGAGCAACACCTTGAATTTTTCGATTTTCATAACGCTTACATTTTGAGTGTGCAAATATAATCATTTTGTAAGCGTTCCTTGATACGCAAAACATTGAGAATCAGCGCAATAAAATCCGTTGATGCACAAAGTTGCCTTTCCGCATTGTTACCTGCTTTGCATAGGTAACTGTGGCTCACGATTTAGTAACTGAACTACTTCAATATTCCTCACTCGCTTGCTTTATGCCGATTTGGCAACTTTGTGCAAATCTGCTCATTCCCAACTGTTTACGTTCCAACCTCTCTTATTCTCCTTTGGCTGCTTTAGAGCTTTATGTTAACGAAACTATAACGGAGGAGCTGCGAAATATAGTCAGACAATGTGCCCGGGATATGCACGAT
>ERZ791614.1175-NODE-1175-length-14147-cov-4.968067_pt1 | contig 14147 bp, 12 predicted proteins | sample MGYA00510274_ERZ791614 | MGnify/ENA primary metagenome ERZ791614 (study PRJEB30046, sample SAMN00715221) | human gut metagenome | study: EMG produced TPA metagenomics assembly of the A metagenome-wide association study of gut microbiota in type 2...
CGTGAGGGTGGACGTACAGTAGGATCTGGACGTGTTGCTACAGTTATCGAGTAATTAAATATTATTCAGTAAATTCAAGGGTTTCGGAGATTTCTCCGGAACCCTTTTTACATGCGATAATAATGAAGATGGGTGTGAGCGGTGCCAAAACGGTGCCAAAAAGAAAAACTCCGTTGAATTTTGCTATTCAACGGAGCTTTTTTCTTACCATCCCTTAATCTGTTTTACCTGTTCTGCCCGTTCGGGATCTCTGTGATATTGTAGTTTGAATTGTATCGTTTCAACCACTTCTTTCCTAGCTTCATCATCCAACTGATAAAAAGAAGTCAGAAGATTATCCACATCCGGCATACTATTTTTACCGAATAGGTACATAAGTGGATAGAGAGAGTTTTTCAAGTAGGTTTTGACTCTGCTTGCATCCAAGGCTCCATTCAATCCATCTGGGAGAGTGGGATATATTTCTTCTTCGGTAATAGCTCCAGAGAAAGGACTTGCAGAGCATATCTCATTCACATCAATATCTAAAGCATTGGCAAGACGAAGTGCAAAGTCAAAGCGGATATTGGAATCTTTTTGAATAATCGTGTATAACGTGGTGGCACTAATGCCGGTTTCTTTTGCAATTCTGCGTACATTTGTACCTTTTTCATCAAGGTACTCTTTTAATTTCTTTCCATCGCCCATAAGTAACCTCCTATTTTCATAGACAAAGTAATTACGAAAAACATAAATCCAATTGTTATCATATCACATTTACGAAAAACATAAAAGTGAAAATTACATAATTTTAGAATTACGAAAACCGTAAAATATTATTTACGAAGTATTGACATTATTTACGGACAGTGATAATATGAATTTACGAAAATCGTACACAACAAAAATACAAGAGTTGTAACGAAATTGTAGAATGAGAAGGGAGGATGAATATATGGCGAACTATCAATATATGATGAGTGCGGATGATGTGGCTAAGGAACTGGATTGTTCCAAGTCCTATGCTTACAAGTTGGTTAAGGCAATGAATAAGGAACTTGCGGAGCAGGGATATATCACAATGGCAGGACGGATTCCAAGAGCATATTGGGCAAAAAAGATGTTCGGATACGAGCTGGCTGCGAACTAAGAGAGGAGAAGAAAGGAATGGCTTACAAAGAAAAAGACACGAAGAAATGGACTGCCCAGTGGTTTGAAACGAATGCAAAGGGCGAAAAGAAAAAACGAAGAAAGAGAGGATTTTCCACAAAAAAGGAAGCTCTGGAATATGAGCGACAGAAAAAACTCAATAGCAGTCGAAGTATGGATATGAAATTGAGTGAATTTATGGAGGTATATTTTGAGGACAAACAGAATGAACTCAAAGAACGTACCATGAAAAACAAACGTTATATGATGGAACAGCATATTATTCCGTATTTTGGAAATCAAATGATGAGTGAAATATCAGCTTCGCAGATTATTCAGTGGCAGAATGAAATGCAGACAAAAGGCTTTTCGGAATCATATCTGCGAATGATACAAAATCAGCTAACCAGCTTGTTTACTCATGCTTCAAGGATTTACGATTTGTATACGAATCCATGCAAGAAGGTAAAGCGGATGGGAAACTCGGACAGCAGAAGCTTGGATTTCTGGACAACAGAGGAGTATCAGCAGTTTATTCAGACTATAGAACCGGGAACAAGATATTATCTCATCTTTGAAATTCTTTTCTGGACTGGTTGCAGAATTGGAGAACTACTTGCATTAACTCCGGCAGATATAAACTTTGAAAGAAATCAAATCAGCATCACAAAAACGTACTATAGGACAGAACGAAAGGATGTGATTACAGAACCAAAGACAAAACAATCTGTGCGAACAATAGAAATACCGGAATTTTTGAAGCAGGAAATAAAGTAATTTATTGAAGGACATTATGGTATGCCGGAGAATGAAAGACTTTTCCCTATTGTGCAGGAAGCAGTACAGCATAAGATGAAGCAAAATATGGTGAAAGCCGGAGTAAAGAAAATCCGAGTGCATGATTTAAGGCATTCGCATGTAGCATATCTCATCAACAAAGGGATTGAGCCGATTCTGATAAAGGAAAGATTAGGGCATAAGGATATAAGAATTACCCTAAATACTTATGGTCACTTATATCCGAATCAGCAACGGAGAATTGCAGATTTGCTGGATAATGAACAAGAAAAAAGTCCCAACAGCGGCAACTGTCAGGACTAAAGATAACCGGATAAACCTCTGTTATCCTATGTATATACAAGCTAAGTATAGCAGAGGTTTTCTCCGGTAGCAATTATAAAATTAAAATTGGAGGAGAAAATGACAGAACAGAAGATTGAATTAAAGATGATTAGAATGTCAGAGGTACAGTCGCAGGAGATTGAGTGGCTGTGGTATCCATTCATTCCTTATGGCAAGCTGACAATTATTCAGGGTGATCCGGGTGACGGAAAGACAACAATGGTCTTGAATCTGGCGGCAAAGCTGTCAAAGGGCGAAGCACTGGATGAAAATATGAAAGTCACAGAGCCGGTCAATGTAATATATATTATATGTATATACACAAAACATGCTTTCACCATTAATATTGGTTTTTATGACAATATCCATTTCATTAATAGAAGCATTTCATATGCCAGCAGGGGTAGCAGTTATTCAGCATGTACTTCCTAATGAACATTATGATAAAGGTGTAAGTGTCAATGTGTCTTGTACCAAAATAGCAGTATTAGTTGGAACTGGCTTGTCAGGCATAGTGATTAGTTCATTTGGAATAGGTATTTCTTTAGCGATAGATGCTTTGATATTTTTAATATCAGCGTTGCTTATAGTAAAAATAGAATTTTCTGTTCAAGAAGAAAAGAAGACAAACCGAATAATTGGCAGAGAATATTTAATTTCGCTTAGAGATGGATTTAGTTATGTATTTGACCATAAGAAGCTATTAAAACTATGTTTTTTATGTATTCTAATTAATTCAGCAGTGGTTCCATTTGATGCACTGCTCGCCCCGATTGCAAGAGAAATGTTTAGTGGAGATGCCAAAATTGTTTCATTACTAAGTGTAAGCGTAACTATTGGTACTATTTTGGGATCATTGACTTTTGCAAAAATGAAAGAGGAGAAAAAAAATAATACACTTGTTACATTTTGTGGAATTGTTTTAGGTGTATACTATGTTTTTATTGCATTTGTTTCAAAATATATTGCAAATCCTATAACTCAAAAATTACTGTTGCTAATCGGTTCGATAATAATTGGTGCAGCATTGGGATTAATGATTACTTATGTACAAGTGAAATTTGTAAAAGAAGTTACTAAAGAATATATAGGACGTGTTTCTGCAATTCGATTTTCACTTACATACGCATGCGCGCCAGTGGTATCTTTTGTGATTAGTATTATATACAAAGTTACTGTTGTTGATACAAGTTCACTTTTTGTGGGATTTGGTATTGTAATAATAATTCTTTTTCTTTTGGCAAATAAGATTACGTTTTCTCCTTTGAAGAAAGGCGATAAAAGTTATTAGAAATTATTTATATGAAAAACTGGCTGCTTTTTGGCTATAAATTAAAGCTGATAGAGAAGAGTATAAACAGCAGAAGAGAAGCTTTTTGACTGAGGCTTCCGGTGCCAAAACGGTGCCAAGAAATCAGGCAAATAAAAATAAATAGTACAAATCAGTCGTTTTTCACTGTATTTTGGAGAGAAAACCATAAAAAATATGAGGTAAAATGATATTAAAGTATCGTGAGGGTGGACGTACAGTAGGATCTGGACGTGTTGCTACAGTTATCGAGTAATACATTGTACACTTAATGAGTGCGTAAGCGCGAATTTAGTGAGAAAGTTGTTTTGTGAGCGTTGCGAGCAGAACTACCTTCTGATAACAAATATAGTAATATCAAGGCTTCCCGAGAAATCTCGGGAAGCCTTTTTTTGATGATTTTTAACTTACTGAACTAAGGTATAAGAATTAATGGTTCTAAAATGGCTCTATTTTGAATTATATAGCCGCAAAGAAACAAGTGAAATAATCAAGTCAAATAGCCTAATCAAACATTTTTGGGACATTTTAATTAATCAAATATGAAGTGACATTTCATAATATTAATGCTATACTAATCTAAATATGTAAATTCAATTTAATCTAATGGTAAATTTAAAAACGTAACTATTCAGAACCGCAGAGAACAAAAAAGCGGGTGAGACCTATAGTTACTATCAAATTTAAACTTGGATAAACTTAGGAGGCACACAATGGTTAAACACATTATTTTATGGACACTCAAGGATGAGTACACAGAGGCACAGAAGACTGAAATACGCGCCGGTATAAAGGAAGGCATAGAGGGGCTTAAGGGACAGATTCCGGGCATGCTTGATATTTCTGTGCGTACAGATTATCTTCCGACTTCCACTGTAGATGTGATGCTAGATACTACATTTGAGGATGCTGATGCACTTGCAGCGTATGCAAAGAATCCTAAGCATGTTGCAGTGGCGGATACCAAGGTGAGACCGTTTACTTCAAATAGGGCATGTATGGATTTTGAGGTGTAGTAAGTGGCAAATTAGTGTATTTGACTATAAATCGTTTCTAAAATCAGGCGATATGTCAAAAATGACGAATATTGTCAAATTATCATTGAATTCCAAGACTATCACAGATGAGGTTAATGGAATCGCAGAGACACTTGAGACACAGACAGATGCTATCAAGCAGATTAATAATGGCGTAGAATTGAATAGAATTATTGTTGGTCACAATCAGCAGTGATTTGACGGTAACCGGATGTTACTGTTAAGGCTGAGGTGTGAAGCAGCAATATTAATATCCCCACGTTTATTTCCATGTATATGGCGAAAAACGTGGGGATATGTTATTATATGAGTATGACATTGAAAGATAGAATACCAAAAGAATTTTATAGCTTATTTCGCACGAAAAATATGGATGCATACATGCAGATAGTTGTTGCGTTATATGAGGAGAATAACGAGGTCTATGCATCACTGGGACTGACACGTGAGGAGTGTCAGATAATCATAGCGGATACCATATCAAAAACAGGCATTGTATGGCAGACTGATTATAATGAAGATGAGAGTAATAAAGATAGTGGCGGCATGGATAATGATGATGATAATCCTGATTCCGAAATTGATGTTATATATGACCAGGCCGGTTTCGCATACACCCTGACACCATCAGCTATATTGGGCAGGCTTATAAACTGGGGCTGGATCAGGAGTGATTTTGATGAAAAGCTCAACACATATGTGATTGCATTTCCTCAGTACAGCCAGATGTATGCTGAGCTGTTTAAAAAGCTGCTTGTGGATGATGACAGCAGGGAGCGCGAGAGCATTTTGGCTGTTTACAGTGCGCTTTTTACATATTTTTCAGATCCGGAAAAAAATAATGATATTCTGAAAAATGCGTTGTATACGTCAAAAAATCTTGGTCAGCTTTTATCAAATATGCAGGATGGTATGAGGGCATATTTTGATGAGCTGTCACGTATGAAGGATTTTATAGGTATACAGAAGGTACTGATTAAGGAAATTAATAACAGTGATAGCAGACGTTATGCCATCCTTACAACCACGGATAGCTTTTATCGTTACAAGGAGGCTGTAAAGGAGCTTATAAGCAAAATCCTTAATCAGAACGATGACAGAAGGGCTGAGCTTGAGGGAATTCTTTTGCAGACTACACCCGGTACGTTTGAGAGAAAACGCTATGAGTACAGCGTGGAGTACTGTGATAAGGCAAGTGAGCTTGTTTATAAGGTGGAGCATGAGTTTGACCTGATTGAGAGAAAGTACAACAAGCTTATTGAGCAGAAGACGATTTTTGCAAAGAGGGCGCTTGCAAGGATACACTATATCCTGCAGGAAGGCGCAGATGACGAGGATAATATAGTAAAGCTCATTAACCTGATAGATAAGAGTGATAAAACAGATGAGATACTTGGGGCTCTTCGAAACAGAATGAAGTTCACCAGACAGTTTTACAATGTAACGGACGACAGTTTTCCGGGAAGAAGAGAGAGAGGAAGAAGTGAGTTTGTTCCGTTTGTTATTGACGATGCTTCGGCAGGCGAAGATGATATGGCAGATTTTGTGCCAAAGCCATTGTATACAAAAAAGGAGCTTCAAAGCTTCAGAGATAAAAATATGCGTGATGGCATGTTTGTGACAGATGAACAGACTGTAGAATCCATGGAGGACCTGGAAAAGCTTCTGTTTTTATGGCAGGAGGAGACCAATGAGCGCATGGGTGAGGATACGGTGAGTCTGGATGGAGAGATAACAAAGAGTGATGGTGTAAGCTACTCAAGGCTTGTAATATCCAAATCGGACTCTAAACGAGAGGCATAGAAAAGAGAGCAATGTATGTTTGAATATATGGAGAATGTTTCGCCAAATGAGGCAGAAAATATTAGAAAAACTATTCAGGATCTGTTGAGGCAGACCTGTATTTTACAAATGAAGTGTGACCCCGTTACATTGATTCAAAGAGACAATCCAAGGTATCAGGTGTGTCTTAGAAACAGAGAGTTTATCTCTGATTATCTGGCTGTGCTTGACTGTGAGCTGGTTCATGACCAGCAGGAGCATCTTTTCAGGATAACGGGTGATGGTGTCATGCTCGAGAAGATGACTCTTCTTACTGCAAGGATTGTCATTATAATGAAGATGATATACAGGGATAAAATTATGGGCGAGGGGCTTAATGCGACAATAACGAATCTGGCAGAGATTCGTGAGTATGGCAGAAATACCAATCTGATTACCAGAAAGCTCACTAATCAGGAATGGTCAGACGCTCTTTTGCTTATGAAAACACATCAGATGATTGAACTGCCGGGGGCTATTTCAAACCTGGAGGACAACACACCAATCTATATTTATGGCACAGTAAATATATTCTGCTCAGCCATGGATATAAATGAGCTTGTGCGCATGTACAGTGATGAGGTGGAGCTGATTAAGTATGATAACGAGTCGGCTGCAACACTTGAAGCTGCCGGATTGAATACAGACGGCAGTTCTGTAAACCATACCCATGAATTTGCCAAGAACAGTGAAATGGAGGAGTTACCAATTGAGTCAGTCTAAGAAGATATTTACCAGAATGTGTCTAAACAACTGGGGCGGAATAAATCACAAGGTTTTGCAATTTAATGAGTATGTCAATTTGTTCAGTGGTAAGAGTGGCTCGGGAAAATCAACCGTCATGGATGCAATTCAGGTAATCCTCTACGGCAGCTTCAGCCCCACATTCTTGAACAAGGCTGCAGATGATGCAAAAAACAGGAGAAGTGTTCTGAGCTATTTGAGGGGTGAGCAGAAGGATGGCTCAGCAAATCGTGGCGACTGTGATTTTTGTTCGGTCATAGCGCTTGAGATAGAGGATACAGGCAGTCATACGTTTACATGTATAGGAATAGCATTTGAGGTACGAAAAAACGATTCTGAGATTAAGAGATTTGTGTACTTCAGTCATTCGGGCAGGATGCCGGAGCCTTCATATGTGACATCGGACGGCTTTTGCTATTCAAATAATGATATTAAAAAGCTTGTAAATACTCGCTCACAGTCAGCTGACAGACGCGCCAGAGGGGATGTAAACCGTATTTACGCATCGAAGGAGGCATACCTTGGCACATTATATGATGTGATTTTAGGATATATTGATCCGAATCGTTTTATCACAATGGAAAAAAGTGCTATTGCACTCAGAATGACAAATGGAACAGGTCAGTTTATACGTGATTATATGTTTCCGAAGAGTGACTCGGGCACGATAGAGACTATCAGTGAGCAGCTCGATGCATACAGACAAATCAGGGAAAAAATAGAGGATATGCGCAAGCGTATTGAGCTTCTTAAGGAAATAAAGGAGTCGGGACAGGAACTGGTAAATATCCAAAGCGATATTGTCATGGCAGAGACAATGATCAGGTGCATAGATATCGAGGATATGCGTGCAAAGATTCAGGCAGCTGAGGATGATAAAAAGCGTATCGAAGAAGAACAGGACAGGCTTTCAGAAAAGGCAGAGGATATAGCCGGGCAGCAGGCGGATCTGCAGCAGGAGTATATTCAGGTATGTGCGGATTTGAAATCGAGCGATTTAGGAAGCAAAAAGGATCAGCTTAGGGAGCTTGAGAAGAGAAGTCTCATGCTTACCGACAACAGCCGTCAGTGGATTAAAATCACAAACGGACTAAAGGCCTGGGATGAGGATGAGGTCATCACAGATTATGTGAGCAATGCAGTTTTAAACCTCATTGAAGAGATTGTGGATGGCGATGTCACAGAGGCAAAATGTCAGGAGCTTCATCTAAAGCTTGAGTCTATAAAGAAGGATATCGAGGATGAGCTCGAGGACAATACTTCGCAGAAAAATGAGATAACAAAAGAGCTTAAAGAGAAAAAACGTCTGGTCGATGATATGAAGAACAACCGCAAGTCGTACAGTGAGAGCCTGCGTTCGGCAAGAGCTGCGCTGCAGAGAGACTTAGGTGATAGATTTGGCGAGCCTGTGAAGGTACAGGTATTTGCGGATATGTTTGACGTACAGGACGAGGAATGGAAGAATGCCATAGAAGGACGTATGGGCAGGCTCAAGTTCTCACTTATCACAGAGCCGCGTTATGCGCATACTGCTGCTGTTATTTTCAGGGACATGAAGCAGTTTGAGGATGTTGACCTCATCAATTCCAAGGCTATCATGGACAGCGAACCAAAGGCCATGGATGGTTCGCTTTATGAGGCAGTGGATACAAAGGAAAAGTATGTAGATGTCTGTCTGAAAAGATATCTGGGACATATTATAAAGTGCAGGAGTGTTGACGAGCTTGAGCAGGTACGAGATGGAGTTACACCGGACTGCTACTCATACAGCAACTTTATTTTCAGACATCTGAAGAAGCGCGATTATACTACAAATGCCTGCATCGGAGGCAGGGTATCCAAGGCAAGACTTGCCGAGTATGAGGCAGATGTGGAGAGGCTTGAGAAGGACCAGATACAGCTTATGGGTATTATTTCAAGTCTCAAGGCACAGAGAGATTTTGAGTGCTTAAAGGGGGAACCGGAGTATTTTGTGGGCCTTTCTGAGGCGTCAGATGAGCTTAAAGCAGTTAATTCGCAGAAAAATGAGCTCGAAGAGATTATTAGGACGATGGAGAATGGGCAGTACAAGGAGCTAAAGGAGAAAAAGAGGCTTCTTGAGAAAAACATCGATGCACTTAAGAGTGCTTTTTCACTGAATCAGCAGCAGATAAATGAAAAGATAAGCCAGCATGAGAAAATCATAGGTGCAAACGAACAGCGAAGAGCACAGCTGGAAGATATGTTACAGGGCTATGTTGCCAGGGAGGAGATTGAGAAGCAGGTGCAGGATATGCTGCAGCATAGCTCAGGAGCATCGGTCAAGAGCAAACAGCGTGAGAAGCTTATTGAGCTGCAAGGCGCAGACGGAAATGGTGGCAGGCAGCAGTCGTGTGTGGAGACGTTGCAGACTGCCCGCTACAGGTATATAAAGGAGTTTCCGTCAGGTCAGTTCAGCGGAGCCGAGAAGTCAAATAAGGCATATGAGGAGCTGCTGGAGAAGTACGAGAAGGATTATGAGCCGGAATATGAGAGTGAGTTTGAGGAGCAGTGCAAGGTGATCTACAAAAGTCTCAGAGAGAATGTCATCGGTACAATCCACGGGGATATCAAGGCTGCAAAGCGCCATGCCTATGAGATAAACAGGCTTCTTAGGGAGACTAATTTCTCAGACAGTACCTATCAGATTAAGATAGAGCCGGCAAAGAATGAAAACGGCCAGTTCTATGATATGCTTATGGCGGAGGAGCTGGACAGCAAAAATCCGGATAATGGCGGAATAGCCGGACAGATAAGCTTTGGTGAGGATGATTTTTATAAGAAATATGAGCAGAAAATTAAACTTTTGACAGACAAGTTCATGCCGCCAAGGGATGAGGATGAGCATCTGCGAATGCAGAAGCGCAAGGAAATGGAGCAGTATGCGGATTACCGCAATTATCTGTCATTCAGCATGTATGAGCAGGTTACGGACGAAAACGGCCGTGTCATCAGGGAAAACTTTGTAGATGACATGGCAGGACGTGATTCGGGTGGCGAGGGACAGAACCCTAAGTATGTTGCGCTTCTCGCGGGCTTTGCGATGCTTTATATGCAGCAGAGCAATCGTGATTCAAAGATTAAGCTGGTGCTTTTGGATGAGGCATTTTCCAAGATGGATCAGGAGCGAAGTGCGGTGTGTCTCAAGTATGCAAGGAAGATGGACTTGCAGCTGATTGTCTGTGTACCGGATGAACGTCTGCAGTCGCTTATCCGAAATGTGGACTGTGTCTATGGCTTCAGGCGGCATAATAATCAGATTTCTATGATGCATATAGACAAGGGCGATTATCTGAAATTGATGGAGGGATAGATATGGCATATTATATAGCAGAAGGTGCCATTGTTAAGGGTCAGGTGACAATGGCTGACGGAGCAAGCGTATGGTATAATGCAACAGTAAGAGGCGATTCAGAACCGATAGAAATCGGCAGAAATTCGAATATACAGGACAATGCGGTGGTACATGTGGACTTAAGCCACAGTGTCATAATTGGTGACAATGTGACAATAGGACACAGCGCAATTGTTCACGGGTGTACTATAGGTGATAATACACTCATCGGCATGGGTGCCATCGTGTTAAATGGAGCAAGGATTGGTAAAAACTGCATAATAGGTGCGGGTGCTCTTGTCACCCAGGGCACCGATATTCCTGACGGAAGCCTTGCATTTGGTTCTCCGGCAAAGGTAGTCAGGGCACTGACCGCTGATGAGATAGAGGAGAATCATCGCAATGCCATGCATTATGTGGAGATTGCGAGGGAGTCGCTGATTTAATATTGGGCAGATTATTTACATAAACTTTGCAAATGGGTGGTAGCGGATTTTACATAAAAAAAATAAAATCGTAATCTGGGACATACAAAACAGGGAAGGTATAATTTATGAAAGCAAAAGAAAACAATACACAAAAGAAAACCAAAAAGCTCTCATCAAAGGAGCTCTCATGGGTATTATATGATGTGGGAAATTCCGCATACACACTGCTTGCGTGTGCGCTCATACCGATATGGTACAAAAGCCTTGCCGTTGGAGATGGTGCAGGGCAGATTTCATCTGACAGGGCAACCGCGTATTATGCGGTGGCAATAGCTGTGATGACAGTTGTATCAGCACTTATCGGGCCTGTCTGTGGTGCGATAGCAGACCATATGCGCATCAAAAAGGCTATTTTTTCAACGACCGTAGTTGTTGGAGTGTCGGCATGCATACTTAACGGTTTTACGCCTACATGGGTGCTGTTTCTTGTTATCTATGTGCTTACAAAGATATTTTACAATGCATCGCTGGTGTTTTATGACTCGATGCTTGTCGATGTGACGACAAAGGATAGAATGGACGAGGTGTCTTCCTACGGCTATGCCTGGGGATATCTGGGCTCGTGTGTGCCGTTTCTTGTTTCACTTGCAGCGTATATCTGTGGACCGGATATGCTTGGATACATATCAAACCGCCTGTCGATGATAATAGGCTTTGCGGTTACAGGAATCTGGTGGTTTGTTGTTACAATTCCATTGTTTAAGAGCTATAAACAGGTGAATTATGTATCGGATGCGGCAGACAAAGATATTCATAAGAATTTTGAAAATGATGTATTTATAAGAGACAATATCAAAGAGAAAAACAAAACAAACAAAAATCCGGGAGTCCTAAGACTTATAGCTGACGCATTTGCACAGATTTTTGGAACAATCAAAAAAATAGCTACAAAAGATAAAAAAGTAGGACTGTTTTTGGTTGCTTTTTTCCTTTACATAGATGGTGTAGGAACTATAATAGATAATTGTATAAACATAGGAACTGATTTAAAGCTCGATTCAGTGGGACAGGTAGTGTTTTTACTTTTTACACAGATAGTGGCATGCATCGGTTCACTTGTTTTTGGAAGACTGTCACAGACATACAAAACTACAACGCTTTTGTATGTATGCATTGCGGGATATTTTGCAGTTTGTCTATATGCACTTACACTGCATGATCTGATTGGCTTTGGAATCATGGCATTTGGTGTGGGATGCTTCCAGGGCTCATTGCAGGCACTGTCACGCTCATATTTTTCAAAGATTATTCCTCCTGAGAACTCGGGAGAGTACTTCGGAATCTATGATATTTTTGCAAAGGGAGCTTCATTTTTAGGCTCGCTTGTCATAGCGGCAGTAAAGCTTGCAGGCGGCACAATGGATTTTGGTAAAATCGGCCGGATTTTGCTGCTGCTCGCGGGTCTGTTTGGAATGAGCGCTGTTTTCAGCTATGTGCAGGCTTATACAATGGCCGGCATAACGCAGAAGGTGGTGTGCGCAATGCGTGAGCAGGTGAATGAAAAGCTTTCTCGCCTGCCGCTTCGCTATTTTGACGGCCATTCCAAGGGCGATATCCTCAGCCGTATTATGAACGATATCGATAATGTGAGCAATACGCTGCAAAATAACCTGACACAGATTTTATCCTCTCTGGTGATGCTGATTTCTGTGATGGGAATGATGTTTTATGTGAGCTGGCGGATGACGCTGATCGCGATTTCCGTGCTTCCGGCCTGCTTGGTCGTCACATTCGTGATCTCCCGCTATTCCCGGCGTTATTTCCGCCGCCAGTGGGATCATATGGGTGAATTGAATGGTCATATTGAAGAAATGTATACGGGCCACAATATCGTCAAGGTATTCGGCCATGAGCAGAATGCAATTGCGGAATTTGACGAAATCAATGATGAATTATACCGCGTCAGCCGTAAGGCGCAGTTTATTTCCGGAACGATTATGCCGCTTTTGGGCTTTATCAATAATATCAGCTATGTTCTAATCTGTGTGGCAGGTGGAAGTTACGTCCTTTCAGGTAGCATCTCGCTGGGCGACGTGACGTCGTTTATCATGTATTCCAAGATGTTCACCCAGCCGATCGCGGATCTGGGGAATATCGCAAACAATATTCAATCCTCCCTCGCATCGGCAGAGCGTGTTTTCCGGTTGCTTGATGAGGAAGAGGAAATATTGGAGCAGCCGCTTCACACGATTGAAAAGGCGCGGGGGGAAGTCCGCTTTGAGCATGTGGATTTTCAGTACCTGCCGGAAAAGCCGTTGATTCAGGATTTGAATTTGGCGGCGAAGCCCGGGCAGCTGGTTGCCATTGTCGGCCCCACCGGGGCGGGCAAGACCACGCTTGTCAATCTTCTCATGCGTTTTTACGATGTGGACGGCGGTCGGATTACGGTAGATGGCGCCGATATCCGCGAGCTTTCCAGGGAAAACCTGCGGCGTCTGTTCGGCATGGTGTTGCAGGATACATGGCTTTTTGAAGGCACAATTTATGATAACATCGCCTATGGCCGGCCCGGCGCAACGCGAGAGGAAGTAGAAGCAGCGGCGCATATGGCGCGGGTGACGCATTTCATCCACACACTGCCGGATGGATACGATACGGTTCTGGAAGAGGAAGGCATGAACCTCTCGCAGGGGCAGCGCCAGCTCTTAACCATCGCGCGTGCCATCCTGGCCGATCCGGGCATTTTGATTCTCGATGAAGCGACCAGTTCCGTCGATACCCGCACGGAGGTGCTCATTCAGAAAGCCATGCAGGAGCTGATGCAAAACCGCACCTGCTTTGTGATTGCGCATCGGCTCTCCACTATCCGCACGGCGGATCTCATTTTGGCGATGAACCATGGCCGGATTGTTGAAATGGGCCGGCACGAGGAGCTTTTGGAGCAGGGCGGTTTTTATGCGGAGCTTTATAATAGCCAGTTTGCAGGAATGGAGCATCCGGCCTTGTGATGGAAGCCCCCATTACGAAAAAGTGTTTACGATCTATTTTCAATCTTATTACATGATTTAACGGGTCTCGTAGGCGCGTAGTTCGTAGGCAAACGTAGTTCGCCTAAGCACAAATGGGCCCTACAGGTTTCTGAAAATAACGCGTTCCAATCGTCTGCTTTCGTAAGCAGTGCCTATCTCGCTGATTTTTGCGGCGGG
>ERZ791614.1184-NODE-1184-length-14069-cov-2.852861_pt1 | contig 14069 bp, 9 predicted proteins | sample MGYA00510274_ERZ791614 | MGnify/ENA primary metagenome ERZ791614 (study PRJEB30046, sample SAMN00715221) | human gut metagenome | study: EMG produced TPA metagenomics assembly of the A metagenome-wide association study of gut microbiota in type 2...
GAGACGTCTATCCGTATAGCTGTGATCCGAAAGACGTATGGGCAAGCGTGGAAAAGAACAGAGAAAATTACTTTTTTACAGACATACAAGTCAGGGGAAATTATCCTTCTTATGCTGAAAAATTATTTGAACGGGAAAATATTCGGCTGAAGATGAAGGAGAATGATCTTGAAATCTTAAAAGAGAATACGGTTGATTTTGTTTCGCTTTCGTATTATAACAGCCGCTGTGTGAGAGCGGACGGAAAAGGCGAAGCCGCAGGGGGAAACGTGTTTGCTTCTGCGAAAAACCCGCATCTTACCAACAGTCAGTGGGGATGGCCGATCGATCCTCTCGGACTGAGGATTACGTTAAACACGCTGTACGACAGATATCAAAAACCATTGTTTATTGTGGAAAACGGACTTGGAGCGAAAGATACGCCGGATGAGAACGGGTTTGTTGATGATGATTATAGAATAGAATATCTTTCTTCCCATGTGAAAGCAATGATGGATGCAGTGGAAAAGGACGGTGTAGATCTGATCGGGTATACTGCATGGGGGTGGATCGATCTGGTCAGTGCAACGACCGGAGAGATGTCGAAAAGATATGGGATGGTTTATGTGGACCTGGACGACTTCGGAAAAGGAACGGGAAAACGGATTCCGAAAAAATCGTTTTATTGGTATAAAAATGTGATAGAGAGCAATGGAGATTGTCTGCGCGATGATGCTTGAAAAATAAGGCCGCACAAGTTATAATGAATACCATCGAGAATAAAAAGTAATAGTTCAGCCTGCGCCATTCGTAAAACCGCACTGCGTGCTTACTGTAGCTGCCGCTACTGTTTTACTCATAAAAAGGCGCTAAGCACATACAGATGTCCGCTTGCAAAAACATGCAGGCATGTTTTCTGCTTCCCGTACATCTGTATGGCTGAACTGTTACAATAAAAAATGTGAGGAGCATAAAAATGGTTGAAAAGACAATGGATAAAATCGTGGCGCTTGCAAAATCAAGAGGATTCGTATATCCGGGATCAGAGATTTACGGCGGTCTGGCGAATACATGGGATTACGGCAATCTCGGTGTAGAACTGAAAAACAATGTAAAAAAAGCATGGTGGAAGAAGTTTGTACAGGAGAACCCATACAATGTCGGTGTCGACTGCGCGATCCTTATGAACCCGCAGACTTGGGTGGCTTCCGGTCATCTCGGAGGTTTCAGCGATCCGCTTATGGATTGTAAAGAATGTCATGAGCGTTTCCGCGCGGATAAATTGATCGAAGATTTCTGCGAAGAAAAAGGAATTGAACTGGAAGGTTCTGTGGACGGATGGTCTCAGGAAGAGATGACGGCATTTATCGAAGAGCATCAGATTCCGTGTCCGACATGCGGAAAACATAATTTTACAGATATCCGTCAGTTCAACCTGATGTTCAAAACATTCCAGGGAGTTACAGAAGATGCGAAGAATACGGTTTATCTCAGACCGGAGACGGCGCAGGGAATTTTCGTAAACTTTAAAAACGTACAGCGTACATCAAGAAAGAAACTTCCGTTTGGTATCGCTCAGATCGGAAAATCTTTCAGAAACGAGATCACACCGGGTAACTTTACATTCCGTACGAGAGAGTTTGAGCAGATGGAGCTTGAGTTCTTCTGCAAACCGGATACAGATTTGGAATGGTTTGATTATTGGAAAAACTTCTGTCTGAACTGGCTGTCTGAACTCGGACTGAAAGAAGACGAAGTACGTTACCGTGACCATGATGCGGAAGAGTTGTCTTTCTACAGTAAAGCGACGACAGACGTAGAGTTCTTGTTCCCGTTTGGATGGGGAGAACTTTGGGGAATCGCAGACCGTACAGACTATGACCTGACACAGCATCAGAATGTATCGGGACAGGATCTTACTTATTTTGACGATGAAGCGAAAGAAAAGTACATTCCGTATGTAATTGAGCCGTCACTTGGCGCAGACCGTATGGTATTGGCGTTCCTTTGCAGTGCATATGACGAAGAGAATATCGGAACAGAAGAGAAACCGGATATGCGTACCGTTCTTCATTTCCATCCGGCGCTTGCTCCGGTTAAGATCGGCGTTCTTCCGCTGTCTAAGAAATTGAATGAAGGCGCGGAGAAAGTATTTGCACAGTTGAGCAAATATTATAACTGCGAGTTTGACGATCGTGGAAATATCGGAAAGAGATATCGCCGTCAGGATGAGATCGGTACTCCGTTCTGTGTAACATATGACTTTGATTCGGAAGAAGACGGAGCTGTTACAGTGCGTGATCGTGATACGATGGAGCAGGAGAGAGTGAAGATCGAAGATTTGAAAGCATACTTCGAGAAAAAATTTGAGTGGTAAGAAGGAAGCAAAGGAACAATGAAACCATCAGAAGAAATCGTCCGTTTTTTTGAGAAAGATCGGTTTGCGGCAGAGACCGGGGCGGTGATAGACGAGATAGACGACCGCTATGCGAGATGCAGTCTGACATTAGAGGCAAAACATAAGAATGCGCTTGGGGCAGTAATGGGAGGCGTTTATTTTACACTTGCCGATTTTGCGTTTGCAGTTGCTTCAAACTGGCAGGGCGATACAATGGTATCATTGAACTCACAGATTGCTTATCTTGGAGCGGCAAAAGGGAATATGTTGATTGCAGAAGCAGTCTGTTTAAAAGACGGCAGGACAACGGCGTATTATGAGATTCGTATCAAGGATGAACTCGGGAATACGGCGGCAGTCGTGAGCACGACAGGTTACAAGCTTACGAAATTGTGAAGAACAGCCGTCGGGTAAAACTTTTTAAAGAATAAAGAGAAAAAATAAAAATTTCCGCGTGGAGAAGATCCATGCGGAAATTTTTGCATTCAGATAAGTTTTGTGCTTTCGAGCTTCTCCGTAAATGCATCATTCAGACGTATGACAGGTTTCCGAAGGAGCAGACCGAGCAATAGTGCGGGGATGAGAAAAAGAGCTAATGTTCCGAGTTCTTTCCAATAAACTGTGCTGTAAAAGCCGGCAATACATTCTCTCATGGCATTCATGCTGTGCGTAAACGGCAGAAGGGGATAGACTTTTTGGAAAAAGTCAGGCGCTACCTCAATAGGGAATGTTCCGCCGCTTCCGGCTACCTGCATAACAAGTAAGACGACGCAGACGGCTTTTCCGATATCGCCGAATGAAACGGTGAGCGCATAAATGATACTTACATACACGATGCTTGTAAACCATCCGGCGAAAAGGAAGTAAACCGGATGTTGACACTGGATGTTTAAATAAAACAAATCGCCCAGACAGATGAGGCTGCTTTGCAAAAGGCCGATCGCTATAAAAAGTAGACTTCTTCCGATATATGTTTCATGAGGTTTCGGATTAAAAACTCCTGTCAAAGCTTTTCCTGAAACATTGACTTTCAGCATGGCGGCAAGCACAACGCCGCCAACCCACATGGCGAGTGTAGAATAAAAAGGAGCCATTGCCGATCCGTAATTTTCGATCGGGTAGACCGGATGCTCGGAAAGACTGACCGGAGACGCAAGAAAGGCGGCGATTGCTTCCGGTTTTTGCGCCAACAAGTCGGTCAACACGGAAAGTCCGTCACGGTTTGGGTTTAAGAGCGCTTCAGACGCGGATGAAAGTTGTTCAGATACATTACTTAGCAAAGTTGAGGAATCTGAAAGCGAAGTATGGATAAGGGCAAGGTCATCGGAAGCGCTGTTTGTAATATCTGTCAAGTCAGAGGCGCCTTCATTTAATTGTGTTAAAAGAGCGGATACAGAAGATCCGGTGCTGCCTAGACTGCCTGCCAAATTTTCCAGTTGATTTTTAACAGTTGCTTCATAGCTGTCTTTCACTTCCGAAGTGGAAGTCAGGCTCTCTTTAATAAGTCCGTCGATTTCTGTTTTTAAAGAATCCGCATTTTGAACGGCGCCGGTAATTTTTATTCCGGCATTATCAAGCTCGGCTTTTAAATTTGTCTGATGCTCGACGGCAGTCGAAATCTGCTTCAGAATCGGATCGATCACAAGACTAAGGTTTGGGTTTGCGTTTTTTATAGCAGTTAAAGAGTCCGCAAGAGATGTATATCCGTCGATGACAGTTTGTATCCTATTTGAGACTGCATTAAGGGAAGTGAAAGCGGCATCCGCATCTGTACTGTAGGCGTCAAGTGCGGTTTGGATCGTGGAAGAGACGGATGAATAATAAGTTTCTCCGTCAGATAATGCCTGACTGACTGCGTCAGTTGTGCCGGATAAAGCGGAAGAAAGAGAAGCAATCCCGTTTCCTGCATCTGTCAAGGCGCCAAGGCTTGTCTTTGTTCCGTCTCCGGTATGGGAAAAGATAACAGAAGTCGTATCTAGCATCAAAGAAGCGGCGTCTGTCATATCAGAAAATGCCTGTACAGTTCCGGAAGCAGAATCAAGATCGGCAGAGATTTCTGCAAGCGAAGCAGATAAATTTTCTGCAAGAGATGCATCCCCTTTTTCTGCGGAAACGTCAGCAACAAAACGAAATGCGTCCAGAGCTGTTTTGGAAATTGTCTCTGTGAAGGTTTCGTTAATTTCCTGACGGATTGCATCTGCGCCTTTTTCTGTTACTTTTGGGGCGATGGCGTTCTCCTTTTCGTTGATGCAGTAAGTAATTGTCGGATGTGTCGTTTCAGAAGAAAACAGACTCATCATATCTTTGCTGAATGTTTCAGAAATGACAACAGAAGCATAATATTTTCCGGAACGTACACCGTTAGAAGCGTCCTTGGCATCTGTAAATATCCAGTGAAGCTGTGTGTTTTCACGCAGTGAAGAAATAATGTCATTTCCGAGATTGAGCCGGACCGGAAGCAGTTCGCCGTCATATCCTTTATCAAGACTTGCGACGGCTACTTTTAAATTTCCGGTATTTTTGTACGGATCCCAACTTGCGGCAATATTAAACCATGCATAGAGAGAGGGAACGATAGTAATGCCGAAAATAACGATCAGCGCGATTACGTTTTTTCGGATATTGTGGATGTCGTTTCGCGCAATGCGTATGATATTTTTCATAGTCAGTTTTCCTCCATTTTTCTGAATAATTTCAACATTTCTTCAAATGACATACCGGACAGTTCCTGTTGAGCTGCAAGTTCGTTATGTATGTATTCCACTGTGATCAGCCATGTGGCGATTAAAATAATAGATAAGATCCAAAGAATGAGGAATACAATTTTAGATTCAAGGCTGAACATAAGGATCAGGAAAATGAGCGGAATAGTTAAAATCGCAAAAAATCCAAAACGGATCATTTTGTGATAATTTTTTTCAAAACGCTGTGCTTTCTCGGCAGTTTGGATCTGAAGTTCTTCTTGTGATAAAGAAGCTTTTAGTAAAAGAGAAAGCTGTGCGCTGCGTCTGATATTTCTGTCGGGTGTTTCACCAAGCATTAAATCGGTTTCTGCAAGTTTAATGTCAAAAAGCCGGTTCAGACCTGAAAGCAGAGGTCTGATCCCAAGTCCGATCAGTAAGGAAACGGGAACGAAAAGGAGCAGGATGAGCAGATTGTGTATATAAGTGCTTCCGTACATTCCGGCAATACATTCTCTCATTGCGGAAATACCGTAAGTAAAGGGTAGGAACGGATGGACGTTTTGGAAAAACGCGGGTGTCATTTCTACAGGATATGTGCCGGATGATCCGGGAATCTGAAGGATGACGAGGAGAACACATAATGCTTTCCCGATGTGTTTAAATGAGATTGACAGTGCATAAATAATATTGACATACACAAACGAACAGATCACTCCGGTAAAGATAAGAGCGGCTGGATGCGCGCATTCAATCCCTTTTAGAAAAACATCTCCGATACAGACAATGAATCCTTGCACCATTCCGACCGTGATATACAAAAGCCAGCGTCCGAAATAGAGAGAGGCAGAAGAATATCGAAGCATAGAGCTGTCTTTATCTACTTCTAATTTAAAAATCGCGATGAGGACGATGCCGCCGACCCAAATTGCAAGGTTTGTGTAAAAAGGCGTCATTGCCGAGCCGTAATTAGCTATTTTATAAAAACTCTTTGTTTCTATTTTCACAGGTGAGGACATAAATGCCGATACCGATTGCTTGTCGATTCCTTCTAATGAGAGAAGAGTTTCGTAGATGTCAGAACCGGAAAGGGCATTTAAGTCTGTTTGAATCGTACCGAGATGTTCCTGAACATTTGACAGGGCGGTTTTTGTGCCTTCAAGAGCCGTTACAGTATTTGAAAGTCCGGCGCTCATTTGGTCTAACAGGTTGTCGATCTGATCGGCGGAGGAAGGAACTGTTGTTAGAAGACCGTTCATTTCTCCTGTCAAAGAAGAGAAAGCATCTAATGTCTTGTTTAGCTGCGGCAGAACGTTTTTGTCCAAAACAGCGCGGAGGTCGTGCAGACTGCCGATGTTTGCGGATGTAATTGTGTAAAGCTGTTCCCGGGTAGAAGCGGTTGTGTTGATGGCATTTTGTATTCCTGCATTTCCGGCGCTTAAAGAGAGGATCAGTTCCTGATTATTTGTGTTTTGAGCCTGCAGTCCGGCGATGGCAGAATCCAAATCAGATCCGGGAATGAGTGAGGCGAGCTCTCCTAACTCTTTTAAAATATTTCCGTTTAAGACGGCAGTGGAATTGGCAAAATCCAGTGCGTTTCCGATCGATCCGTTTACCGAGCGGGCGGCAGTTTCAAGATCGGTAAGTCCTGCTGATGCGATATTGTGCGCCTGACCGAGCAAAATTTCTCCTTGTGTCAAAGATGAAGATAGGGATGAAGAAAAGTTTCCTGCGGCAGTACGGGTTTCAGAGAGGATGCGGGAAGATTCGCTTAGAGCCGAAGAACCCGACGAGGCGGCGGATTTTAAAGATGAAGCAGTTGATTTTGCGCGTGTGATCAGGGGGGCAGATTTTTCTGCGGCTGCATTGAAGTTTTCGAGAAGTTGTTTGTAGGCGGCAATGTTTGCATCAGCTTTTTCAAGTGTTTTAGTAATATCGGAATTGACAGATCCAAGTGTTGACGACAAGTCTGACGCAGACTGCTTTAATATGCCGGAAACGGATTCAGAAGCAACCGAAGAGAAGGTGCTGTTGATCTGTTCCTGAATTGCGGCTGCGCCTGTGCCTGTGATTTTGGGAGCAATGGCATTGGCTTTTTCATTTATGTAATAGTCAAGTTTCGGCGTCTGTAAGTCGCCGGATAAAATACTGATCAAAGAGCGGCTGAAATCTTCGGGAATAACAATAGAAGCATAATATTTTCCTGATTTTACTCCGTTGAGAGCCTCTTTTTCCGAAGTGAACGTCCATCCGAGCTGTTTGTTTTCTTTTAGATTTTTGACAATTTCTTTTCCAGCATTGATAGAAAGATTTTCGGAAGATGCTTCTTTATCTAAACAGGCAATAGCGACTTTAATCTTAGACGTATTTCCGTATGGGTCTAAATTGGCTGCGATATTAAACCATGCGTATAGAGAAGGCAGCAGGCATACGCCGATCAGAACAAGAATCGCCGCTTTATTGTGTAAAAGGCGGGAGAGGTCACGCTGAAAAATGTGAAATGATTTTTTCATAATATCAGAACTCCTTATATATTAATAGATACAATGTTGATTTTCTTGATAAAGAGTATTATATTAAGGTAGAAATAGATTTACAACCATTAATAGAAGTGTGAAATGTCGGATAAACGACAATATAACGAAATGTGTTGACACATGTGAAGAGATATTATGACGAGGAGAAAGCGATATGGAAAAAAAGACAGACCGCAGGGTGAGAAAAACTAAAAACCAGCTTCGTACGGGACTAGCCCGTCTTATGAAGAAAAAAAATATCGGACAGATTACCGTAAAAGAACTTGTAGATGATGTGGATATTAACCGTTCGACATTTTATCTGCATTATTCGGATATTCCGTCTCTTCTAAAAGAGATAGAAGATGATATGATTGAGGAAATAGAAAGAGCGATTCTGGAGCATCCGATTAAAATCGAGAAAGACACTACATACTTGTTTATAGAAGATTTGTTTCGGGTGTTAAGCGATAACAGAGAGATCGGATGCGCGCTTCTTGGTCCATACGGTGATATTACGTTTATCAGGAGAATTGAAAAATTTTTGGAAGAAAACAGTCGTGATCTTTTGGCGGAACGCTTTCCCGAAAAGTTTGCGGAAATGAAATATTTCTATTCGTTTTGTTTTAACGGATGTCTTGGATTTATTAGAACATGGCTTGAAAACGGGGAAAATATGCCGCCTGAATATGCGGCTCGTCTTACATTTCAAATGGTTGTAAGTTCGCTTGATGCTTTTTATGAAGATGCGAAAGAAAATAAATAAATATTTTGTAAATAATGGTGGAAAAAAAGTGTGTATATATGGTACATTAATATCTGTACAGTTGTAACACTGTACAGTATTAAAATGGTATATAAGGAAGAGAGGAAATTTTATGAAGAGAGAAAAATTCGGCTCCCGCCTTGGATTCATTCTGATTTCGGCAGGGTGTGCGATCGGTCTTGGAAATGTATGGAGGTTTCCTTACATTACCGGGCAGTACGGAGGAGCGGCATTCGTATTGATCTATTTGCTGTTTCTTCTGATACTTGGATTGCCGATCATGGTAATGGAGTTTTCGGTTGGAAGGGCATCAAGAAGCAGCGTTGCGTTATCATTTGACAGATTAGAGCCGCTTGGTACAAAATGGCACTGGTATAAATGGTTCGGCATGGCAGGAAATTATCTGCTTATGATGTTTTACACAACGATCGGCGGATGGCTGCTTTTGTATTTTGTAAAAATGGCAGCGGGAAATTTTAAAGGCTTGGATGCGTCGGGAATCAAAAACGAGTTTGGCGAGCTGATGCAGCAGCCGGGAATTATGATCGTATGTATGATCATTGTTGTGGCAGCCTGCTTTGCGATTTGCAGCATCGGGCTGCAGAAAGGCGTAGAAAAAATCACAAAAGTGATGATGCTTATGCTTCTTGCGCTTATGATCATTCTGGCGGTACGTTCCGTTACTCTTTCAGGGGCAGGCGAAGGACTGGCGTTTTATCTTGTTCCTGACTTTGCCAAAGTAAAAGAAGCGGGACTGATGGAAGTTGTATTTGCGGCAATGGGGCAATCGTTCTTTACATTGAGCCTTGGAATCGGCGCGATCGCGATTTTCGGAAGCTACATAGACCGCTCCAGAAGTCTGACAGGAGAAGCAGTATGCGTAACCGTTCTTGATACATGTGTAGCGCTGCTCTCGGGATTTATTATTTTCCCGGCATGTTTTGCTTTCGGAGTGAACCCGGACAGCGGTCCGAATCTTATTTTTATTACGTTGCCGAATATATTTAATTCTATGGCAGGAGGCAGAATTTGGGGAAGTATCTTTTTCCTCTGTATGCTTTTTGCGGCGGCGTCAACGATTATTGCGGTATTTGAAAATATCATTTCATTTGCGATGGATCTGACCGGATGCTCGAGAGGCAAGGCAGTGGCAGTGAATCTGGTTGTGATTATCCTGCTTTCACTTCCATGTGTGTTTGGATTTAACCTGCTGAAAAATATCCAGCCAATGGGCGCGGGTTCGACTATCATGGACCTTGAAGACTTCTTGGTATCATCGAATCTTCTGCCACTTGGCTCTCTTGTGGGAGTGCTTTTCTGCGTTCGCAAAAACGGCTGGGGCTGGGAGAACTTCATCAAGGAAGCCAACACAGGCAAGGGAAAGCATATCCCTAACGGACTTCGCAGCTACATGGCCTACGTTGTGCCTGCACTTATCTGTTTCATCTACCTCAAAGGATACTATGACACATTCTCAAACAGAAGTCTGCCTGTGCTTATAGGCTGGATGTGCTTTGCGGTGATACTTCTTGTGCTGATATTCTGGGCAGCTTTCTCAAAAAGCAAAAAAAATTTGGAAAATCCTATTGACAAATAGAAAGTTTGGTTATATAATAAACCTTGCGTGATGTTTCACGAAAATTCGTATAATGATAAATACTATAAAATAAGCTGAAAGGTGGTGGGTGAAATGAGAAATATTCTTTTTGATCTTCTAAAGACTAACGAGAGTATAGGCCTTGCAAATAATGTAAGTCCAATATGCCTTTCAGATGTCATTTTGCCTGCCCTTATTGCCAAAAGCTAATGAGATTTTTATCAGCTTTCTGGATATTATACTGCAGAACTATTGCGACCTCTGATATCAGGTATCAGGGGTCTTTTTTTGACCTGTTATAGGCAGTTACATTATGCGAATTTACAGAATTATATCGGAAGAATATGAAATATATCCCGAAAAGGAGGGAATACATGAAGTTTTTTGACGTTTTGCCACAGCTTGCAGAAAACGAACTGCTAAAGCGTGGAGTTATGACTGACGAGCTGCTTTACTGCGTAAAAGCTGACCTTGACGGTGAGGGCGGATATGTGGACGTATACATAACTTTCACAAAAGACACCCTTTGCATACTCCGTGGCTATGAAGAATACGGAAAAATGAAACGTGGGCAGAAGAGAAAAAATCTCGTAAGCTTCACAGTATCAGGCTATGACGAATACCCCATAGACAGCATTGAGGAAATGTTTGTTGACCGCTATGCAAATTCCGCAAGACTTATGATAAAGGACAAGTCCGGCAAGGAGTTTTCTATAGCGAGGTTTTCACTTGGCTTTGCTGACAAATTCGAGAAATTCAGCCAGCGTGTGAACTGCACAGCCAAGAACGAGCCTATTGACGACCGTCTGCTGGAAGGAGTAAAGACCCACTGCCCTACCTGCGGTGAGCCTTATCCTGACCCTAACCGCCCTGTCTGTCCGAGATGTGTAGACAGACGCTCGGTGTTCAAACGCCTGCTTTCTATGTTTGGTGAATTTAAGGGTGCGGTATTTCTCATACTGCTCACCATAGTTTTAAGCAACGTTTTTGCAGTGCTTTCGCCGATATTCGGCTCTCAGATGCTCTATGATGATGTGCTTGCGGAAAACGGAAAATACTATGGCAAGATACTCATGATAGTAATGCTCATCGTGGGCATAAACATTGCAGGAATGATAATGCGTATCATTTCAGGCATTATAACCTCAAAGGTCGTGCCTGTTGTTACGCACCGGCTTAGGGTGAAGATATTCTCCTCAATGCAGCGGCTTTCCCTTGACTTTTTCACAAGCAAACAGACAGGCTCGCTTATGTCAAGAGTTGACCGTGACAGCCAGAATATCTACTGGTTTTTCACGGATATAGTGCCGTATGGTCTTACAAACGTAGTAAAAATAGTGGGTATTGCAGTAATAATGCTCACAATTTCGCCACTTCTGTCACTTGGTATAATCCTCACTATCTCGGTGATAGAGATAGTTCAGCACCAATTTTACAAAAGCCAGCGCAAGCTTTACCGCAAATATGACGTTGCAATGCGTTCTGCAAACTCGGTGCTGTCTGACGTTATGAACGGTCAGCGTGTGGTAAAGGCTTTCGCCCGTGAGGACAGAGAGATAGAACGCTATAGGGTAAAAAACACTGACGCATTTTTGATAAACTCAAGGATAAACTCACGAATAGCAAACACTATCCCTGTTATATGGACGTTCTATAGGATAGTGAACAAGCTTGTTTTCTGCCTTGGCGCAGTGCTTGTTATAAAAGGTCACATACTATTCGGCGCACTTTCAGCACTTATTTCCTATACCGAAATGGCTATGGATCCTATCAACTTTTTCACATGGATAGGCGACCGCTGGGCAAAATGTATGGACGCCGCATCAAGAATGTTTGAGATAATGGACGCTCTGCCAACTGTAAAAGAGGACGAACACCCTGTTCACATGGAAAACATGAGGGGCGATATCGAGCTTAAAAATGTATCCTTTGAATATGAAGCAGGACACCCTATCATAAAAAACGTTTCTTTCAAGGTTCAGGCTGGGCATATGTTTGGAATCGTTGGTAAAACAGGCGCAGGAAAATCCACTATCATAAACCTTATGGCAAGGCTTTATGACGTAACAGGCGGTGAGATAACCATTGACGGTGTGCCTATCAGGAAGATAGCTTTTGACGATCTGCGCAGAAATATCGGTATAGTTTCTCAGGAAACCTTCCTTTTCATAGGCTCTATTGCTGACAATATCCGCTATGCAAACCCTGACGCCACCATGGAAGAAGTTATCGAGGCGGCAAAGTCCGCAAACGCACATGAGTTTATAACAAAGCTCCCTGAAGGCTATAACACTAAGGTCGGCGAGGGCGGAATATCCTTGTCAGGCGGTGAAAAGCAGAGAATATCTATCGCAAGGGCTATCATTCAGAAGCCTAATATACTTATCCTTGACGAGGCGACCGCTTCCATGGACACAAGGACAGAGCGAAAGATACAAGCCGCTATCGACAATCTGAAACAAGGCAGGACAATAATCTCTATCGCACACCGCCTTTCAACTCTCCGTGACGCTGATATGCTCTGCGTTATCGAAAATGGTGAGCTTAAAGAAATGGGTACACATGACAAGCTCATAAAAGAAAAAGGCAAATATTTCGAGCTTTACAAGCTGCAATCTGAAGCATTGCAGTTCATAAACGAATAGTAAGGAGATGAACACAATGGCTGAAAATATTACCGCTGAGCAGGAGGTTTATGAGGTCGATAAGCTGACCTTGCTTGACTGCAAAAAGATACGCCTTGCAAAGGAAGAAAGCGGTTTTCTTACCCTAGATTATGAGGGCAGGACTTATCACAAGGTAAACCCCACAAGGCTCATACCATTTTACTCGAAGACCACCTACATAAGCCTTTCATACGAAAACTCCGAAAAAGAATTCCGTGAGATAGGCGTTATAAAAGATATGGCGGAGCTTGACGATGAGCAATACAAGCTTCTTGACAGCTATCTTGAATACAAATACTATATGCCTGAGATAACAAAAGTCTACAGCATAAAGGACAATATGCGTGGTGCGATCTTTGTAAAGGCTGACACCACTTCAGGACAGAAAACTATCTGTATCCGTGACTGGTATCAGAATTTCAGAATGATTGGCTATGATTATCTCTACGTCAACGACGCAGACGGCAACAAATATTTCTGCCCTGACATTCACAAGCTTGACAGAAAGAGCCGTCAGGTGCTTGAAATGTACACCTAAAAGGTGTTAGACCACACTGAAAGGAGTGTGAAAATATGGATCTAAAAACTCCCCTGCCGCAGAATGCCCCGGCAGACATTGTTTACTCCCTGCCTGCGAACTTCACCCGTAAGGGCGAGAAAATGGACGGACATTTCTGTGTGACAAAAGAAAAAATATACGTTTACAACGGCAGTGAGATAATACTTGAATACAGCATAGACGATTTCTCCGAGTTTGAGTGCAAACAGCAGATAGGCACTTCAATGGCTCAGGGAACGCTGAAAAGCGGTGAAACTATCTGTTTCTGCGGTTTTTCGCAGGATCAGTTTCTCAGATACGCCGAGCTTATGAAGATTCTTGACCACCGTTTGCGCACAGGCGAGCTTATGGAGATAACTGACTCGGAAGAGCCTGTATGCCCAAAATGCGGTCTGCCGCTGGAGGGCGCAAAGGAATGTATCTACTGCACAGGCAAGGGCAAGACAATGGTCAAGCTCATAAAACGCATTGCGCCATACAAGAAATATTTTGCGATCGCAGTTATATGCACGATACTTTCCGAGCTTATATGGGTGCTTGCGCCATATCTTGACAGAGTTATAATCGACAAGTATGTTACCCCGAAAAACACCCATTGGGCAGGCCTTGCAGGAGTTATCATCACTATCGTCACCCTGCTGCTTTTGGCAGGAGTATTCGAGTTTTTCAACATGAAAAACAGCTTCAAGGTGGCGCTCAATCTGGGACGTGACCTCAGGCAGGAGATATTTGAAAAGTCACAGCAGCTTTCCATGAACTCCATATCAAAGCGAACAGCAGGCGAGCTTATCAACCGTGTTTCAAGCGACGCCGCAAAGCTTGAGGACTTCATCACTGCAAACGGCAAGGACGCCATAGTAAAAATACTTTCCCTTGTGATAATAGGCATACTGCTTTTTATCATGGA
>ERZ791614.1185-NODE-1185-length-14062-cov-2.629685_pt1 | contig 14062 bp, 3 predicted proteins | sample MGYA00510274_ERZ791614 | MGnify/ENA primary metagenome ERZ791614 (study PRJEB30046, sample SAMN00715221) | human gut metagenome | study: EMG produced TPA metagenomics assembly of the A metagenome-wide association study of gut microbiota in type 2...
GTTCGATATCGATTTGCAGTGTGTGTACCTCTTGTTCGGTAATGCCGCATATAGCGCTATATTCATCCCACATACTGATATTTTGCAAGTTGTTCAGTTCGCTAAAGATACTCATTTGACTGAATTTGCTGATACCTGTGATAAAAAGGAAACGGATATATTGGCCTTGCGCTTTCAAAGGGCTGAAGAAATCGCGCATAATATCACGAATTTCTATTTGCAATTCCGTATTGTTATTACTGTCCAGCATGGGAGCATCATATTCATCTACAAGTATCACAACTGGTTTGCCGGTCTGTGTATATGCGCGTTGTATGATTCCCTTTAAACGAAGGCTGAAAGTCGTTTCTCCTTCTTCGCGTCCATATAATTTTTCCCATTGCAGTAACTGGTAATTAATGACGGCTGATAACGCTTCGGCAGTCATATATTTACTCACACTGAAATCAATATGTAGCACCGGATAAACAGCCCATTCTTTTTCCAGAGTTTCCATTGCCAATCCGTTGAACAAGTCTTTCTTTCCGGAAAAATAAGCTTCGAGTGTAGATACTAGCAGACTTTTCCCGAATCGTCGGGGACGGCTTAAAAAATAAACCTTATTTGTGTTTGTCAAACGGTAAATTAACTCCGTTTTATCAACGTACACATAACCATTATTTCGCAAATCTTCGAAATTCTGTATTCCTATCGGGTATCGTCTGAATCTCTCGTCCATCTAAATTACATTTTTATATGAAACATAGACAAAGATAGAACTAAATAGGGGAAAATCAAAGATCAAAAAGTATATTGTTGTTTTCTTCCATTTTTATTTTCGTATTTCTTTTCACATAATATACTCTTGTTTTCTTCCCATATTACGATACATTCTTTTAGCTCCTCACCTGTTTTATTTCTATTTGTGTATATATCGGTCTCATGGTGAAAAAATGACCTTCTTAAAAAGGGAATATTTAAACAGTCAGGAAGGCGCTAATGCCAACATCATATAAATATAGAATGAAAAAGCTTCGGCATTTGTAACTATGATATTTACTCTTTTTATGAATTGGATGGTTTTGTGATTAAATTGAAGCTGTCTTGATCTTAAACTGGTTATTTGGTAACTTTATTGAAATTTGATGATTCATTATGCTATTGTTATCATGTTTGTTATTGTCGATAAACTAGAGAAAAATAGCCTCCCTATGCCTCTTTTATTACTTTTTTGCCGGTGATAAATAAGTTCCTCGGTGAGGAAAGAGTCGTTGGTTTAAAAGGAACATCCCGTTGGTTTTAAACCAACGAAGGTTTTGTTGGTAAGAAAAGATGCATATTTCACGTACTTTTATGTAATATTAGTCTATGTTTCTGCATATTATTACACTTATTTATGCGAATTATTTGCTGGTTCATTATTTTTTGATTAACTGAATTTCTAATATAATCTTAAAAATCGAACATTGCTGTCTCTTTTTCAAATTTGGTATCAGATGAAATAAGACAATTATTGAAAATTAATTGAAAAAGAATAAATCTTTAAACTTTTATTCCTTACTTTGTTATTTATACAGATATATATCAAACTTAAACTGGAAAGATTATGAAAATAAGGCAGATTTGTATGCTGGTGCTGTTATGTCTGGGAGTGATTCCGGCAGTGCAGGCACAAACTTACGACAAATTATGGAAACAAGTGGAGCAGGCAGAAAAGAAGAGCCTGCCTGAGACTGTGATAAAACTGACTGGCGAGATTTATCAGAAAGGGGAGAAAGAAAAGAACTCTCCACAAATGCTGAAAGCGTATATGTGGCGGATGAGATACCGGGATATGCTGACCCCAGATAGCCTGTATACGAACCTGAATGGTTTGGAACTGTGGGCAAAGCAAACTGACCAACCCATGGACCGAGCTGTATTACATTCGCTGATAGCCGAGATTTATTCAATGTATGCTTTTAACAATCAATGGCAACTCCGGCAACGGGCAGAGATTGTAGGTGAAGCTCCTTCGGCAGATATGAGGGAGTGGACAGCAAACATGTTTGTAGAGAAAGTGAGAACAAACGTAAGGGAAGCAATGGCGGATTCCGTACTATTGCTTAACACATCTTCACGTACTTATATTCCTTTTGTTGAGTTGGGCGAAACAAGTGAATACTATCATCATGATATGTATCATCTGCTGGCTACCCGCAGTATTGTAGCTTTACAGCAGGTAGCGGGATTGGATCGTGCCACTCCGGTGGAAGATATTTCGGAAGATTCGTCTGCTGAAAAAGAATCTTCGGTGAAACAGGATATTATAGCAATTTATGGAAATATGATTGCTGCTTATAAAGCATCCGGTTTGAAAGAAGGCTATGTGTTGACAGCGCTCAGCTATTTAGAGTGGAGACGTGATTCAGATAGAAACATCCGGCCTTTCGGACTGAAGAAAGGATTGTCGGGATTAACAGAAGATACCTACGTTACTGCACTGAATGAACTGAAAAGCAGATTTAAATCAGAGAGTATTTGTGCTGAAGTTTATTTGGCCCAGGCTCGCTATGCGATTGAAAAAGAACAGCAAACGTCAGCTTTGCAGCTTTGTGATGAGGCCATCCGTTTATACCCCGGTTATCGTAGAATTAACGCTCTGAAGAATTTGCGTGAAGATATCCTGTCACCGTTTCTGAATGTAACTGCGGCTGCAACAGCTTTCCCTGGTGAGGAAATCGAAATAAGAGCTTCGCACAAGAATCTGGATGGATTTACACTTCGTCTTTATCAGGCAAAGAAGTTGATAAAGGAGCAGCACTTTGCAGTTCTTCGTCCCGAAGACTACCGGACGCAGGATACGGTATTTACCTTTAAAGCGCCGGAAGTCGGACAATATGTAATGCGTATCGTTCCGGATATTCGTGCCAAGAGAGACAGTGAAAGCAAATTCAATGTGACACGTTTCAAAGTATTGACCTGCCGTTTACCGGGAAATCAATATGAGGTAGTGACGCTGGACGGACAAACGGGACACCCTATACCGAATGCGAAAATAACTCTTTATACGAATGACGAAAAAGTATTGCAGGAATATATAACTGGGGCAGATGGCAAAGTTGTCTTCCCCTGGAAATCCGAATACAGATATTTGAAAGCTGCTAAAGGTATCGATACCGGTATGCCGTTTCAAAGCATTTACGGTGGAAGTTATGGATATTACGGAGATGAAAACAAGGTCTCCGAAGGAATGACTTTGTTGACGGACCGTTCTTTGTACCGTCCCGGTCAGACCGTATATGTGAAAGGAATTGCCTATGTACAGAAATCTGATACGGCAAATGTACTTCCGAACAAGGACTATACTGTTGTTTTGATGGATGCAAATAATCAGGAAGTTGGACAGAAAGCGGTTCGTACCAATGAATTCGGCTCGTTTACTGTCGATTTTGCATTGCCATCCGCTTGTCTGAATGGGATGTTTTCGTTGAAAGCCGGCGAGGGAAGAACGAATATTCGCGTGGAGGACTATAAACGTCCGACGTTTGATATTACTTTCGACAAGCAACAGGGCAGTTATCAATTGGGCGATAAGGTAGAGGTGAAAGGTAAGATACAGTCTTATAGCGGTGTGTTGCTGCAAGACCTTCCGGTAAAATATACAGTGAAGCGTTCTGTTGTCGATCTTTGGAGACTGGCGGAAAGTACGCAGATTGCTTCCGGTGAGGTAATTGCCAATGAGGACGGGGAATTTACGATTCCGGTTTTTTTGGAAGAAAATAACGCCTATAAGAATAATACCAGAATCTATTACCGCTACTCGATAGAGGCTACTGCAACCAATGTAGCAGGTGAAACACAGTCGTCTACAGATGTGATAGCAGCAGGTAACCGTTCACTGATTCTACAAACAGAATTAAAAGAGAAGATCTGTAAGAATCAACCGTTTAACACAGTATTTAAGGTACAGAATCTGAATGGGCAGCCTGTTGAAGTAAAAGGTACATTCTCCCTCTATCAGGCGAAAGATGCGGACTTCAAGCAACTGGACGAGAATCCGGCTGCAACAGGTACATTTACTTCCAACGAAGAAATGACGATTGAGTGGGGAAACCTTCCTTCCGGACCGTATGTGTTGAAAGCAGTCGTAAAAGATGGACAGGGCAAAGAAGTGACGGCTGAGGCCAACACCATTCTTTTCTCCCGCGAAGATAACCGTCCGCCGGTAGAAACGACCGTTTGGTTCTATGAGGCAAATACGGAATTTGATGCAACGCATCCGGCCGTGTTCTGCTTCGGAACTTCGAAAAAAGATGCTTATGTGATGATGAATGTATTCTCCGGTAATAAGTTGCTGGAAAGCAAGACTATGAATCTGTCCGACACAATTGTACATTTTAAATATCCATATCAGGAAAGCTATGGTGACGGAGTACTGGTAAGTTTCTGTATGGTAAGAGACGGACAAGTCTATCAGGAACAGGCAAGGCTGAAAAAGCGTCTGCCGGACAAGACATTGACCATGAAATGGGAAGTATTCCGTGATAAGCTGCGTCCCGGACAGAAAGAAGAATGGAAACTGACTATTAAGACACCGCAGGGACAGGCTGCCGAGGCAGAAATGCTAGCAACTATGTACGATGCTTCGCTGGATAAGATATGGAATAGAAAACAGAATTTCAGTGTATTCTATAATCAGATCATCCCTTATTCTAGTTGGATGGGCGGATATTTCGGTAATAATTCGTTCAATTACTGGTGGAATAATAAATACTTCAAAGTACCGACAATGGAATATGACTATTTTGTGACGCAGGGAACGATGTCGATGGACCAGGCGTTGAATGGAATGGTGCCGGGAGTGATGGTCAGAGGATATGGCGTGCAAAAGCAGGCCTCAATGACGGGCAGTATGATGATACGGGGCGTTTCGAGAAGCAAGGCGGAAGCAAAATATGTACCTGCTTTGGCTGGAAGTGTTGCTGAGGATGCGGTATTTGAATCAGAGTTAGTGTCAGTAGAGGCAGGCAAGCTGGACGGCGCATCCGAAGAAGAAACTCTTCCCGAAGCTCCCGCCGATTTGCGTACGAACCTTGCGGAAACAGCCTTCTTCTACCCACAACTTCGTACCAATGAACAAGGCGAAGTTTCCTTCTCCTTCACTATGCCCGAAAGTCTGACCCGCTGGAACTTCCGCGGTTACTCTCATACCAAAGGTATGCTGATGGGCACACTGGACGGTGAAGCCACTACAAGCAAAGAATTTATGCTGACTCCTAATCTACCTCGTTTCGTACGTGTCGGAGATAAGACATCTGTTGCCGCCTCCATTTCCAACATGACTGGAAAGCCGCAGGCCGGTACGGTGAGCATGATTCTCTTTGATCCGATGACGGAAAAGGTAATCAGCACACAAAAACAGAAGTTTACTGTAGAGGCCGGAAAGACAATCGGCGTCAGTTTCATGTTTACCGTGAGTGATAAATACGAGATACTGGGATGCCGGATGATAGCCGACAGCGGTACCTTCAGTGATGGTGAACAGCAGCTACTTCCCGTGCTTAGTAATAAAGAGCATCTGGTAGAAACGCTTCCGATGCCTGTCCGTGGAGAAGAAACACGTACTTTCTCTCTCGACAGCCTGTTCAATCATCATAGTAAGACGGCAACTGACCGTAAACTAACCGTTGAATTTACCGGAAATCCTGCCTGGTATGCTATTCAGGCATTGCCTTCATTGAGCCTTCCGGAAAATAATAATGCCATTTCGTGGGCTACCGCTTACTACGCAAATACACTGGCTTCCTACATCATGAACAGCCAGCCACGTATTAAAGCCGTATTCGATAGCTGGAAGCTACAGGGTGGAACCAAAGAAACCTTCCTGAGCAACCTGCAAAAGAATCAGGAAGTGAAGAATATCCTGTTATCCGAATCTCCGTGGGTACTCGAAGCGCAAACGGAAGAACAGCAGAAAGAACGTATCGCCACTCTGTTCGATCTGAACAATATCCGTAGCAACAACATTGCCGCATTGACAAGATTACAGGAGTTGCAGAATTCAAGCGGAGCATGGTCGTGGTATAAAGGTATGACCGGTAGCCGTTACGTCACTACCTACATTGCCGAATTGAATGCCCGTCTGGCTATGATGACGGGTGAACAACCAAGCGGCACGGCGCTTGCCTTGCAGAAGAATGCCTTTACCTATCTCCATCAGGAAGCTCTGAAGGAATATAGAGAAATTCTCAAAGCACAGAAAGACGGGGTGAAGTTTACAGGGATTTCCGGAAGTATCTTGCAATATCTATATCTGATCGCTCTGTCCGGCGAACAAGTTCCGGCTTCCAATAAAGCCGCCTATACTTATTATCTGTCCAAGATAGGCGAAATGCTTCCGACCGCTTCGATGGATACGAAAGCGATTGCCGCTATCATTCTGGATAAGGCCGGACGGAAGAAAGAAGCTCAGGAATTCATCGCTTCACTGAAAGAACATCTGACGAAGACGGACGAACAGGGAATGTTCTTTGCCTTCAATGAAAATCCCTATTCCTGGGGCGGAATGAAAATGCAGGCTCATGTAGACGTAATGGAAGCACTGGAACTGACAGGCGGAAATAACGATACCGTAGAAGAAATGAAACTCTGGCTGCTCAAACAGAAACAGACCCAACAGTGGAATTCTCCGGTAGCTACTGCCGAGGCCGTCTATGCCTTACTGATGAAAGGCGTAAACCTGCTCGACAATCAGGGAGACGTGCGTATTGTCATTGCAAAAGAGGTGCTGGAAACTGTCTCTCCAAGCAAGACTACCGTACCGGGACTGGGCTATATCAAACGCTCGTTTACACAGAAGAATGTAGTGGACGCCCGTAAGATAGAAGTCGAAAAGAGAAATCCGGGCATCGCGTGGGGAGCCGTTTACGCGGAATATGAATCACCCATCAAGGATGTGAGACAACAGGGAGGAGAACTGAATGTGCAAAAGCAACTGTATGTGGAACGTATGGTAAACAATGCTCCTCAACTACAGCCTATTACAGAAAAGACCGCTCTTCAGGTAGGCGATAAAGTAGTTTCCCGTTTGAGCATTCGTGCAGACCGTCCGATGGACTTCGTACAGTTGAAAGACCAGCGGGGCGCCTGCTTCGAACCGATCGGCAGTGTATCCGGTTACAACTGGAGTAATGGAATCGGCTATTACGTAGACATCAAGGATGCTTCTACCAATTTCTTCTTTGACCATTTAGGAAAAGGAGTGTATGTGTTGGAGCATAGCTATCGTATCAGCAGAGTAGGAACCTATGAGACAGGTTTGGCAACCATGCAATGCGCCTATGCGCCGGAATACGCTTCGCATTCGGCTTCGATGACAATTATTATTAAATAACGCACAGAGAAGATTTCTTCTCCACCGGTGAGCAGGGCACTCGCCACCGATAAGGAAGGTGTTCCCCACCGATGAAGGCTACCTTCATCGGTGGGGAACTTTTTGTTGATGAATACTGCGTTGCAGGAGTTGTCACAGGGTAAAGTATTTTCTCAAACGGTGTTAATCTATGTAATCTGTGATGAAAAACTCATCTAAAACTCCTACATTTGTGGACCAAAATAAAATATATCACATGAAACGTACTTTACTATTGATATTTACTCTGCTTACTGTCACTTTGGCGGCTGTTGCCCAACCCCGTATTTCCTCTAACAAGGAGACGCACAACTTTGGACAAATAGAATGGAAAAAGCCGGTAACAGTAGAATATACCATCACCAATACCGGAAACGAGCCGTTGGTGCTGACCAATGTCACGACTTCCTGTGCCTGTGCCGTAGCCGACTGGACAAAGGAACCCATTGCTCCGGGTGCCAAAGGAACTGTGAAAGCCTCTTTTGACGCGAAAGCGCTGGGACGTTTTGACAAGTCGATAGGCATATACAGCAATGCCACTCCGAATCTGGTTTATCTGAAATTCACCGGTGAGGTAGTGCAGGAAATCAAAGATTATTCAAAACTTCTTCCGTACGCCATCGGCAATATCCGCATTGACCGTGACGAGTTCTCCTTCCCCGATGTCTATCGCGGACAGCAACCGTCCATGACGTTCAGCATTGCCAATCTTTCCGACCGCCCGTACGAACCGGTGTTGATGCACCTGCCTCCTTATCTGAAGATGGAAGCGGAACCTAAAGTACTGCTGAAAGGTAAAAAAGGAACGATCAAGCTGACACTGGATGCCAGCCAGCTGCAGGACTTCGGGCTGACACAGACCTCTGTCTACCTGTCCCGTTTCTCCGGTGATAAAGTGAGTGAAGACAATGAGATACCCGTTTCGGCCATTCTTCTTCCCGATTTCTCGCGTATGACGGAGAAAGATTCTTTGAATGCTCCTTCCATCCACATCTCGGAGACGAATATTGACCTGAGTATTCCGTTGATCAAGAAGAATAAAGTCAGCCATGATATATTGATCGCTAATGCGGGCAAGACCCCGTTAGTCATCAGCAAGCTACAGGTATTCAACTCTTCTGTAGGAGTAAGACTGAAAAAGACGGTCATTCCGCCGGACGGAATGACCAAATTGAAAGTGACGATCCACAAGCGGGATGTAGGTAATAAGAAACATCATTTACGTATCTTGATGATTACAAACGACCCGTTGCGTCCGAAAGTTGAAATAAATATCAAACGCTAACTCTTATTGCCATGGAACATCCTGAAAATAACGAAGAATATAAAGGACTCGTTGTCAATAAAGGCATCGAACAGCCCTCATCCGTGAATCCTTATTTGAAACGTAAGCCCAAAAAGCGTCAGCTTTCGGTAGCGGAATTTGTAGAAGGTATTGTGAAAGGCGATGTCACTATTCTCAGTCAGGCTGTGACACTGGTAGAGAGCGTGAAGCCCGAACATCAGGCTGTCGCCCAGGAAGTGATCGAGAAATGTCTGCCTTATTCCGGCAATTCCATCCGTGTAGGTATCAGTGGAGTGCCCGGTGCGGGAAAGAGTACCTCGATTGACGTATTCGGCCTGCATGTGCTCGAAAAAGGCGGTAAGTTGGCGGTGCTGGCTATCGACCCGAGCAGTGAGCGCAGTAAAGGCAGTATCCTGGGAGACAAGACACGTATGGAACAACTTTCCGTACATCCCAAATCGTTTATCCGCCCCAGCCCCTCAGCTGGTTCGTTGGGAGGAGTTGCCCGGAAGACCCGTGAAACGATTGTGCTCTGTGAGGCTGCCGGATTTGATAAAATCTTTGTAGAAACCGTTGGAGTGGGACAGAGCGAAACGGCTGTTCATTCTATGGTGGATTTCTTCCTGCTGATTCAGTTGGCAGGTACGGGAGATGAATTGCAGGGCATCAAACGAGGAATCATGGAGATGGCGGACGGTATTGTCATCAACAAAGCCGACGGAGATAATCTGGAACCTGCCAAGTTGGCTGCCAGCCAGTTCCGTAATGCGCTGCATCTGTTTCCGGCTCCCGAATCGGGATGGATTCCGAAGGTGCTGACTTACTCCGGTTTTTATAATATCGGCGTGAAGGAAATCTGGGACATGGTGTATGAATATATCGACTTCGTGAAGAAGAACGGTTATTTTGACTATCGCCGTAATGAACAGAGCAAGTACTGGATGTACGAGACGATCAATGAACAGCTCCGTGATAGCTTCTATCACAATCCTCGGATTGAAGCGATGCTTCAGGAGAAGGAACAACAAGTGCTGCAGGGAAATCTTACTTCGTTTATCGCTGCTAAGAGCCTGCTGGATACCTATTTTGACGAATTAAAACGATGATAAAGCAGAAACAGTGATGGATTAGAAAAACGACCGAACATTTACCCCCGATAACTATACCCTAATTAATAACCAATTGTTAACTTTAACACCTGATGAACAAAACCTTATTAACCGGGCTTTTGTGTTGTAGTTTGTCAATACAGAGCTTTGCAGACCAACCGTTAGAAGGATTCACCTATGGTTCGGTGAATGCTCCTACAGGAAAAGAGTGGGAATCTCCCGAAAACCTGGCGCTCAACAAAGAGCAGCCGCATGCTTATTTCTTTCCGTTCCAGCATTTGGATAATGCCCGCAAGGTATTGCCGGAAAACAGTAAGTATTGGCAGTCACTTGACGGTGACTGGAAGTTTCACTGGGCACCCGACCCCGACTCCCGCCCCAAAGATTTCTATCAGACTGAGTATGATGTCAGCTCATGGGATGCGATTCCCGTGCCTTCAAGCTGGAATATTTATGGCATTCAAAAGGACGGAAGCCAGAAGTACGGAACGCCTATCTACGTCAACCAACCGGTAATCTTCCAGCACAGCGTGAAGGTGGATGACTGGCGCGGAGGCGTGATGCGTACTCCTCCTGCCAACTGGACTACTTACAAGGATCGGAACGAAGTAGGTTCCTTCCGCCGTGATTTCGAAATCCCGCAGGACTGGGACGGACGCGAAGTCTTTATCAGCTTCGATGGTGTCGATTCATTCTTCTACCTGTGGATCAACGGTCAGTACGTAGGTTTCTCCAAGAACTCGCGTAATGCCGCTAATTTCAATATCACTCCCTATTTACAGAAAGGCAAGAATACCGTAGCCGCCGAAGTGTATCGTAGTTCGGACGGTTCCTTCCTCGAAGCGCAGGATATGTTCCGTCTGCCGGGCATCTTCCGTACGGTTGCCTTGTACTCGGTTCCCAAAGTTCATTTCCGTGACTTGGTTGCCACACCCGATTTGGATGCGACTTATACGGACGGTTCGCTGACTGTCAATGCCGAAATCCGTAATCTGGATAAGAAAGCCATCAAAGACTACAAGGTATATTACTCTTTATATGCCAACAAACTGTATTCTGATGAGAATACCTTGGTAGATGGATTCTTATCTCCTGTGATCGACAAAATCGCTCCGAATGAAACCGGTAGTGTTCAGACTGTTCTTAAGGTAAAGGCTCCTAATAAGTGGTCGGCTGAATTTCCTTATCGCTATACGTTGGTAGCCGAACTGAAGGATAAGAAGAACAGAACCGTTGAAATGGTTTCCACCATTGTCGGTTTCCGCAAAGTGGAGATTAAGGATACTCCTGCCTCCGAAGATGAATTCGGACTTGCCGGACGTTATTATTATGTGAACGGAAAGACGGTCAAACTGAAAGGAGTGAACCGCCACGAATCCAATCCGGGAGTAGGGCACGCCATTACCCGTGAGATGATGGAGAAAGAGATTATGCTGATGAAGCGTGCCAACATCAATCATGTACGTAATTCACATTATCCGGATGATCCGTATTGGTATTTCCTATGTAATAAATACGGTATTTATCTCGAAGATGAGGCGAATATAGAATCGCACGAATATTATTATGGTGCTGCCTCCCTCTCTCATCCGGTGGAATGGAAAAATGCGCACGTGGCACGTGTGATGGAAATGGTGCATGCCAATGTCAACAATCCTTCTATCGTTATCTGGTCGTTGGGCAATGAAGCCGGACCGGGCAAGAACTTTGTGGCGGCTTATGATGCTTTGAAGAAGTTTGATGCTTCCCGCCCTGTGCAATATGAGCGTAATAATGACATTGTAGATATGGGTTCCAACCAATATCCGTCTATCGGCTGGGTACGTGGGGCCGTGCAGGGGAAATATGATATCAAGTATCCGTTCCATATATCCGAATACGCCCATTCAATGGGGAATGCCTGCGGTAATCTGATAGATTACTGGGAGGCTATGGAGTCGACCAATTTCTTCTGTGGCGGTGCCATCTGGGATTGGGTAGACCAGTCTATGTACAATTATGACCCGAAGACAGGTGTCCGTTATCTGGCTTACGGCGGCGACTTTGGCGATACTCCCAATGATGGTCAGTTTGTTATGAACGGCATCGTGTTTGGTGACCTTGAACCGAAGCCTCAGTACTATGAAGTGAAAAAGGTATATCAGCACATCGGCGTAAAGGCGATAGATACTGAAAAGGGTGTATTTGAGATCTTCAATAAGTACTACTTTAAGAATTTGGCGGAAGATTACCAGTTGGTATATTCGCTTTATGAAGACGGCAAACCGATAATGACCGGTAAACCGATGGATATCAATATAGCTCCACGCCAACGTGCACAGATCACTCTGCCGTATGATCATGCCCCTCTTAAGAAAGATGCTGAGTACTTTATGAAACTACAGTTTATACTGAAAGATCAAAGACCTTGGGCTGCCAAAGGCTTTCCGATGGCAGAGGAACAGATTTTGATAAAGGAGGCTACAGACCGCCCGTCCATCAGTGAAGTAACTGCCAATGCAGCAAAGCTGGATGGATTTGTGCTGGACAAAGATACGAAGCGCATCCTTATAAAGGGAACTGAAGCCATATTTGACCCGCAAACCGGAAGTATCTACAGTCTGAAGTATGGCAACGAGACTGTTATCGCCGACGGCAACGGTCCGAAGCTCGATGCTCTCCGTGCTTTTACAAACAATGATAACTGGTTCTATGCTCCCTGGTTCGAACATGGTTTGCACAATCTGATTCATAAAGCAACTGAATATAAAGTACTGAATAAAGGCAATGGCACTTTGGTATTGAGCTTTACGGTAGAATCTCAGGCACCGAATGCCGCACGCATTAAGGGTGGTACAAGCTCCGGTAAGAATAGCATCGAAGAACTGACCGACAGAAAATTCGGTAGCAATGACTTTAAATTTGTCACTAACCAGATATGGACAGTTTATCCGGACGGTTCTATCGAATTGCAGTCTAGCATTACTTCCAATCGTTCAAGTTTGGTTCTGCCACGTTTGGGTTATGTGATGAAAGTTCCCCAACAATACAGTAACTTCACTTACTATGGACGCGGACCGATAGATAACTATGCCGACCGTAAGAGCGGACAGTTTATCGAACAGTATACGAATAGCGTAGCAGGTGAGTTCGTAAACTTCCCGAAGCCTCAGGATATGGGCAATCACGAAGATGTTCGCTGGTGTGCATTGACCAATCAGGCAGGGAATGGAGCTGTCTTCGTAGCTACCGATCGTCTTTCGGCTTCGGCACTTCAATATTCGACTCTCGACTTGATTTTGGCTTCCCATCCTTATCAGTTGCCGAAGGCAGGCGATACCTATCTGCATTTGGATTGTGCAGTGACCGGTCTGGGTGGTAACAGTTGTGGTCAGGGAGGTCCTCTCGTACACGACCGTGTGTTTGCCAACCAGCACAGCATGGGCTTCATCATTCGTCCTGCCGGTAAGGAACTGAGTGTCGTTGCCAATGTTGCTCCTGCGGGAGATCTTCCTCTGTCTATCACACGCACCCCTGCCGGAATGGTCGAATTGACTTCGGCAAAGAAAGATGCTGTCATTTGTTATAGCATTGACGGAAGTAAAAAAGTGCAGGAATACACAGAGCCTGTCCCTATGCGTAACGGAGGTACGATCAAGGCATGGTATAAGGATAGTAAGGATATCAGCAGCACGATGAAGTTTGAGAAAATAGAAAGCATTCAGACGCAAGTCGTATACGCCAGTAGTCAGGAATCGGGTGAAGGCGATGCTTCTCATCTGACTGATGGTGATCCGAATACCATCTGGCATACCATGTATTCGGTGACAGTTGCCAAATACCCGCATTGGGTAGATTTGGATGCCGGTGAAGTCAAGGAAATCAAAGGCTTTACTTACCTGCCACGACAGAATGGAGGAAACGGTAATATCAAGGATTACTCTATTCAGGTCAGCATGGATGGAAAAGAATGGGGAGAGCCTGTTAATAAAGGAACGTTCGCAAGGGACTCCAAAGAAAAGAGAGTCTTGTTTGACAAACCGGTGAAGGCACGTTATATCCGTTTCACGGCTTTAAGCGAACAGAACGGACAGGATTTTGCGTCCGGTGCGGAGATAACGATTCTGGCTAACTAAAGATAGCTGAATATATAGAAGAAAAGTATCAACGGGAATGTGTCCCCCCTTCTAAATTTATGAGGGTTTCGACACATCCCCATTGATGCTTTTCTTTATTTTATCGGTATGAGGAAACTCCTACAACTCCTTTCCCGCCTTCTCAAAATCCGCCTTAGACTTACTCTGCGTCACAATATAC
>ERZ791614.1188-NODE-1188-length-14042-cov-4.053764_pt1 | contig 14042 bp, 12 predicted proteins | sample MGYA00510274_ERZ791614 | MGnify/ENA primary metagenome ERZ791614 (study PRJEB30046, sample SAMN00715221) | human gut metagenome | study: EMG produced TPA metagenomics assembly of the A metagenome-wide association study of gut microbiota in type 2...
CCGCCGTTGGTGTGGCGACGCATGACCATGCGCTCGTACAGGCGGGCCATGTCACGCAGGGCCTCGGTCTCGTCGGTGGTGTTGAGGTGCTTGGTGTAGTTGAGCGATTCCATCTCCACGAGCACGTTGATGCCCCAGCTGTTGGCCAGCCAGTTGGAGAAGTTGGCGTAGTAGTGCGGCGGGCAGCTCCAGGTGATGGCGCGGTAGCGCATCTTGTTGTGCCAGGCTTCTTCCTTGTTCGCGTAGGCCTTGAGCAGGATCTTGTTGACCTTTTTGGCCGTCTTGATGGTGCGCGGGTCGAGGCCGCCGTCCATCTCATAGCACCACTTGCGGAACAGCTCGTAGCTGGGGCCGAGCAGCTGCGGGTACTGGGTCTTGTTGATCTCCCATTTCTGGAGCTCGAAGTCCGTTTCCTCATTGAAGCGCTTCATCGCGGTGAAGTAAGCATCCCAGTTCCACTTCTCGCCGGTCTGCTTCTCAATGAAGCGGATGCACGACTTGACGTCTTCCACAGCGGCGTCGAGCGTCAGCTCGTCCTCGTAGCGGACGGGGAAGCACAGGTGATGCACCGGGATATCGGGGAAGCGGCGGGCAAAGTAGCTGGATGCCATGACGGAACCGTCGCACGGCATGGAGCTGGAGATGTAGCAGCTGCCCAGATGCGGCAGAGCGTCGATGACGAGTGCACCGCACTCGGACGTCGGAACCGGGCAGGTATCGGCCGGGAGACCGAAGGACTCGACGGCGTCGATGTACGGGATGCAGGTGAGCTGGTCGATCTCGGAGACCAGGAACACCGGCAGCAGCTGGTGCGGGATGCCGTACAGGGTCGGGAAGCCGGCCATGATCTGCGCCATGGTCATCTCGTCGATCAGAACGAGCTTGCTGTTGAGCTCGTCGCAGTTGCCGTTGCGCTTATCGCCCTTGGCGAGAATAACGAGGTTCTCGGCGACGTAGCGATAGATGCAGTAGATAAGCTCATGGCTCATGCGCAGGTTGGAGCCGCGCAGGCCGAGGATGTTCTTGTCCATGAAGCTGTGGCAGCAGAAGTAGGACACCATCCAGCGATAGTGCAGCGTCTGGTTCAGAGCCGGGATCAGATCCTTGGAGAAGGACATGAGGAGCATGACCCACAGACGAGCCCATTCATAGAAGTCATAGGCCGTGTCTTTGATACCGCGCCACTCACGGCGGACGGTGCACATGGCGCCGTCGCGATACAGGCGGCCGAGGTGACGCTCACCGTTGAGGATGAGGTCGATCTTATCCTTCATAGAGGCAGCCGCGAAGGCCTTGTACTCTTCTTTGATACGGTCACGGTCGGAAATGAGAATGTTCTTCCAGCCCTCACCGAACTTTTTCCAGTCGGTCGCCTTGAACATGTCCCAGAAGATGCCGCCGACCAGTTTCAGGTTCTCTGCCTGAGCAGCCCAGTCCATATTGTCTTTCGCTTTGAAGAATTTCGGATTGGGATATTTCACCTTGCCCATTACTTGGCACCCCTTTCTCTCTGGATCTTCTTGATCTCCAGGCTCTCCACGAACGCCTGAACGCGCGTGCGGAGCTGACCCGAGTAGCCGTTGTTATACACACGGTCGATACTCAGGATCGGCCAGCCGTACTCGGTGTTCATGACGTAGCTCGCCAGAGCACGCTCGAAGCCCCAGTAGTCGCAGTACTTCATCTGCTCGTAGATGATGCCGTCCGCCTTGTACTCGCGCGCCAGACGGTCAGCCGTCTCGCGGCGCTGGTGCACCTTCTCATCGGAGATGTAACGAGCGCACTCGCTGGTCTCCATGTAGTGGCGGCAGATCTGACGCAGGACGTCTTCCTCGTCGTTGAGCTCGATGACCTCGCGGCCCGGGGTGCTGCCGAAGCAGAAACGGTCGGACACGATGAGTGCGCCGCAGCCCTCGATGAGCTTTGTCAGGCTCGGGTCGTCGATCTCGCTGCCGACGATGGCAACGCGGGCACGGTACGGGCTCTTGGCGTCCGGCTTGCGCTTTTTGAGCTCGGCGAGCGTCTCGCGCAGGTAGGGCAGGATGAGCGCCTTGGGGCAGGTATAGCTCACAAGGTTGAGGATGTGGAACTCGTAGCCCGTGATGATCGGGTTGTCGAGCTTGCGCATCTCAGCAATTTCGCTGATGATCTTGCAGACCTCGTTGTGCTCGGCGACGGCTTTGCGCAGCGCCTCGTCGGACGTATCAACGCCGAAGGTCTCGGTCAGACGGTTGAGCACGTGCTCGCGCATTTGCGTGGTGTAGGAATCAATGTAGTAATCGGTCACCTTGAGCGGCATGTCGGTATGCGTGACAAAGAATTTCTCCTTGCTGTTGACCTTCAGGACCTCGAAGTGCTCCATGGAGCGGTTCATGGCCGAGCAGGCGTCCACGCCGATCATCGCATCCAGGAACTGGTAGCCACCCTCGATTGCACGCTCGACGAGCGCACGTGCGTAGTCACAGGTATAGTTGGACATGTAGTACGTCGAGATATCCAGCGAACCGGTCTTGGGTGCTCTGAGTCGCACAGAGATGCAGTTGTCTACGTTGAGGAGGACCTCCGGAATGTGATAGCAGGTGTAGCCGAGGACGATGCTGCCGTTCTCCTGCGCCTGCCGTACCAACTCGTTGTTGGCGTCTTCCAGAAGGTTTTCAAAGTAGATCAGATGCTTCAGATCTTTCAAATGTTTCCCCTTCCTTCCTGATGGTTGTTGTTTCTTGCTCTGGTATTACCAGAATTCAGCATTATCATATAGCAGTATTCCTGAAAAAGCAATGCTATGTGTCTCGATTTTAACATTTTCGGAACTATGCCGACATTTTCGCTTGACAGTCCGTCAATATGATGATAAATTCAAAACGAAAAGCACTTGGTAATACCAAATACATTTCGGGAGTGGATACGATGGGATTTGACAAGATTGAGGCGGTCTCGCTCACGGATCAGTTTGTTCATAAGGTCGAGAGCATGATCATTTCCGGGGAATTGATGCCCGGCGACCAGCTGCCGCCGGCGCGGGAGCTGAGCGCGCGCATGGGCGTGAGCCGGCCGGTGATCTCGGCCGGCCTGATCGAGCTGGAGAAGATGGGCTTCGTGGAGATCATGACGCGCCAGGGCGTGTACGTCAGCGATTACCGCAAGACCGGCTCGCTCGATACGCTCACGGCGCTGCTGAACTATAACGGCGGTGTCATGCGCGACGATGAGGTGCGCTCGCTCATAGAGGTGCGCAGCGCGAACGAGTGCCTGTGCGTGAAGCTGGTGGTCGAGCGCGCCACACAGGCCGAGCTCGACGAGCTCGCGCCCATGCTGGACGCAATCAAGGACGCCAAAACCGACCAGGAGGGCGCCGAGGCGACGTTTCAGTTCCACCACGCGCTGAGCGTTTTGTCGCGCAATACGTTTTTGCCGCTGCTGTATAACTCCATCCACAGCTACGGGCTGCACTTCTGGAGCCTGTACCGCCAGCGCTACGGCGCCAACCGCCTGTATCAGAATAAGCTCGAGCTCTACCGCGCGCTGCTCGACCGCGACGCCGAGCGCGCACAGGCGTTCACCTCCGATATGCTCGACGGCGTTGCCAACGGCGCGTTCTCGCTCTATAGTCGTCCCGATCAGACGTCACACAGCGTATGAAAAAACCGCAGGGCCCGGTAGGGCTCTGCGGTTTTTGACAGCCGGTTGGGAAGAAGAGGCGCTATTGGGCGGCTCATGACCGACAATCTATCCGGGACGTGAAGGGTGGCCGCGCACCGGGCGCCAGGGAACGTACACGGCAGGTGAGCTCCCGCTGTGGTATTACCACGTGACGCAGCATCATCGTAACCCGAATCTCCACGGATGGCAAGCGGAAAATGCAAAATTGATAAATAATCAGCAATGTGTTCCTGCGCGATGGTCGGAAACTATGAAAAACATAGAATTCACACGCCGGCTTTTCTGGTAATACCAAATATCCAGCTGCGGGCGAGCGGCACGTTCGCCGTTTGCGGTGCGCTTGCCGGGCCTGCATGGGAAGTACGCGGCCGCGTCAGATGACGTAGTCGTTCGCGGCGCGTGCCGTCTGCTGCTCGAGCAGGTCCTGCAGCGTGATGCCGTCGAGGTAGTTGCAGATGACGCGCTCCAGCCCTTCCCACATGGGCAGGGTGGCGCACTCTCCGCAGCGCGGACATGGATTCGGATGCTGGTCGAGGCAGGCCACGGGCGCGAGCCCGCCCTCGGTCAGGCGCAGGATCTCACCGACGGTGTAATCCTGCGGGACACGGGCCAGCCGGTAGCCGCCCTGATAGCCGCGCGTGGTGCGCAGAATGTTGGATTTGCCCAGCATGGGCACGATCTGCTCCAGATATTTTTTCGAGATCTCCTGCCGCTGCGCGATGTCCTTGAGCGCGACATAGCCGTCGCCCTGATGTGTGGCCAAATCGAGCATCATGCGCAGGGCATACCGGCCTTTTGTAGATATTTTCATGGGCAGTCCCCCTTTAAATTACATACTATAATAATAACATATGCTTACTAGGCTTTCAAGCGGTTTCTGGCGCACCTGCACAGGCGGTCGTCCTGCTTGACAGCGGCTTGGCAAGCAAAGCCACTATAATAAGGACATATTTCCGGCCGGGACGCGCCGTGTGCGTGCCATACGGCCGGAAGTCTGTGCGTTTAGCGGCAAATTATGCGCTCGGAGGGGCTCATGGACAGCAGAAAGAAAAAGCTCACGCAGTATGTCGTGCCGACGATTCTCGGCAACTGCGCTTATTTTCTCTTTACGATCATCGACGGCATTTTTGTCGGGCAGGGCGTCGGCACGGATGCGCTCGGCGCGGTCAATCTGGTCTGGCCGTTTGTGATGGTGCTCAACGCCATCATCATGCTCACGGTCGTCGGCGGCGTGACGGTCTCGGCCGTGCGCATCGGCCGCGGGGACATTGCCGGCGCAAATCAGGCGTTCATGCACTCGCTTGCCGGCACGCTGACGGCCGCGATCATTATGACGCTCATCGGCACGTGTCTCACGTCTCAGATCGCAACGCTGCTCGGCGCAAACGAGACCTATCATCAGCTCGTGTGCGACTACCTGTCCTGGTATTCGCTCTTTGCGGTGCCGTCGGGTCTGATGACATTTATGAATAACTACTGCCGCAACGACGATTCGCCCGTGCTCGTGAGCGTCGGTTCGACGATCGCAACGGGGATCAACATCTTCCTCGACTGGCTGTTTGTGTTCCCGCTGCAAAAAGGACTCATGGGCGCGGCCATTGCGACCGGCATCTCGCAGACGTGCGGTATGCTGATCGTATCGACGCACTTCATCCTGCGCCGCGGCCAGCTGCGGGTGGGCCGGTTTCGTTTTTCGGGCAAGCTCGCGCGCAAGCTGCTTTTGCGCGGTACGCCGGAGGCCATCGCGCAGTTTGCCGTCCCGGTGGCGACGCTGTGTACGAACTACGTCCTGCTTGGCCGCCTTGGCGACATGGCCGTGAACGCCTATTCAATCATCTGCTACGTGGCGTCGTTTTCCGCGGCCATCTTCATCGGCGTCTCGAGCGGCCTGCAGCCGCTGCTCGGCCAGAGCTATGGTGCGAAGGACGCGCAGGAGCTCCGGTGGTATTTTCGCGCGGGCGTGCTCATTGACCTGATCGGCAGCACGCTCATCAACGTGGTGCTGCTGTTCGTCGGCGGGCCGATCTGCAAAATGTTCGGTGCCGATGCGTTGACGCTCGCCTGCACGGTGCAGTACATGCCGCGCTATGCCTGGGGCTTTATCATCATGAGCGTGAACACGCTCATATCGGCCTATCTCTATTCGACCAAGCGCACGAAGCAGGCGGTCATTTTGAACCTGTGCCGCAGCTTCCTGCTTGACAGCGTGGTCATTTTTGCCGTGCCGGCCATTTTTGGCGGCAACGCTGTCTGGCTGACGATGGGCATCTATGAGGGGCTGGCGCTGCTGCTCGGCGTTGTGCTCCTGCGCACGTCGGAGCGCAACGGCATCGTGTTTCGCTGAAACTGCATACGAAACGGCCGCCGGTTTCTGACCGGCGGCCGTTTGCTGCCCAAATTTATTTGCCCACGCAAAAGCGCGCGAAGATGCGGTTCGTGATGTCCTCGCGGATGGAGGCGCCCGTCAGTTCGCCGATGGCGGCCATGGCCTCCTCGGCCTCCGTGAGCACGGCGTCGGGCGTCACGCCCAGCAGCATCGCCTCGCGCGCAGCGCGCAGCGACTCCAGCGCGCGGCCGATGGCCTCGGCATGGCGAGCGTTCGTGAGGATCTCGCCGGCCGGCGCGTCCGGGGCGGGGAAGCGCTCCGCGACTGCCTGCTCGAGTGCCTCCAGCCCCGTGCGCTCTTTTGCCGAGAGCACGCACACGGCGTCAAACTGCGCCGCCAGCGTATCCGGCTGCACGGCGGCGGGCAGATCGGCCTTGTTGAGCACCGCGATGCGCACCGGCGCTGCCTGCGCGGCCGCGATGACCTGCCGGTCATCATCGTCGAGCGGCCGCGCCGCGTCAAACACCGCGATGGCGAGCGCCGCGTCCGCCGCTGCGTCCAGTGCCCGGTGCACGCCGATGGCCTCCACGGGGTCGGCCGTGTCGCGCAGCCCGGCGGTATCGGTCAGGCGCAGGAGCACGCCGCCGAGCGTTACGCGCGCGTCGATCGTGTCGCGGGTCGTGCCGGGTACGTCCGTCACGATGGCGCGCTCGTAGCCGAGCAGGGCGTTGAGCAGGGAGGACTTGCCCGCGTTTGGCCGGCCGAGGATCACGGCCGGAACGCCGCCGTGGAGCACATTTGCGCGGGAAAACGTGTCCAGCAGTCGCTGGAGCTGGTCGATGCAGTCGGTCAGCGTGGCCTCGTAGGCGCTGAGCTGAAAGTCCGGGATGTCCTCGTCCGGGTAGTCGATCACGGCGTGGTAGTGGCTGGCGATGTCCTGCAGCGCATCATATACGGCCTGCGCGCGCCGCAGCACCGCGCCGCCGAGCTGCCCGGCGGCATTTTTCGCATCCAGCGTGGTTTCGGCGTGGATGAGGTCGATAACGGCTTCTGCCTGCGTGAGATCCATGCGGCCGTTGAGGAAGGCGCGCTTCGTGAATTCACCCGCCAGCGCCTGCCGCGCCCCGGCGGCGAACAGCGCCTGCAGTCCCGCGCGCAGCACGGCCGGCGAGCCGTGGCACTGCAGCTCGGCCGTGTCCTCTCCGGTGTAGCTGTGCGGGGCGCGGCTGACGGTGCACAGGCAGAGGTCGAGCGTTTGGCCGTCGGTGTCGCAAAAAGCGCCGTAGACGAGCTTGCGATCCGGTGCTTCGGACATGGGGCGGCCGTTCGCCGGGCGAAACACGCGGTCGATAACGGTGAGCACCCCGTCACCGGACAGACGCAGGATGCCGATCGCGGACAGGACGTTGCCGGTCGCAATGGCGGCGATCGTATCAGACATGAGAAAACTCCTTTGTGCAGATCGGCGGAGCCGCTGGCTCCGCCGATCCGATCGTTTTATGATTGTGTTTGCGAGCGCAGGCTCGCTTCCCGCAGCCGCATGAAAACCGTGGCGGCCTGTGCGCGCGTGGCAAGTCCGCGTGGGTTGAAGTAACCCCGCTCATCACCGGCGATGATCCCGGTCGTGCGCATGAGCTCCACACCGTCGCGCGCCCAGTCGGAGACCGCGTTCATATCCCGCAGCGTGACAGGGTCGGTGATCGTGGGAAGTGCTTTTCCGGTGCTCTGCACATAGCGCGCGATGATGGTCGCCATCTGTTCGCGCGTGATCGGCGTGTTCGGTTCAAAGCGCCCGCTGTCCATACCGTTGACGATGTTTTGCTGCGCGGCCCATTCGACATACGGCGCGTACCAGCTCCCGGGCGTGACATCGGTGAAGGAAACGCTCGTGTAGTCCGCTTCGTTGATCTGCACAAGCCGACCCAGCACCGTCACGAACATGGCGCGCGTGAGCGCGTCATTCGGCGCGAAACATCGGCCGCCGACGCCGTCCATGAGACCGTTGGCAGCAACGTATTCCACGGCATCAGCGTACCATGCACCGGCGGGCACATCCACGAAGCGCGTGACGGAAGCGCTCGCTGACACAAGCAGCGAGACGGTCTGCTCGCAGGTAATGGTCGCCCGCAGATTTTCACAGGCGATGTAGCGGTGCGCCGTGTGCAGCGCGCCGGAGGCGGCCTTTTTGCCGTCGGTCGTGTCGACGAGCACACCGGCGGAAATGGTCACGCCGGCGCTCCCGCTCAGAACGGTGAAGCAGTCGCCGGTCTTGAGCGCGACCGTGCTGCCGGCGTTGAGCGTGCAGATGCGGCTCTTGGCGGCGGTGCTGTGCAGCGCCGCGTCATGCGTCTGCAGGGCTTTGTCCAGTGCGGCCTGCGCGGCGGAATGCGCCGTGGCCTCGGCGTGGCTCAGCACCGCAGACGACCAGCTGTCCACAAAGCTGTGCGACAGCAGCGGATCCTGCCGACTGCCGGCGTCGGCAGCCAGAGCGGGCGCCGTGCCGGCAAGCAGCATCAGCGTCAGCAGCAACGAGATCAGTCGCTTGATTTTCAAGGGGCAGACCTCCTTTGCGGGCTGTCAGGCCTTCTTGTTCTTCGCAGCGCGGGCCTCGGCCTCGTCCTGGCTTTCGGCAATGTAGTAGCCGAGCGCCAGCAGGCTGTCGGAGAAGTGGATGTTTTCGATGATCGGGTCGGCATCTTTGATCTGCAGTTCCGTGTTCGTGAAGTTCCAGATGGCCTTCACGCCAACGGAGCAGATCTCATTGGCGACGTCGTTGGCCATGGCCCTCGGCACACAGAGAACGGCGACGTCCGGCTGGAGCTCGGCAAGAATGTTGTCGAGCGTGGAGAAGTCATGCACCACGATGCCGTGCATTTCCTTGCCGATGAGGTCGGGGTTGATGTCGAACGCGGCCTTGAGGGTGAAGCCGTACTGCTCGAAGCAGAAGTTCTCCACCAGCGCGCGGCCGATGTTGCCGACGCCGACCAGAACGGCCGAGTAGTTGCGATCCATGCCCAGGATCTTGGCGACCTCGCCGCGCAGCGCCACAACGTTGTAGCCATAGCCCTGCTGGCCGAACTCACCAAAGCAGCTGAAATCCTGACGGATCTGCGAGGGGGTCAGGCCCATCTGGCGGCCCAGCTCGCCGGAAGAGATGCGCTCGATCCCGGCAGCATTCAGATCGTCAAGCTTCCGGAGATAGCGGGGCATTCTTCTGATGACATTGTTCGATACTTTGATACGTTTCACGAGTCATTATCCTCCTGATGGCAAAAGACACCATATTGTTAAGAAATACATCTGTTTGTTACGAAAATAGCAAGGCACAAGCAGACACGATAGATTATAACACACGTTTTCGCGTGTTTCAAGTAAATGGTTGCCAAGGATGTTCAAAAAATTGTGGTTTTTTGTCGTCGTTTTGCAGCAAATGATTGAAAAATGGCAAGTGGGGGAGCGGGAGCGCGTGCAAGTGAAAACCCGGCAGGCGTTTGCCTGCCGGGTCAAAGGAGCCAATCCTGGTGTTCAGTTTTCCGGAAGGCCCGTCAGCCGGCAAAACTCTGCGGCGGCGTCGGGCACACGGTAATACTGTGTATCCGTGCTGCTGACGAAGACCACGTCCTTGCCGTCGCACCAGACGGTCACACGTGTGGTCACGCCGTCGGCGCTGGTCTCTTCCAGCACGCACAGCGGTGTCCGGTCGGCATCGAGCGGCTGTACCGGCTGCGTCCGCACCAGAAGCGCAGACAGCGCCTCGATGGTCTTGCGGTCGGAGATGTGCAGTGTCGTGCTGTCCGCGCTGCTTGCCGCCGGGACGGAGAAGAGCAGACTGCTGACGCTGTCGTCGAGCACCGGCGCGCTTTCCGGAGCGGGGAGACTGTCCTGCTTCCGACCATCCGCATCCTCTTCCTTGACGGAGGGAGACAGGGTCACGGTTGGCGCCTGCGCATTGTCGAGCGCGGTGCCGGCGCCGCTCGGCTGGCTTCTGTGCGGCACGAACCAGAGCGTTGCACCGAGGATCAGCGCGAGACACGCCGCCATGACCGAGATCGGCAGCAGGGGAGACGTACGGCCGGCGGCCGGGCGCTTTCGCGCGGCCGGCCGGGGCTGAGCAGCCCTGCGAATGGGCGTCGGCTGCACATACCGCGCCGGGGCGGCGGAGCGCGGCGGCATCGGCACGGGCTCCTGACGCACCTGCTGCATGATGCGCGCGGTCAGGTCGGCGGGCGGCGCGGCGGCCGCGTCACGGACGGCGGCCTGAAGCGCCAGAAAGTCGTCATAAACGCGCTGACATTCGGGGCAGGTGCGCAGATGTGCGCGCAATGTCTGCACCAGCTCCGGCGGCAGTTCGCCGTCGAGCAGCTGGCTGATCTGCTGTTGGTAATGTTCACAGGCGCTCATCCGTCTGCACCTCCCTTCGTCTGCTTTGACGCATATCGGTCGGGAAGGTTCCCGTCGGCGAGCAGGAAATCGCAGAGCCGCCGCCGCGCGCGGAACAGGCGCGATTTCACCGTACCGGCCTCGAGGTGCAGCACCTTGCCGATCTCGGCATAGGACAGGCCGTCGAGCTCGCGCAGGATGAGGATCTTGCGGGCATCGTCCGGCAGACTGTCGAGCCCGCGCGCGACGGAGCGGCGCATTTCGCTGCGGGTCAGCTGCTGCTCCGGGCCGACGCTCTCGTCGGCGGGGAGGTCGAACTGCGGCTGCTCGTCGTCGTCCTCGGAGGCGGTGAGCGACACGGTCGGGTGCCGCCGGCGGCTGCGCAGGAAGTCGATGCACACGTTCGTCGTCAGCCGGTAGAGCCAGACGGAGAACTTGCTCTCGCCGCGGAACGTGCCCAGCGCCCGATAGGCGCGCAGGAATACCTCCTGCGTCATGTCAGCGGCGTCCTCCTCGTTGCCGACGGTGCGCAGGGCGAGGTTATACACTTGTTTCTGGTAGGCGACGACCAGCGCCTCAAAGGCGTTGGTGTCCCCGGCGCACACCTGAGCGATGATGCGCCGTTCCTCGTCCCGGTCCATGGTTTCCTTGCCTTTCTGCGGTCAGTCCCGCAAGTCGCGCTGGATGGCGCGCGTGATGCGCCGCAGGTCGTCGAGCGTCTCGACGTGCACGACCTCCTGCTTGTAGACATTGGCGTGCGGCACACCGCGCAGATACCAGCAAAACTGGCTGCGCGCCTCGAGGCACGCCAGCCGTTCGCCCTTGATCTCGGCGGCAAATTCGATCTGATGCAGTGCCGCCTCGATCCGCTCGCGCAGCGGCGGCAGCGGCGGCTCCGGCTCGCCGGCGATGGCGGCGTTGCCGCGCGCGAAAAGCCATGGGTCGCCGAAGCTGCCGCGGCCGACCATTGCCAGATCGGCGCCGGTGTAGCGCAGGATGTGCGCCGCGTCTACGCCGGAAAAAATGTCGCCGTTGGCGATGACGGGGATCGTCACGGCGCGCTTGACGTCACGGATGATGTCCCAGTCGGCGCGGCCGGCATACATCTGCACGCGCGTGCGCCCGTGCACGGCAATGGCGGCCGGGCCCGCCCGCTGGGCCATCTGCGGCAAAGGCACGGCGTTGACGTTTCCGCCGTCCCAGCCCTTGCGGAATTTCACGGTCACGGGCACATCGACGGCCTTGACGACCGCCTCGATGATGCGCCCGGCGAGCTCGGGATCGCGCATGAGCGCCGAACCGTCGCCGCTGCGGATGACCTTGCCCACCGGGCAGCCCATATTGATGTCCAGAATGTCCGCACCGGAGTATGCCAGCGCCATGGGCGCGGCCTCGGCCATGACCTCCGGCTCGTGGCCGAAGATCTGCACGGCGGCCGGGTGCTCGTCCGGCGGCGACCAGAGCAGCTGCTTCGTCTTTTCGTCGTGGTAGACCAGCGCCTTGGCGCTCACCATTTCCGTGCAGGTGAGGGCGGCGCCCTGCGCGCGGCACAGCGCGCGAAACGGCGCGTCGGTCACGCCCGCCATGGGCGCGAGTGTGAGCGGGCCGCGGATCTCGACGTTTCCGATCTTCACCATGCGATCTCGAGCTCCACGGGGCAGTGGTCGCTGCCGTAAATGTCGGAAAGAATGCTGGCTGTCTCGACCTTTTCCGCCGCGCGGTCCGAGCACAGAAAGTAGTCGATGCGCCAGCCGGCGTTGTTCTCCCGCGCGTGGAAGCGGTAGCTCCACCACGAGTAGGCGTCCGTCTCGTCCGGATGCAGGGCGCGGAACGTGTCCGTGAAGCCGGCGTGCAGCAGCTCCTGAAACTTCGCGCGCTCCTCGGGGCTGAAGCCGGGGTTGCCGACGTTGCGCTTCGGGTTTTTCAGGTCGATCTCCGCTGCGGCGACGTTCATGTCCCCGCAGATGACGACCGGCTTGTGCCGGTCGAGCGAGCAGACGAATTCGCGGAACGCATCGTCCCAGTTCATCCGGTATTCCAGCCGGCGCAGGCCATCCTGGGCGTTTGGCGTGTAGACGCACACAAGATAGAATTCCGGGTATTCGGCCGTGATCACGCGGCCCTCCAGATCGTGCTGCGGCAGGCCGAGATTATACTGCACGTCGAGCGGCTCGGCCTTCGTGAACACGGCGGTGCCGGAGTAGCCCTTCTTTTCGGCGCTGCACCAGTACTGATGGTAACCCGGCAGGTCGAGCGCGATCTGCCCGGGCTGGAGCTTTGTCTCCTGCAGGCAGAAAATGTCCGCATCCAGCGCGCGGAACGTGTCCGCAAAGCCCTTGGTCACACAGGCGCGCAGCCCGTTGACGTTCCAGGATACAAGTCGCATTTCGTGTCCTCCGTTTTCACCGCTACGCAGCGGTTGATCGTGATGCCCTGATCGTAGAATTTCGCCTCATAGTCGGTCATGACGCCGACAGGGCCGTCGGCGTGCAGGTCGTGCGTGACCTCGCGCAGCTCCCAGCCCTCCTGCTCGAACTGCTCGAGTGAGAAGGCGAACAGCGGGTCGTTGTCGGTCTTGAACCAGATCTCGCCGCCGAGCGGCAGCACGTTTGCATACAGCGCCAGAAAGCCCGCATAGGTCAGGCGTCGCTTGTGCTGGCGGGATTTTTTCCATGGGTCGGGGAAGTTGATGTAGATGCGTGAGACCTCGCCGGGGGCGAACATGTCGAGCAGGTTGGCTGCGTCCCGGTCGAGAAAGCGCACATTTTCGAGCCCGCGCTCGGTCACGCGCTCCATGCCGACGACCATGGCGTCCGGAACTTTTTCAATCGCGGCGAGGAAGATGTCCGGATTTTGTGCCGCGGTGTCCGCCGTGAAGCGGCCCTTGCCGCAGCCCAGCTCCACCCGCAGCTCCCGGGCATCGGGCAGCAGCTCCCGCCAGCGGCCCCGCAGAGCACGGGGGTCCGCCACCAGCAGGGACGAGCAGGCCTCCATCCGGGGCAGCAGGTTTTTTTTCTTTCTCATGCGCATAGCGTTCTTCCTCCCACGCGGCCCGGGGCCGCAAATAAAAATCCATTCTTATATATACCACAAGATAGCCGGTTCTGTAAACGAAAAAAATGCTCTATTTGGTGCCGGGGACGGTTTTGTGACCGGATTATGAACATGTCATATTGAAAAATGCGCAAAGAATTTTCATTTCTTTTGTGGAATATCCTGAAAAAGAGAAAGGCGGTCAACAAGGGCTTGATAATTTTTAGACGAGGGACTATAATACAAACTGTATGAAGATCATACACAAGATGGGACCGCTGTGGGCGGCATCTCACCGTGGGCCCGCCGGTCCGGTGGACAGGGCGGGTGATCGAAGCAAGGAGGAACTATCATGACGAACGTTCTGTTGGAAAAGAAGGGCCACATCGCCGTTGCCACCATCAACCGGCCCAAGGCCCTCAATGCCCTGAATTCCCAGGTGCTGGAGGATATCGACCAGCTGGTGGAGCAGGTGAAGGCGGACGACGAGATCCGCGCCCTGGTCATCACCGGCAGCGGCGAGAAGGCCTTTGTGGCCGGCGCCGACATCGGCGAGATGAGCACCCTGACCAAGGCGGAGGGCGAGGCTTTCGGCAAGAAGGGCAACGACGTGTTCCGCAAGCTGGAGACGCTGCCGGTCCCC
>ERZ791614.1191-NODE-1191-length-14005-cov-2.467168_pt1 | contig 14005 bp, 10 predicted proteins | sample MGYA00510274_ERZ791614 | MGnify/ENA primary metagenome ERZ791614 (study PRJEB30046, sample SAMN00715221) | human gut metagenome | study: EMG produced TPA metagenomics assembly of the A metagenome-wide association study of gut microbiota in type 2...
TTCCGATCTTGCCGTTCCTGCATCAGTTGTTTGGTTTTGGACCAGACACATATGGAATTCTGACTTGGGATTTCAGGCAGGATGCGCTGGATCGGTATGGAGTTTTCTATGAGAGCGCCCACAACGAATATTTCCAGTACCTTGTTACAATGGGACCGCTTGCGCTTGCATCCTATCTTGCGTTTCTGGGCGGCGCCTGCGTGAGAATGTGCAGAAAATGGAAAGAGTGCGCCTGGATTCTGGCGCCTGTTCTGGCGGTGCTCTGCTATGGAGCACAGGCAGTTGTTAATATCAACCTCCCGATCGCGACGCCGATTATGTGGGCGATGCTGGCGATTGGGCTTACACTCACAAGAGAGAAAGCAGAACAGGCAGAATAGCTCAAATAGACGGCAAATCCGGGCAGATTCGGCGGAAAAGCCGAAATGACGAACTTTGTCGATTTAGAATTTAAAGTAATGTGTGAACAGTAACCCGTGTCGAAATTTGCGATCGATAGACTCTTTTATTTTTCTTAAAATCGGTTTATAAATAATATGAAACGAAAAAACGATAGGATCGCCTGGCAGAGCTGCGTTATGCAGTGTGGTCATCTGAATGGAAGAACAGGCAGTCAAAAGGAGGAGAGTTTATGGATGAAGCTAAAAAATTGGTCGTTTTGGAACAGGAAAATGAAGAATTAAAGCGTGAGCTTAAGGAGTTATTTAAAACTCTGGATCAGATGAATCAAAGCTTAAACCGGATGATTGACCACTACATACTCTGTAAGACGGAGAAGGCGGGATAAGCGGAGAAACTGGATAAGATGGGAGAGAAGAGGCTCATTTATACCAGATGGAGCAAGTGAACAATCAAATCAAAAATTAAATACTAAATCGAATATCAAAGCCGCATGATTCAGAAGGTATGTTATTAAACCAGAATGAATCATGCGGCATTTTTTATGTACTCTATGTAATATGCAGTTGGCGCGTCAATTTCCAGATTAAATCATGCATCCAGGAGATCGTCTGCTCCAGCTGCTCGTTTTTCTCTCTTAGCGCCAATACTTCCTGATAGAGAGTTTCCTTGTCGGAATCTTTTGAGATATCCGGATGGAGATTCGAGGAAGTGGAAGATGATTTTGTTTTACCCGGTGCTGCAGAATGATCTGTCATCAATTTGGTGTTATCAGGTGCTGCATTTTGATCCGACGATTTTGCATCATCCGGTGATTTGCTCCGGCCGGATGGCTTTGTCTGCCCTGGTGCCTTAGCCTTGTTCGCCTGTTTGGCTTTAGAATCCAAAGGGCTTGCCGCATTAATCATGTGTCTGGAAATCAGGATCTGCCGTTGTGGATAGTCTAAGTCCATGAAATCCTGATACGGAATGGGAAGAGGAGTCATGGCGATTGAGCAATGCGGACACACCGCATTGGCAACGAGCTGAAAGAATCCATAATGTCCACAGTTTGGACAGCAATAAACATTTAAACCACGCATAGAGTTGCCTCCGTAGAAGTAAGAGTTGAGTCATTGGGAGAAAAATGAAAACATCCCTTTTATTATAATACGTTTTAATCGGGAACATTATAACTGGTTTTTAGAAAAAAATTTAAAAATTTCCAAAAAAATTTTTAAAACGATAAAAAAAGACATCTTTCAGAAAAAATACCGCGGTGTCACAAAAGTGTCCTGCGGTATTTGAACGGATGCAATATTATATTTTACTGGATGATTCCAGATGTGTCAACTGTCCAGGCAGTATCATTGCTGTCTTTGATATCCTTGAACCCTTTTCCGAGTTCCGGACGGGAAGCGGAAGAGGAGGAAGAGGTTGCTTTCTGGATGGTGCCGCTGGTGTTTACCAGGTAGCGTTTTTCACCGATGGAAACCGGCTCATAGCGGAGTTCCGGATCCGCCTTCTTTAAAAGACCGTTTACATAAACCTGGTTATCGCGCTCTCCATGGTAGCCCTGTCCTTTGAGGGAACCTTTGGTCTGGAAATACCAGATCTGGTTTTCTTCTAAATCATCATTGTAAATAGTCTGCTTGCCGGTACGCATCACGCCGTCGTCGCCGAAGTAGTAGGAGGCGAAGCTGCCATCCGCCTGTTTCAGGCTCTGAAGCCCGGTCTGCATTTCACCGCGCTCGTTGAAGCAGTAGCGCTCGGAATTGATGGTGAAAATAGCAAGATCCTTCTCGGCAAAGTAAGCAGTTCCGTTTTTAAAGAAGAAGGAAAATGGCTCTTCTTCTTCGCTGATGCCCGGTGCCCCTTCAATGGTGTACCAGCCGCTTGCCCGGCGTCCGCCATTTTCCGGATCGTAATAGCGGAAATCGTTTAAGCTGACAGTGTCTATGGCAGAGTTGTCCGTTGTTGCTGCTTCGTTTGAAGGTGTGCTGGAGCTTACAAAGCCAGCTTCCGCGACATTGATCCAGCCTGTCTGCATCTGGCCGTCGATGAAGGTGTAGTAGCCATTGTCGATTTTGCGGTCCATCTGGTTTACGATCATGCGTCCTTCGGTGTCAAAATAGCACCAGACATCTTCATCGTCGGTGTCTTTCGTGATGGTTTCCAGCAGAATCCATCCGGTTTTTCTGGCGCCGTCATCCTCCTCGCCGAGGTAGTAGGTCTGTCCGTCCAGCTCCAGAAGCCCGGTCTGCATCAGTCCGTCCTCGTCGAAATAGTAGGTTTTTCCGTTGATGCTCATCCATTTGGCAGTTACAATCTTGCCGTCCTTGCCAAAATAGAGCCAGGAGCCGCCGTCCGGAGAATCCGGACTGTCGTAGCTGATCTCATTTTCAGCCGAAACCCATTGGTTCTTTGCCATGTGCCCCTCATCGTTGACGAAATAGTCATCGACTCTCTGATTGGTAGCAATCTCGCCTTCCTCATCGAGATAAAACCAGTCGCCATTCCGTTTTTTCCATGTGTTTGTCTCTTTATAGCCGTCCTCATCGTAGTAATAAAGACGACCATCTTCCTCTGTCCAGCCGCTCTGAGCCGCCAGAACTCTGTAAGTTCCCGTATTTGTCATTATAGGTGCAGCAGCCGCGAACAAAGCCGCAGCGGATAAAACAGCTAAAGTTTTAGTTTGCTTACGCATGGTATAATCTCTCCTTTTTGAAAATGCGAAAATCCATCGCTGCATTACGGGGCTTATTATACGGGGATTATGCGTAAAAAGATAGTGTGCGTTGCTGGAAAGGGTGGAGAGATGTGGAAAAAGGGGTGAACCAGCTGGAACACCCCTTTTTCTATATGAAAATATAATTTTTTATTTTACGTATTTCGAATTCGTCAGGAACTCCAGCGTCAGCGTTCCTGCCAGCCTCTCCAGCGTATCTATCACATACTGGTTAATACTCTGTGATTTTTCCCGCGCGATCTGGTAGTCCATCGCGGAATTATAATAGTTGTCTCCATCGACCGTATATCCGTCGAATCCCGCGCAGGCGGCGTGGTGGACGCTTGTTTTGGTCAGGACGTTCAGCAGCATGACAAAGGAATTATCGATGATCTCTGCATTCTGGTCGATCAGGGAATTATAGTTTAAGGTGTAATCAAAATGTGTATCTTTGACATTTGTCACGTTTGAGGTCGCGATGACGCGCACCGGGCGTCCCTGGGCGTCGGCGTGCTCGAGCAGGCGGTTGTTGAGCTGGACATACCGCCTGGAATTGCTTAAGAACGCATAATCGATTGGAATTCCCTCCGGGATAAAATTGACGGAGATTGTGATCGGATTGTGCGCCTTAATATAGGAAAGAATTGTCTCCTTTTCCAGTTCCAGATTCTTTCCCGGACCGAGCAGCAGAAGCGGGCGCTCGCTCCAGGAAGCACTCAATGCCTGAATATCGGCTTCGTCATTGCATTCTGTGCTCTGATACCTGCGGTACAGTGTTTCAATGTAATCTTTGTCGTAGAGCAGTTTTTTCTCCGGCTCAATCGCATCCAGAATCGTATTGATGGATTTAAGCGACAGGGTGTGCTTATCCATCAGGAAGCGGACGTAGTTCGGATGGCAGTTGTTGGAGGCGGAAATATAGAAGAACAGGTTGTATCCCCATGGGCTCTTGCGGAAGAACGGCATGATGCTGATGTCGATCGCCTCGAGCATCTGACTGACATTGAAATTGCGTCCGAATACGGTGTTCATGTACATGGAAATGAGTTCGATCGGAAGATTTCCGGCGCTTTTTCCCATGCCGTACAGGGTGGCATCAACTAAAACGGTGCGGTCTGCCGGTTCGCGTAAGACTTCCATGCTGTTTGAGTATGCGAGCTGGAAGTTATTGTGGGAGTGGTAGCCGATCGCGATCGATGGTTTTAAGTTGTAGTTTAAGAGCTGGAAATAGTGCAGCAGGTTATCCTGATGCAGCAGACCGTAGGTGTCTACAAGGGACATCGCATACGGTTCCAGATCGTTGACAAGGTCAACCAGATCCAGAAGCTCACGGTCGGAGTAACTGGTGATCGAAACCGCCTGTGCAAACACTTTGTAGCCCAGTTTTTTGACTTCGTGGCAGAACTGGATCGCCTCATGCATCACATGTTTTTTGAAAATGACGCGAATGCCGTCGATGTAGGACTCTGAACACGGGCTTAAATTAGAAATATCGCAGGTTCCGTAGTCGATCATGGCAACGATCATCGTATTTCCCTTGTCCAGCTTGCCGAAAATCTGATCGGCACACTGGGTTGTCGGCATGATCGTGCGGTTGCGGTCGAAAGTGCGGCGGTCATCCAGAAAACCAACTTCCAGAATGTCCACGCCCGCGCTGATCAGACGTTCAAAAATAGTAACAATATTGTCGTGACCGAACTCCCAGTCGTTGACGTAGCCGCCGTCGCGGAGAGTGCAGTCGAGTAATTTGACTTGTTTCATGATGTTTGTCCCCTTGTTATGTTTGTAATTTTAAAAATTGACTCCCAGAAACGCCCCGATATCATGCGTATCCTTTGCCGTATAAACCGGCGCATATTCCTGCCATGCCTCCGCGGTATCTGGTCCGAAGCCGTAGGTGACTGCCATAAAATCGACAGCTGCCTCTTTGGCACCTTTTCCGTCGGAAGAGGTATCACCGATAAGAACTGCCTCGGATGGAGACAACTCCAAAGCTTTTAAGCACTTGTGCAGAACGTCAGCCTTCGTCATTTTGCTGGCAAAATCGCTGCCGCAGATGGAGTCACAGAGTTCTGTGAAATGGTAATGTTCCAGCAGGGTCAGCGCATAATCTTCACGTTTCAGGGTGGCAACCCCGATCTTGCAGCCCTGTGTGCGGAGTGCGCGGATCAGGTCTTTGATACCGGCGTATGGCTCGGCTTTCAGCAGGTCGTGATCCTTGTACTGGGTGCGGAAAATCTCGGTTGCGTGGTTCGCGGCGTCCTCGTCCAGTCCATAGAGGCGGATGAGCGACAGCTTGACGGGCGGTCCGATAAAGGTGCGGAGTGTCGCCTCGTCGAGGGCAGGTTTTCCAAGTGCTTCTACCGTGTGTCGCACGCTCGCAAAGACGCCTTCGGATGTATCGAGCAGCGTGCCGTCGAGGTCGAAGATCACGCCGCGGTATGTTTTCTTATTCATAGGGTGCTAGTCCTCCTGTGTAAAATCGCCTGTACTGTTTCAAGGTCGGCGGGGGTGTCTACGGAAAGCGTATATCCGCAGATGGGAAGAAATAGGATCGTTTTCCCATATTCGAGGAAACGCAGCAAATCCACGCCCTCGATCTGTTCCAGAATGCCCGGTCTGCTCTGGCAGAAGAAATCAAGCGATTCCCGCGTATAAAGCCCGATACTCACAAATTTCCGGGAAGGTTTGTCAAGCGTCCCCTTGCGGAATGGAATTGGCGCACGGGAAATGTAAAGCCCTGTGCCGTCCGGGCGGCAGACCACTTTTATGTTGGATGGATCGGCTGTCTCGGCATCGTTCGGGATATCTGCCATGGCATTGATGAGAAATGGACGCTGTACATTCTCTTTTGAGGTAATAACAGTAAGCGCCTGCTCCATAAAATTTTGCAGAATCTCCGGTGTCAGAAGCGGTTCATCCCCGCCGATCATCGCATAAAAATCAAATTTTTGCGAAGAAGCAGACTTGGAATCTTCCAGAATCGTCACCGCCTCCTGAATGCGGGAGGTCGGATTCTGATGGGAATGGGAGGTGAAAACCGCCTCAAATCCATATGTCTGGCAAACAGCAGCAATCTCAGGGCTGTCGGTCGCAGCGTAAACGGCATCAAATACACCGCTGTCCCGCGCCGCTGCGAGAACCCGCACAACCATTGGAATCCCATCAATCTGTTTCAATGCCTTTCCCGGAAAGCGAACCGAATTAAGCCGCGCCGGAATCAGCGCGCAGACCTTTTTTTTCTGTGCTAATCGATTCATAAGACGTTCCTCTGTATGATAAAGCAGTTACATAAAGTAAAATGAATCGTAACGTAACGATTCAGGCATACCGATGTGAACCGGATGCTGACCTTTATTATAGAAAAGAAATAGGAGAAATACAAGATAGCATAAGAAAAATGTAAGGAGTTGGGAAAATGCCGTGTCGGCTATGAAAAAAGAAATATGTGTGGTATAATATGACCACTTGACAAGGTATTTTCAGGAGGAAATCAAAATGAAACAGAAACTTTCTAATTATATAGCAGAAAAGCTTCTCGCATCCGGCATCACGGATGTGTTTATGATCACGGGCGGCGGCGCGATGCATCTGGATGACGCGCTGGGGCATCAGGAAGGACTTCACTGCCTCTACAATCATCATGAGCAGGCATGTGCGATGGCAGCGGAGGCGTATGCCCGCATCCACAACAAGATTGCGGCAGTGTGCGTGACGACGGGACCTGGCGGCATCAATGCGATGAACGGCGTTGCGGGCGGATTTCTGGATTCAATCCCGATGTTTGTCATTTCCGGACAGGTGCGTTATGACACGACAGCGCGCAGCACGGGACTTCACCTGCGCGCGATGGGCGATCAGGAGTATGATATCACCAAATCGGTTGCCAATATGACAAAATACTGTGAGATGGTGATCGATCCGATGCGTATCCGCTTCTGTGTGGAAAAAGCCCTGTATCTGGCTTACAACGGTCGTCCGGGTCCTACCTGGCTGGATATTCCGCTGAATGTGCAGGCGGCAATGATCGAGACAGACGATCTGATCGGCTTTGATCCGGAGGATTATGAGGCGGGCGGAACCGGCTGGGCGGCAGAGAGCGCGTCCGAGATTCCGGAGGATACCGCCGGAAAAGGTGAATTTCGTGCAAAACTTCCGGCACGTGTGACGAAGGAGACGGCGCGTGCGATCATCGAGAAAGTCCGCACCTCCAAACGTCCGGTGATCAATGCCGGAAATGGTATCCGTATCGGCGCGGCGCACGATGTTTTCATGCGCGTGGTTGAAAAGCTGGGAATCCCGGTTGTGACCGGCGCGGACAGCATCGACTGTATTTATGACGAACACCCGCTGTACATCGGAAAAGGCGGTAACGTCGGCGATCGCCCGGGCAACTTCGCGATCCAGAATAGCGATCTGGTGCTGTCGCTCGGAAGCCGTCTGAGTTTTCGCCAGGTCGGTTACCGTTTTACTACCTGGGCGCGCGAGGCGTATGTGATTGTGAATGATATCGATGCAGAAGAGCTGAAAAAGCCTACTCTGCATGTGGACATGCCGGTTCACGCGGATGTGAAGGATCTTCTGACCGTGATGGACGAGGTTCTTTCGGAGAAAGGAAAAGCGGACGGCGCGGCTTCGATGACGCAGGAGTACAAGGACGCGCAGGCAGAGTGGCTGCGTATCTGCCAGGGCTGGAAGCATGATTATCCGGTGGTTCTGCCGAAGCACATGAACGGCGGCACGGAGACAGAGGCAAACGTATATGCATTTGCGTATGAGATGAGCCGCCGTTTAAATGAGAACCAGATCGTGGTTGTGGGGAATGGATCTGCAAATGTTGTGTGTGGACACGCAAATATTGTGAAAAAGGGAAAGAGATTTATCTCGAACTCCGGCATCGCTTCGATGGGCTACGGACTTCCGGCATCGATCGGCGCGTGCGTGGCAGATCACAGCCAGGATATTATCCTGATCACCGGAGACGGCAGTATTCAGATGAATTTACAGGAGCTTGAGACAGTTGTCAGCCACCGGATGCCGATCAAGATCTTCATTATCAATAACGGCGGTTACCATTCCATCCGCCAGACCCAGAAGAATTTCTTCGGCGAGCCGCTCATCGGTATCGGCGTGGACAGCGGCGATCTTGGATTCCCGAGTATGGAAAAGCTGGCGTGGGCGTATGGATTCCCATATGTATCGATTCATGGAAACAAGGAGCTGGGCGAGAAAGTAGAAGAAACGCTGGCGATGGACGGTCCGGTGATCTGCGAGGTATTTGTAACGCTGGATCAGAACTTTGAGCCAAAGTCCGCGGCGAAGAGACTGCCGGACGGAACGCTTGTATCGCCGCCGCTGGAGGATCTGTCCCCATTCCTGCCGGACGAGGAGATGGACCGTATCATGCTGATTCCGCGTATTAAAAAATAGTAAAGGAAACGATAGAATGAAGATAGTTGTCACAGGCGCCACCAGCTTTGTAGGTCTGGGGGCGGTGCGCGAGCTGTTACATCGCGGACATCAGGTATACGCCGTACTGCGGGAACATTCGACGAAAGCGGATCTGCTGCGGGAAAATGGAAAATTTCCGCAGGGACTCACGATTTTGGAGGAGGATCTGGGGAATCTCTCGAAACTGCCGGAACGGATTCCGGGCGGATGCGATGTGTTTCTCCATATGGGCTGGCGCGGTGCAGGGAGTGATTCACGGAAAAATGAGTCAGTCCAGGAGGAGAGCGTGCAGGACGCGCTGAATGCCGTCCGCGTGGCGAAAGACCTCGGATGCCGGCGGTTTCTCTTTACAGGTTCGCAGGCGGAGTATGGCGTCAAGAGCGAGCTGACAGACGAGGAGACGGTCTGCGAGCCGACCTCCCCGTATGGACGCGCGAAACTGGCAGTACGGCAGCAGGCGGAAGTGCTCTGCCGGGAACTGGGACTGGATTACGGGCATGCACGGATTTTCAGCACGTATGGACCGGGTGATCACCCGTGGTCGCTTCTTTCCTCCTGTGTCCGGGTCTTCCGGGCAGGGGAGAAGATGACGATGACCGCCTGCACGCAGCTCTGGAACTTCATGTATATTGACGATGCGGGGCGCGCTCTGGCGGATCTGGCAGAATATGCGGGAAATCTCACGGATCACGGATGTGTCTACAATCTGGGCGGTCCGATGGATGAGACAGGACCGTTGCGCGGGTTTGTCGAGACGGTCTATGAGCTGTGCGGCAGGCAGGGCAGCATGGAATTTGGCGTCCGCCCGCCGAATGCAGAGGGAATCGTCAATCTAATCCCGGATATCCGCAAGATGGAGCGGGTGGTTGGCTGGAAGCCACAGGTATATTTTGAAGAAGGAATGAAGAGAATTCTAGCTTTTCAGAAATGATTTTTCTGCCCTCTGTGCAGAGTGACGGGAGAGAATGGTAAATATTTGGACATATTTTATCAGTTTATGCCAAGTAAATAGCGAAGCAGCCAAAAATCGTTAAGAAAATTGTAGGTTGTCAAAAGAGAGAAAGACGTTTAAAATAAAGGCAGTATAGCCGAAGCGGCTTTCTCTTTTTTTTGTGTTCGAAATTTGGTGGAACGAAACAGAAGAGTTTAAACAAAAAGCAAATTAATAGGAATCAGAAAAGTATGAAAAAAATCAGTATATTAATTCCCTGCTACAACGAGGAAGAGAATGTAGGTCCGATCAGCGAGGCGGTTGTGGAGACGCTGGAGCGCGATCTGCCGGAATATGACTATGAGCTTGTCTTTATCGACAATGATTCGACGGACCAGACGCGCCCGATTCTTCGGAAGATCTGCAGCGAGAATCCACGGATCAAGGCAATTTTTAATGCCAAAAACTTTGGACAGTTCAATTCCCCGTATTATGGAATGTTACAGTGTACCGGCGACTGCGTGATCAGCATGGTGGCAGATTTTCAGGATCCGGTCGATATGATCCCGAAATATGTCCATGAGTGGGAAAATGGCTACAAGATTGTCATCGGCATCAAGACGGGAAGCAAGGAAAACCCGATCATGTATGCGCTGAGGAGCTGCTATTACAAGATGATAAAGAAACTCTCCGATGTCGAGCAGATTGAGCATTTTACCGGTTCGGGTCTGTATGACCGCGATTTTATTGAGATTCTGCGGGAGCTTGACGATCCGACGCCGTTTCTGCGCGGAATCGTGGCGGAGCTTGGTTATAAGCGCAAGGAGATCCCATATATCCAGCCGCAGCGCCGCGCAGGCAAGACACACAACAATTTTTACCGGCTCTACGATGCTGCGATGCTCAGTGTGACCTCCTATACGAAGGTCGGTCTGCGCCTGGCGACGATATTTGGAAGTATCTGCGCGGCGATCAGTATGATCGTGGCGATTGTATATCTGGTGATGAAACTGCTTCACTGGTATGATTTTCCGGCTGGTATGGCGCCGGTTCTGATTGGAATGTGCTTTTTAGGGTCGGTTCAGATCTTTTTCATCGGTCTGGTGGGAGAGTATATTTTATCGATCAATTCGAGAGTCATGAAGCGTCCACTGGTAGTGGAGGAAGAGCGGCTGAATTTTGATACACCGGTAAAAAAAGTTGGGGGCAAACAGCATGAAATGTAATGTCGATGTAGTTCGGATTCGTGAAAATTCGATTCAGCTCAATGGCTGGGCGATCGGAAAGACGCCGGAAACGGAGATCACCTATCAGGTTGAAGATGGGGCACATCAGCCGATCCGGTTTCAGTATGTGGCGACCCGCCGCGACGACGTCAGCCAGATTTATTTTGGGCGAACGGTAGAAAAAGAGCTTGGATTTGATATCCAGTTCCCGTATGAGCGCGGAAAAGATTATTATCTGATCGCAAAAGGCGAGGGCCGCAAAATCCGCATTAAATATAATGAAGAACTGATCCGCAAGCGCAGCAGTGTGGCGCACAAGCGGATGCAGAAGATCCGCGATCTGATGAACATGGAGACTGTGCGGGTCTGTCTGGATTTCTGGAAGGAAAATGGTCTGAAAGCCCTGCTGGTAAAATCCAAGCACAAACTGCAGGGAATTGACAATGACTACGATTACGGCGAGTGGTATTCACTGACGAAGCCGACGGCGGAGGAGCTGGAGGAGCAGAGGAAAAAGGTGTTTGACGCGCCGGTTAAATTCTCGATCGTGATTCCGGCATTTAAGACACCGGAGCGATTCCTGCGAGAAATGCTGGATTCGATCGCGGAACAGACATACGCAAACTGGGAGGTCTGCGTGGCGGACGGCAGTCCGGCAGGACAAAGCTGCGAGCGGGTGCTGGAGCAGTATGCGAAGAAGGACAGCCGCTTTAAATACGTAATTTTAGGCGAAAATAAGGGCATTTCCGGCAATACGAATGCAGCAATGGATATGGCGACCGGCGATTATATTGTGCTGGCGGACCATGACGATAAGCTGACACCGAATGCTCTCTATGAGTGTGCGAAACTGTTACAGGAACATCCGGGATGCGACTGCTTCTATTCGGATGAGGATAAGCTGGATATGGACGGCGGCGCTTTGTTTGATCCGCATTTTAAGCCGGATTTCAATATCGATCTGCTCTGCAGCGTCAACTATATCTGCCATCTGTTTGTCGTCAGCCACGATCTGGCAGCGCAGGTGGGCGGCTTCCGTCAGGAATACGACGGAGCGCAGGATTATGACTTTATTTTCCGTTGTACGGAGAAGGCGAAGGAGATTCGCCATATCCCGAAGGTGCTGTATCACTGGCGCTGCCACAAGGATTCGACAGCGAGCAACCCGGAGAGCAAGCTGTACGCATTTGATGCGGGTGCGCGCGCGATCATGGATCATTATAAACGCGTCGGTATCGAGGCGGAGCGCGTGGAAAAAGGTGTGGACTACGGCATTTATCACTCTGTATATAAAATTCAGGGGGAACCGCTGGTATCGATCATCATTCCGAACAAGGATCACCATACGGATCTGGATCTATGCCTGCGGGCGATTGAGACGCGGGCAACGTACCGCAATGTTGAGTTTATCATTGTAGAGAACAACAGCACGGAGAAGGAAACCTTTGAATACTATGAAAAGATTCAGAAGGAATTTTCCAATGTCCATGTGGTAACCTGGGAGCGCGAGTTTAACTATTCGGCGATCAACAACTTCGGCGTGACCTTCACAAAGGGCGAATATCTGCTGTTTTTAAATAATGATACCGAGCTGATTGCGGAGAATTTCATCGAGGAGATGCTGGGACTGTGCCAGCGGGAGGACATCACCGTCCGGGCAGGATCCATGCTGCTGGTGGACCGGCTGCACCGGGCGGGCCTGGCGGTGATTCTGGACTGGGTCCCGGCTCACTTCTGCAAGGACGCCCACGGCCTCATCGACTTCGACGGCACCAGCCTGTATGAATATGCCGACCCCCTGAAGCGGGAGCATGAGGGCTGGGGCACCCGGGTCTTTGATTTCGGCAAGGACGACGTGCGGTCCTTCCTGCTGTCCTCCGCCCGCTGGTGGATGGAGGAATACCATGTGGACGGTCTGCGGGTGGATGCTGTGGCCTCCATGCTGTACCTGGATTATGGCCGCACGGAGTGGCGGCCCAACGTTCACGGGGGGCATGAAAATCTGGAGGCCATCTCGTTTTTGCAGGACCTGAACCGGCTGGCGGCGTCTATGGATCCCCCGGCACTGACGGCGGCGGAGGAATCCACCGCCTGGCCCAAGGTCACCTGGCCCATTGCCGACGGCGGTCTGGGCTTCGGACTGAAATGGAACATGGGTTGGATGAACGATGTGTGTCACTACCTGAAAATGGACCCCTGGTTCCGGCAGTTCCACCACAAGGACGTAACGTTTTCCATGATGTACGCCTTTTCCGAGCGGTTCGTGCTGCCCCTGTCCCACGACGAGGTGGTTTATATGAAGGGCTCCCTCCGGGGCAAAATGCCCGGAGACGACTGGCGGCAGCTGGCGGGTCCGGAGCTTTACGGCCTATATGCTGGCCCATCCTGGCAAAAAGCTGACGTTTATGGGGGCAGAGCTGGGCCAGTGGCACGAGTGGGACTTCAAGGGCCAGCTGGACTGGTATCTGCTGGACAATGACGCCTGCTGCCGCACCCACCAGTGCATCCGGGCACTGAACCGGTTTTACAAGAAATCCCATCCCCTGTGGGAAAACGACCAGGATTGGGACGGCTTCCAGTGGCTGGGGCCGATGACAACCACAACAACGTGCTGGTTTTCCTGCGCCGTGACCGGAAGGGCCGAGAGCTGATCTGCGTGGTGAACTTCTCCCCGGAGGCCCACGAGGGCTATCGCTTCGGCGTCCCGGGGAAGCTGTATTACGAGGAAGTGTTCAACACCGACGACGCCGCCTGGGGAGGCTCCGGTGTGTGCAATACCGGGCCCATTCCTGTGGAAAACATCCCATCCCATGGGCGGGACACCTCCATTTCCCTGCGGGTGCCGCCTCTGGGCGCCGTATTTTTGCAGGGAAGGGTCCGGCGCAGAAAAACCAAGGAGTAATCGACAGACTGGAGGGAATGAACAGACATGAAGAAAGAATGCGTGGCCATGCTGCTGGCCGGGGGACAAGGCAGACGCCTGTATGTCCTCACCGGCGACATGGCAAAGCCTGCGGTGCCCTTTGGAGGAAAGTTCCGCATCATTGACTTTCCCCTGTCCAACTGCATCAACTCCGGTATCGACACGGTTGGGGTGCTCACCCAGTACCGGCCGCTGGAGCTGAATGCCTACATCGGCAACGGCGAGACCTGGGACCTGGACCGGTCCTACGGCGGCGTCCACATCCTGCCCCCCTACATGCGGGAGGGAGAAAAGGGCACCTGGTACAAAGGCACGGCCAACGCCATCTACCAGAACATCAACTTCCTGGAGACCTATGACCCGGAATA
>ERZ791614.1206-NODE-1206-length-13847-cov-15.356584_pt1 | contig 13847 bp, 8 predicted proteins | sample MGYA00510274_ERZ791614 | MGnify/ENA primary metagenome ERZ791614 (study PRJEB30046, sample SAMN00715221) | human gut metagenome | study: EMG produced TPA metagenomics assembly of the A metagenome-wide association study of gut microbiota in type 2...
TGGCCGGCGTCCTTGACATTGACGCCAGTGACAAGGCTGCCCGTTTTATCCGTTTCTGCGACTGCTTTAACATTCCTCTGATCACTTTCGAGGATGTTCCCGGCTTCCTGCCCGGAACAATACAGGAACACAACGGCATCATCCGCCACGGTGCGAAGATAGTTTATGCATACGCCGAAGCTACAGTGCCCAAGGTAACTTTAATTACCCGTAAAGCTTACGGAGGTGCCTACATTGTCATGTCCAGCAAACCGACGGGAGCCGATGTGAACCTGGCTTATCCACAGGCGGAAATAGCCGTTATGGGAGCTGCGGGAGCTGTAAATATCCTCTATCGGAAATCCACTCCTGAAGAAAAACAAGAAATAATCAAAGATTACGAAGATAAATTCTCTAACCCTTATTGTGCGGCAGAACGCGGCTTGATTGATGAAGTGATTATGCCCCGTGACACCCGCTATAAACTCATTCAGGCTTTGGAAATGTGTCACAACAAAAACCAAAGCAATCCGCCTAAAAAGCACGGCAATATGCCGTTGTAATTGTTCAATGTGTGTGTATCCCCGCAGAAGTGATTTTTCCGGGGATACTTTTACCAACCCACATGATGGGAAATTTTAAATATAAAATGATGACTTAGTTAAAAATAAATATATTTCTTAATACTATGGAACTTCTTAAAAACCTCTTTGAAGGATATCCCAATCTTTGGGGCGGAGGTGTAGCACACTCCGTACTCATTCTGTCACTAGTTATCGCCTTTGGAATTATGCTGGGTAAAATAAAAATATCCGGCATCTCACTTGGTGTCACATGGATTCTTTTTGTCGGTATCGTATTCGGCCATTTCAATCTGAATCTGAATGAACACCTGCTACATTTTCTAAAAGAATTCGGTCTTATTTTGTTCGTCTATTCCATTGGTTTGCAGGTGGGTCCCGGTTTCTTCTCAGCCTTTAAGAAAGGAGGATTTACGCTGAACATGTTGGCTATGGGGGCTATTTTTATCAGTGTAGTCATTACTATCATTTTACATTTTACTACCGGAACTCCCATAACCACCATGGTCGGCATTCTCTCTGGTGCTGTTACCAATACTCCCGGCCTTGGTGCCGCCCAACAGGCAAATAGTGATTTAAATGGCATAGATGCACCGGAGATTGCGATGGGATATGCTGTTGCCTATCCCTTGGGGGTGGTTGGTGCCATTCTCTCATTGCTTGCACTGAAATACATTCTTAATATCAAAACATCACAAGAAGAAGCCGATGCCGAAAAAGGATTGGGACATTTACAGGAACTGACCGTACGCCCCGTTACATTAGAGATAAAAAATGAAGCAATACATGGGAAGACCATTAAGGAAATACGTCCTTTGGTAAACCGCAACTTCGTCATTTCGCGCATACGCCATCATGACGGACAGCAGGAAGTGGAACTAGTAAATTCAGAAACGATATTACATATTGATGACAAGATTCTGGTTATCTCGAACCCTATTGACATTGAAGCGATTACAGTATTTTTTGGCAAACAGGTAGAAATGGAATGGGAACAGTTAAACAAGAAACTTATCTCACGCCGCATTTTGATAACAAAGCCTGAGTTAAATGGAAAAATGCTCTCACAACTTAAGATACGAAATAACTTCGGTGCGAGCATCACCCGTATCAACCGTTCAGGAGTAGACTTGGTAGCCTCCCCACATTTACAGTTGCAAATGGGCGACCGTGTAACTATAGTTGGTAGTGAACTTGCTGTCACTCATGCCGAAAAGGTTTTGGGAAACTCCATGAAGAGACTGAATCATCCCAATCTTATCCCCATTTTTTTCGGCATCGCATTAGGATGTATCTTGGAAAGTATTCCATTTATGTTTCCAGGTATTCCACAACCAGTAAAACTTGGTCTAGCAGGTGGACCGCTTATTGTATCCATTCTTATCAGTCGTTTCGGTCCTCAATATAAAATGATTACATACACCACGATGAGTGCTAACTTGATGATAAGAGAAATCGGGATTTCCTTATTCCTAGCTTGTGTAGGGTTGGGAGCCGGGAAAGATTTTATAGAGACAATTGTAAATGAAGGTGGATATATTTGGATTATGTATGGAGCTATTATTACGACCGTACCATTAATCATAACGGGGCTCATTGGGCGTTATGCCTGTAAATTAAACTATTATACCCTTATTGGTGTATTATCAGGAGCAAATACTAATCCGCCTGCCCTCGCCTATTCCAATGATCTGACTTCATGTGACGCTCCGGCCGTGGGATATGCCACCGTATATCCGCTTGCTATGTTCCTACGCGTACTTACGGCTCAATTATTGATACTCTCATTAGGTTAAACTTTAAAATTCTTTAAATATGTACCAACAAGAAACGATTACCAAAGAACTACATTTACAGTTAAGTGATGAAGATTTGGCACAGTTCGAACTTGATGCCAAAGAAACGGAACGTCTCGGACACATCGGCACCCACATGGATTGCTATATGGAAGCTCCCCGCTATAAAGAATATGTAACAGATGCCGTCGTGGTAGATTGTCGGAACGGACTACCAGCCGACGAATACTTTAATAACTTGGACATAGAAGGTAAAGCATTGGTTTTATATACCGGCAATATGGCAACCAACGACTATGCAACCAAAGACTTCTTTATGTTTGACATGAAGCTTAATTGGGACTCTCTGGCTGCATTACTTTATAACCATCCAAAGTTTATTCTTATTGACTCACATGGGTTAGGCATGTTTTCACAACACCGGTTATTCGATATGGAATGTGAGAAAAACGGTTGTTTTCTTATTATGTGCCTGATGCTTGAAGGAGAAGAAATATTGAATATAAAAAAATTAAAGATTGAAATTGACAAGGAAATGCCTTCCACTGGAAAGCCATGTCGTGTCTATGGATTCTAAAAAAAGAAAAACATAACTTCATTTAAATGGATAAGACAGCCGAAACTTTGATAGATGTCAGTGGATTTATTTCTGAATATTCCGCTCACATGATGGGATGTGGTGTACATACTTCACGAGTGATACGCAGTGCCAATCGCATTGGGGAATCATTCGGTTATATGGTAAAAATCAGTGTCATTCAGAAAAAGAAAAGACGAGATCGAAAAGCAAGTATATCAATTGGTTACTCATAACAATAGTAGCTGTGCTGCTTGGAAGCATGGTAGTAGAACTTGTCCAAAATGTTTAATACCATCCAACTTTTATAAATCATTTCTGATTTTTAAACTAACTCAATGCTGTAATAATTCCAATTTCCATTATCTTTGTTCCCGAATCGGTTCCGAATAGATGTCCTCTATCCGGATTAAAAGGGAATCGGGTGTAAATCCCGGACAGTCCCGCTGCTGTGAAACTCCGATAAAATTTCCGATACGTACCTATTGCCACTGCCTGACTCCACATAACGAGAACGCGGGAAGGCATCGGAAATGAGGAGCCAGTCAGAAGACCTGCCATTCATCAAAGGCCGTTTCTACTCGTGGGGTTAGGGAAGCGGTACGAAAATATACAATAATTCATACCAACAGCATCTCATGCAAATAATTAAAAGGAATGGGACAACAGAATCCTACGACAGGGAAAAAATAGCCGTTGCCATACGGAAAAGTTTTATCAGTACCCAAAAAGAAATAACAGATGAAGCTGTCTACACCATAGTAGATGAAGTGGAACAATTTCTGCATCAAAACGAAGCAAATCGTAGTGTAGAACGCATTCAGGACGAAGTGGAACGTAGCTTGATGGAACATGGCTTTTACGCAGAAGCCAAAAACTATATACTTTACCGTTGGCAGCGCACAGAAAGAAGAAAAGTCCTCAGTCAAATCATTACCGGAACCGGTGATGATACTATAGCAAATATACTGAAAGAGATACAAAAAGACTTCTCCGGGAAGGAATATAGTCTAACCTTTCTCGCAGAGAAATTCACAAGTTTCTGTAAACCGGATATGACATCCGGGGAACGGTTGGCGGCACTTGTCAAAGCGGCTGTAGAACTGACAACACAAGAAACTCCCGACTGGGAATTCATTGCAGCGCGTCTGCTGAATTTCCGATTGACAAAGAAACTGACCGAACAGGCGGAAGCTGCCGGCATCTTTTCATTTTATGATAAATTACGCTACCTCACCGACGAGGGCTTGTATGGTAATTATATCTTGGCCTCCTATACTCCACAGGAGATAGAAACGGCAGCCGGCTTCATGTGTCCCGAACGTGACAAGCTTTTCAATTATTCAGGACTGGATCTGCTTGCCAAACGTTATCTGATCCGTACCCGTTCACACGAACCTATAGAGTCTGTGCAGGAAATGTATTTAGGGATTGCCCTTCATCTCGCTATGCCCGAAAAACAGAACAGACTGCAATGGGTAAAAAAGTTCTATGATATATTAAGTCGTCTGGAAGTCACAATGGCCACTCCTACCCTGGCAAATGCCCGAAAACCTTATCACCAGTTATCCAGTTGCTTCATTGATACAGTGCCCGATAGTCTGGAAGGCATTTACCGCAGCTTAGACAATTTTGCGATGGTAAGCAAATTTGGAGGAGGAATGGGAATGTACTTTGGCAAAGTTCGTGCCGCAGGTGGAAACATACGCGGATTCAAAGGTGTGGCCGGAGGTGTAATCCGATGGATGAAACTGGTGAATGACACTGCTGTAGCCGTTGACCAGTTAGGTATGCGTCAGGGAGCCGTAGCCGTCTATCTGGATGTATGGCACAAAGACTTGCCTGAGTTTCTGCAACTCCGGACCAATAATGGAGATGACCGGATGAAAGCGCACGACATCTTCCCCGCCGTATGCTATCCGGACTTATTCTGGCGTATGGCGAAACGGGATTTAAACCAGCAATGGCATTTATTCTGCCCCAATGAAATAATGACCGTCAAAGGATACTGTCTGGAAGACTACTACGGAGAGGAATGGGAACAAAGATACATGGATTGCGTAAATGACTCCCGACTCTCCAAGCGCAGCATGAGCATCAAAGATATCGTCAGACTGATACTGCGTTCGGCTGTAGAAACAGGTACTCCCTTTACATTCAATCGTGACACCGTGAACCGTGCCAATCCCAATGCGCACCGGGGAATCATTTATTGCTCCAATCTTTGCACGGAAATAGCACAAAACATGTCCTCCATTGAAACAGTTTCTACAGAGATATGTACGGAAGATGGTGATACAGTGGTAGTCAAAACAATCCGGCCCGGAGACTTTGTGGTATGTAATCTTGCCAGCCTTTCATTAGGACATTTGCCCTTGGAGGATGAAAAACAAATGAAAGAAAAGGTGGCAACTGTAGTACGGGCATTGGATAATGTGATTGAACTGAACTTTTATCCGATTCCTTTCGCTCAGATTACCAATCATCGCTACCGCAGTATCGGCTTGGGAGTCAGCGGCTATCATCATGCTCTTGCTGTTCGCGGCATTCGTTGGGAAAGCGAGGAACATCTCAGTTTTATGGATAAAGTTTTCGAACGTATCAACTATGCTGCCATAGCAGCAAGTAGCGAACTGGCAAAAGAAAAAGGGGCCTATCATTATTTTGAAGGCAGCGACTGGCAGACCGGAGCTTATTTTATAAAACGGGGTTACAATTCGCCAGAATGGAAAGCATTGGCTGTAAAGGTTTCCACACAAGGAATGAGAAACGCCTATCTTCTTGCCATTGCCCCCACCAGCAGCACCAGTATCATTGCCGGAACCACTGCCGGAACAGATCCGGTAATGAAACGTTTCTTCTTGGAAGAAAAGAAAGGAGCCATGCTGCCACGTGTTGCACCGGCATTGTCCGATAAGACCTATTGGATATATAAAAGTGCTTATCTGACAGATCAGACATGGAGTATCCGTGCCGCAGGGATCCGGCAGTTACATATAGACCAGGCGCAAAGTCTGAATCTATACATTACCAATGAATTTACCCTGAGACAAGTATTAAACCTGTATTTGCTGGCATGGGAATGTGGCGTAAAAACAGTATATTATGTCCGCAGCAAATCATTGGAAGTAGAAGAATGTGAAAGCTGTGCTTCCTGATCTTTTCGTAAACACTCCAGTACTGAATTGTCATGCTAAAACATTTCTTGTAGGGGCACCATGCTTGCGCCCCTACAAGAAATGAATAACAAATTTATTTTTAATATACAGCCTTGAGTTAGCAGTAAAACAAGAAGACAGAATATAAAACAACAATAAATCATGAATACAATAAAATTAAAAAAGAATGCCCTTTTCAATCCTGAGGGAGATACCGACCTCCGTCACAGAAGAATGATTGGAGGAAACACCACCAATTTGAATGATTTCAATAATATGCGCTACAAATGGGTTAGTGACTGGTATCGTCAGGCCATGAATAATTTTTGGATTCCCGAAGAAATCAATCTCACCCAAGACACCAAGGATTATCCTCACCTGGACCAGGCAGAGCGCACCGCCTATGATAAAATCCTGAGTTTTTTAGTGTTCCTTGATTCTTTACAAAGCAATAATCTGCCCACCATCAGCGAATACATCACAGCCAATGAAGTTAATCTATGCCTCCATATCCAAGCCTTTCAGGAATGTGTACACAGCCAAAGCTACAGTTACATGCTGGATTCTATCTGTAGCCCCGAAAAGCGTAACGAGATCCTTTACCAATGGAAGACAGACGGACACCTGCTGAAAAGAAATACCTTTATAGGCAATTGCTATAACGAATTTCAGGAAAGTCAGGATGGATTCACATTGATGAAAACCCTTATCGCCAACTATATATTGGAAGGAATCTATTTCTATAGCGGATTCATGTTTTTCTATAACTTGAGCCGTAATGGAAAAATGTCAGGTTCCGCACAAGAAATCCGATATATCAATCGAGATGAAAACACGCATCTGTGGTTATTCCGCAACATTATTCTGGAATTAAAGAAAGAGGAACCGGATTTATTCACCCCCGATAAAGTAAAAATATATGAATACATGATGCGTGAGGGGGTCAAGCAGGAAATAGAATGGGGACAATATGTGATAGGAGACAATATACAGGGACTCAACCGGAAAATGATAGAAGATTATATTCAATATTTAGGCAATCTCCGTTGGAGTAGTTTAGGTTTTGGCCCTCTGTACGAAGAAAACCATAAAGAGCCGGAAAGCATGCACTGGGTATCTCAATATTCCAATGCCAATATGGTAAAGACTGATTTTTTTGAAGCAAAGAGTACGGCTTATGCCAAAAGCACAGCTTTGGAAGATGACTTATAACCCATTTACAAAATAATTTTGCTCCGCATCTTAAACCGTTAAGATACGGAGCAATAAATGACCTGACAGAAACATTTCCATTAAAGACTATCAATAAACAGCTGTCGCCACCTCTTTCACATTATCCACCGCACCCACTGTATAAAAATGTATCCCCGGAACCCCATATGCTATCAGCTCCCGGCATTGATTGATACACCACTCTATGCCTAATGCACGCGCTTCTTTATCATCCTTGCATTTCATTGCTTCCACAACCAATTCCTGTGGTAAATCCACATTGAACGTTTTGGGAATAACACTGAGTTGTGATAGCTTGGAAAAAGGTTTGATGCCCGGTACGATAGGAACATTAATCCCCTCTTTTCTTGCACGCTCCACGAAGTCAACGTATTTTCGGTTATCATAAAACATTTGTGTCACTACATAATCGGCTCCGGCTTCCACTTTCTTTTTTAACCAATATAAATCTTGTTCCATGTTGGGAGATTCCTCATGCTTCTCCGGATAGCCTGCCACCCCATAACGAAAAGGAGTTAAAGGAGCCTGAATCGGCGTTCCATCAATAAATTTGCCTTCATTAAAAGCATTGATCTGCTCTTCCAACTCCAAAGCATGGGCATAACCATCTTTCTCGGGAACAAAAGAAGATTCATCTTTTGCCTTGTCACCCCGGAGTACCAACAGATTAGTAATACCTAAGAATTGCAAATCAAGCAATATATATTCCGTATCTTCACGCGAGAAACCACTGCACAAAATATGCGGTACAACAGTAATATCATATTTATTATGTATAGCCGCAGCCACCGCTACCGTACCCGGACGCCGCCGATAACGATTACGTTCATATAAGCCACCCCCCAACTCGCGATACACATATTCGCTGCGATGAGTGGTAATATTGACATAAAGAGGATCAAACTCCCGTAATGTATCTATTGTAGCATATAGTTTTTCAATTCCAGTACCTTTCAACGGTGGAAGAACCTCGAAAGAAAATGCTGTTTTCTTTTCCTTATTTATCAACTCAGCAATACCCATCTTTTTTGACCTTTTTACTTATTAATTCCGATAAATCCATATAACAGACAGCTATATAGAAGATTTATCTTTATATTAATCACATTTCAGATTTATTTCTTCACAAAGATAGGAATAGCAGATTTTACATCCAATAAAGCATTTTATTTTAGATAATTATTCTAAATAAAGAGTATCAAAAGAATTATTATCTAAAATAACCTGTTCGAAAGTCCTATAACAGGTTATTTATTCTATGACGCAAATTGCCGGGAGAGGGCGGACAGCGCTCCTCTCCCGGCAATAATATATACAAATTAAAAACTCAATTTCACTCCGGCAAAGTAAGAACGCGGCATACCCGGTCCATAAATATAACCGGAGTCACGTTTTGCCCCCCGGTCAAAGTCACTTTGATACGCATTAAAGATATTATGTACTCCAGCATTGACCTGCATAATTATGCCTTTATACAAATTGAAATCATAACCGGCTTTCAGATTCAATTCAAAGAAATCAGGTGTATTCACAGCAATGTCCTTATCAATAAAACCTGCTTTATGTTCTACCATCATACTACCGGTATAAGTACCGGATAATGCAATAGTCATCGGTACGAAAGGGTTGTATGACAAAGTGAAATATCCATAAGTATTCGGAGTACGGAACATTTTTTTCTCCATCGGAACCGTTTCATCATCACTCCATGCACGTGCCTGCTTGTATTCGGCCTTCTGCATGGTAACGCCGGCCTGCAATTGAAGTAAGGAACGGTAAGCAATCTTTCCTTCCAAAGTCAAACCATATACCTTAGCTCCTTTCTCGTTATACCGTTCATTGATAATAATACCGTCACGCTCTCCTTTCTGACGTAAGGCAAATACGTCTGAAAGCGAAGTATAAAAACCTTCTATAAGCAAGTTTCCCTGAAAATCTCCCCAACGATGATACAAATCTCCCGATATACTCAGACTTTGTGATTTTTCTTCTGTCAAGTCTTTTGCCAGTTCAATCATAGACACAGTCCCACCTACATTTTCTATATGCAAATCTTCATCAAAGGCCTGAGGTGCACGGAATCCGAAAGAATAGCTGGCACGCAGGTTCATATTTTCGGTCGGATTGTAACGAAGATTAGCACGCGGACTGAAGATTACATGATCCACCATATTATGTTTATCCAAACGCCCTCCAAGTAAAAAGCTCCACTGCTTGTTCTTCCATTCATTCTGGAAAAATGCACTGGCTATACGGACTTCTTGTTTGGTATAACGGTTATACCCCCACATATCATCCGTCAAGTTATCCTGATTATATTCCAGTCCTCCGGTAAAATCGGCAGGCATAAAGAAACATTTATCAAAACTATAGATATACTGCGATCCTGTGACCCAGGTAAAATCCGTGGTCGCGCCATACGCATTCACATCTTGTCCTCCACCATAATAACTGTCGCGTCCTGTATGCTGTGCAGAAGCATATACACTCAGCCGCTGTTTCTCATCCGGAGAGAAATAATCAAATTTCGCTCCCCCGCTATTGATAGTATGCTGCAATTGTTCGGCTATATCCGCTTCATGGGGAGGTCGGTTCAGTTTATTCCCGCCACGACGGAACTCACTGAGATGATGATATTCAAAAGTCAGTTTTGAATATGTACTTGTTTTGATAAAAGAACGAAAACCGACTGTCTGATTTTTCAGTTTTGGCAATTCGGTGTAGCCATCGCCATCATTGTCATAACCGCTTCTTTCTCTGTTCTGTCCAAAAATATACAATCCTGCCTTATGATTATCAGTCACTAACGAAGCATTCAGTGTCGTATTATTATCCCAAGAAGAAGTACCGCCTATGCCTGTCAGAGTATGTGTCAACTGCCCTGAGTTCCGTACAGGCTCCTTGGTGATTATATTAATGGTTCCCGCAATGGCTGAAGAACCGAACAAAGCCGAACCTCCTCCGCGCATCACCTCTACACGCTCAATCATATTGGCAGGTATCTGTTCCAATCCATATACACCGGCCAAGGCACTGAATATAGGACGCGAGTCAATCAATATCTGCGTATAAGGGCCATCCAACCCATTGATACGTACTTGCTGGAAACCACAGTTCTGACAATTATTCTCGACCCGCACTCCGGGCTGAAAATTCAGTCCTTGCGACAAGGTGGAGGAATTAGTGTTCTCAAACACTTTCACATCCATCACATTAACCAACGTAGGTGCCATGCGGCGGGTGGTCTCACTACGATTGGCAGACACCACCACTCCGTCCAATGCTATCAAATCCTCTTCTATCTCGAAGTTCTCCTCCAAAGTTTTCCCTTTTCTTAAAGTTACTTTCCGGCTGACCGTCTTGTAACCGACAGCACTTACCTCCATGGTAAATTCTCCTTCAGGCAGATTTTTAAGGAAATAGTGTCCACTGGCGTCAGTCATAGTTCCTATGGTAGTTCCTTTCAGCGATACGCTGATAAAAGAAAGATGCTCTTCCGTATTCTTATCCAATACATGACCTATGATATTGGCATCGGACTTATTCAATTCATTGGCGTGCACAGCCGATGATGAGAGTAGAAAACACACTGCTCCCATCAAGAAAAATATATATTTCTTCATGTGTTGTTATTCTGTTTATTAATAAATAAAAGGATAGCGGTCAGAAGAATGAATCCGCGAACAGATAATGTAACGGAAAATCACTCCACCAACATAAAAATATACTATTTAACAAACAGCGGGAGGCGCGCGCAAATAAATGCCACAATCGGTTCGTATCAGTTTGATGCGTTCTACAGCCGGCACAGCCAGCAAACACAGCAATACCCAAAAGACCGTTGTGGAAGACGGAGTGAACAAACTACCGGAAGCAGCAAAAGAAGAAAGGAAAAAGATAGTTTCCAATTCCACTTCTGTATGTTGATGCTCCCCTTTAAACGGATGCGAGTGTACGATAATCACCCCATTTACCACATGCGAGTGAGTAAAAAGGGTAATACCTCCCAAATAGGCAATAAATATCAGTGGAAGGAAAAGCTTTAGAATATGAATCAAATGCTTCTTCATCGTAACGGGGGCAAAGATAGAACTATTTCCAATAGCAGTCAATACCTATTAATAGTAGTTATGGATTTAAAACCGGAAACAAGCCTCTCATCCTGCCAAAGAAAATGCCCATTCGTCCTTAGTTGTCCCTTCCTTATATATTAAGAAGCCTATAAATCAGTATCAAACATCACAAAAATGTTTCTTTTATTTTCAGAATCCCAAAAGATTTTAAAATAAAACCCTACCTTTGCATCAGATTTGGTGATGTAAGTACTTTCCGTATTTGCATAAAAGGGAATTCGGTCATAGAATCCGAAGCAGTGCCCGCTACTGTGAAACCCGTCAATGAAAAGCAACTCTCGCCATGCCACTGTTTCCTTTGTAAGAAATGGGAAGGCGCTTTTCAGGGTGAAGCCAGGAAACCTGCCAGGTCTGAACATAGATAATTCACGCTTTCCCGGGGCCAGGAAAGCTAATTATTAATTCTTAAATTATTTCGATGAAAAAGAAATGTTTACTGACAGCCTTATTCGGCTGCATGGTGGTGTGTGCGTCCGCCCAGATATCGTTAAGTGGAAAAGTAGTGGATGCCCGTACAGGAAAGCCGGTGGAAGGCGCTAACGTACGTTTGGAACAAACTACAATAGGATGTGCTACCAATCCTAAAGGAGAATTTTTGTTGAAAGACATCAAAGAGGGAACGTATACCCTGCGTACCAGTTGCCTGAATTATGCTCCTGTCACTCAGAAAGTCAGTCAAAGTCAAAAAGAAATGGTGATAAGGCTGAAAAGTACCACTTTCAACATGGATCAGGTAGTGGTAACCGGAACCGGAACTCACCACAAGCTGAAAGACAGCCCTGTACCCGTAGAGGTCATTTCCCAACGTGATCTGCAAAATGCCAATCCATCCAGTTTCCAGGATGCCTTGGTGAAACTGGTTCCCTCTATCTCGGTGCAAACCACCGCTATGGGAACAACCCTATACGTAAACGGACTGCCTGATAAATACCTCCTCGTATTAATTAACGGTAAAAAAGTAGCCGGAGATATTTCGGGATCTATAGATTACGACCGGATCAATATGGATGCCGTAAAACGTATTGAAGTATTGAAAGGAGCATCTTCCGCCCTTTATGGCAGTGACGCCATCGCAGGAGTAATCAATATCATTACCGATGATCCTAAATCTGCATTGAATGTATCTTCCAATACCCGTGTAAGTTCTCACGGACGAATTTCAGAATCAGTCAACGCAGACGCCAATGATGGAAAATTATCCGCACACTTGAACTATAATTACCGCACTTCGGACGGATGGCAACTGAATCCGTATGAGGAAAGCAAGGGAGAACTGGTGGAAACCACAAAGAAACCGGTCTATAAGAATCATTCGCATAATGTGAGCCAAACCTTGAGCTACGCAGCCACAGAGCGTTTAAGCCTTCATTTGAACGGTAATCTTTTTATCAGCGAGAACGACCGTACCGGAGCCTACGATTACAACAACCAGCATCAATCCTATACAGTGGGTGGAACAGCCAAATATCTGTTGGCTAAGCGGGCTTCATATATAGAAGGGAATATAAGCACCACCAATTTCCGTTCTTTTTATGACTATATAAATGATGCAAAAACGCATAAAACCGGTGACGAAGTCCTCAGTAAAGACCAGACTTACACCAATGCCAATCTAAAAGGTGTATTCAAAACCCACGAGAACAATACACTTTTTACCGGACTGGACTATGTATTCGAAGGCTTGGAGCCGACTGAAACCAGCAAGATGCTGAATAATGAATACCAAAGTGTTTATACACTGGCAGCATACGTACAGGACGAAGTAAAACTACTGGATGCAATCAGCATAGTGGCAGGTATACGGTATGCCTATAATGAAAAGTTTAAAAGCCAGTTCACGCCCAAACTATCCTTGATGTACCAATATTCAGGACTGAATGTACGTGCATCCTACGCTGCCGGATTCCGTTCACCTACCTTGCAACAAATGTATGCCGTTTCTGAAAGCCGTGGACAAATCACGGTCGGAGACCCTGACCTGGACCCGGAAAAGAGCAATTTCTATAATTTGAATATAGAATACAATCATCGTTTGTTCTCCATTGCCGCGTCCATTTATCAGAATGACCTGAAAGACAAGATTGAAGCGGAAGATATAGGAACAACGCCCGAAGATATTGAAAACGGCATCACTCGCAGACGCCAGTACCGCAATATAGAAAAGGCACGTGTGAAAGGCTTTGACATAGGTTTTTCAGTCCGTCCCTTCACAGGCTTCATGTTCGGAGCAAACTATATTTACACGGACGGGCGCAACCGTACGGAAGACATCCGTTTGGAAAGAACAGTACGTCACTCGGGTAATTTCAATGCCAGTTGGCGAAAAACATGGAATGATTATACATTCAATATTGCAATCAACGGACGCTATCAAGGTACACGCTGGTCTA
>ERZ791614.1215-NODE-1215-length-13743-cov-3.647794_pt1 | contig 13743 bp, 10 predicted proteins | sample MGYA00510274_ERZ791614 | MGnify/ENA primary metagenome ERZ791614 (study PRJEB30046, sample SAMN00715221) | human gut metagenome | study: EMG produced TPA metagenomics assembly of the A metagenome-wide association study of gut microbiota in type 2...
AAGTAGCTGAAATATAAGCGGTTAGAGTTATAGGTTCAAAACCCTGTCTCTCCGCTTCAATTAATAGATAAATCCCTGTAAAGTAGTACTTTACGGGGATTTTTTATTTTGTGTATGTGAATAAGATAAGCATAAAAAGGGGCGGTTTCTGTTGAAATAGAAAATAACACTATTTGAACTGTTTATTTTAGAATAAACACTCTTTTTTCAGATTGAATTTATCGGTTTAAAGAATATTATTCCAAAATGCTTATTATCAGTTAAATATCTGTTTTTATCTACTGTCGGATTTCAGTTTTTATATCTACCTTTGTTCTTATTGTACGAGATTTGATAGTTATAATATTAATGAATAGAATGATGAAAAAACAGACCCAAGCGATTCATACGCAGTTCCAAAGAAGAGATGCTTACAATTCTCTCAGTATGCCGGTTTACCATACAGCGGCTTATGAATTTGACAATGCTGATGACATGGCTGATGCTTTTTGCGGGCGGACAGATGCTCCGGATTACTCCAGAGTGATGAATCCCACAGTGACTTTTTTTGAGAATAAGGTGAAGGAACTTACGGGGGCAGCAGAAGTCATAGCCCTCAATTCCGGTATGGCGGCTATTAGTAATACATTATTTTCAATTGCAGCTGCAGGAAAGAATATAGTTACATCGCGTCATTTGTTTGGTAATACTTATTCGTTTATTGCTGGTACATTGTCCCGCTTCGGGGTGGAACCTAGATTGTGTGATTTGACAGACATTGGAGCAGTAGAGAAAGTAGTAGACAGTAATACCTGCTGCATTTATGTGGAGATTATCACCAATCCGCAGATGGAAGTGGCGGATTTACAGGCGCTCTCACGGATAGTTCATGAAAGGGGAATTCCTCTCATCGTTGATACTACGCTTATTCCTTTCACAGAATTCGATTCACATAGCTTAGGCGTAGATATTGAAGTGGTTTCCAGTACCAAATATTTATCAGGGGGAGCCACTTCCATTGGTGGTTTAGTAATTGATTATGGTACATGTCCGGGATTCGGTAAACGTATGCGTACAGAGATGTTACTCAATCTGGGAGCTTATATGACTCCTCATGTGGCCTATATGCATACTATCGGATTGGAAACATTGGACGCGCGATATCGGATACAGTCTGCCAATGCCGCTATGTTGGCTGGTAAGCTTCGCATATTATCTGCTGTCAAACGTGTGAATTATGTGGGGCTGAAGGATAATTCATACTACGCTTTGGCACAAAGACAGTTTGGTCCGACTGCCGGTGCTATGATTACGATAGACCTGGAAAGTAAAGAGGCATGCTTTGCTTTCATCAACCGACTGAAATTGATACGTCGCGCTACTAACTTGTTTGACAATAAGACGCTTGCTATTCATCCTGCAAGTACTATTTTTGGACCGTTTACTGATAAACAGCGACAGGACATGGATGTGTTGGATACGACTATCCGTTTCTCAATTGGTTTGGAGGATGTGGATGATCTGTTTGACGATGTCAGACAGGCTTTGAATAATAAAAAGGATTAGAAGCAAAAATCTGAAAGTCATACACGCAACTGTAAATATACCGCAAATATGGTATATAAAATGCCATTCATACGGGATTTATCAGCTTGTATATATCTAATACCTTTGCCCCATCATTTTAACAGTAAACAATAATGGGTAAAAGGATTCATTTATTTTTGCTTGCTCTTGCAATAGGAGTGATACAAGGGGCAGCACAGGTGACAACAGTGCGGGGCATCGTCACCACAGAAGAAGATGGGGAGCCGGTTATCGGTGCCTCAGTTATAGTGAAAGGAACTTCATTGGGTACCGTAACTGATGTCAACGGGAGATTTGAACTGAGTGGATTCCCGCCATCAGCCACCCGGCTGCTAATCTCTTACATTAGTCTGATGGCAAAAGAGGTAGCTATTGCACCACAGGTATCGGTAACACTGAAGAGTGATACGCATCTGCTGGATGAGGTAGTAGTAACGGCTTTGGGTATTTCACGCGAGAAAAAGGCATTGGGCTATACGGCACAGGAAGTAAAACAGAATGCTTTGGTGCAAGGGAAAGATAATAATCTGTTAAATTCGTTGAGTGGTAAGATAGCTGGTGTGCGTATTACCAATACACAAGGAGATGTTGGTTCCAGTCGCATCGTTATTCGTGGTGAAACTTCTATTGCAGGTGAGAATCAACCGCTTTTTATTGTGGATGGAATCCCAGTGGATAATTCGCAGCTTAATGCACGTTCCAGCGGACGTGATTTTAAAAATGCAATAGCAGACCTGAATCCGGAAGACATAAAAACACTTACTGTATTGAAAGGTCCGAATGCCGCTGCCCTTTATGGTGCGCGTGCTGCTCACGGTGCTATTGTCATCACTACTAAGGGAGGAGACAAAAGGCAGAAAGGGATAGGGATTACATTACATTCTTCCACGCAAGTCTCTTTTGTTGCTACCTTGCCGGAGTTTCAAAATCTTTTTGGACAAGGGGCGGGGGGACGGTTCAGTTATGTAGATGGCAAGGGTGCAGGTGTGAATGACGGGGTAGACGAAAGCTGGGGGCCACGTCTTGATATTGGTTTGTTGATTCCTCAGTTCGATAGCCCATTGGACGCTGACGGTAATCGTGTGGCTACTCCCTGGGTATCCCATCCCAACAATGTACGCGATTATTTTCGCATGGGTATTTCTACAAACAACGGTATTTCTGTTGCCCGTGGAGACGACAAATACCAGTTCCGTGTAGGATATAACTACGAAAAACAAGTCAGTATCGTTCCTGATGCTGGAACTAATAAGACGAATATCAGCCTAAATACGGATTACCATCTGGCAAAATGGATTGTGGTGGGAGCTACAGCCAATTACATCGTTTATACAGCTCCCAGTTTGCCGGGGTCAGCTACCCCCTCGGGCAGTAACGTACGTTCTAACAGTCCTATGCTTCAGTTCTTGTGGTTCGGACGTCAAGTGGATACGAACTCATTGAAGGCGGACTATACTCGCAACTGGAATTCAAGCTATTACGACAATCCTTTTTGGAGTACTTCTTATAATACACAGAGTCAGGAACGTCATCGTCTGATAGGTGATCTGCATGCCGAATTCCGTCTGACAGATGGGTTGAATGTGCGTTTTCGTACTAGTACCGACTGGTATAATGACCGGAGGAAATCCAAAGTAAAATGGGGGAGTGCAGGTGCCGGTTCGCCTTACGGCAGTTATGCTGAAGATGCCTATACGGTGAAAGAGAATAACACAGAAGTATTGGCGACTTATATCAAACAGTTGAATAAAAATTGGGGAATTGACGCTCTTCTGGGTTTTAATGTACGTAACAAACAATATGAGAATAATTATCAGGCTGCTCCCCGTTTGGCGGTTGCTGATCTTTATACATTGACTAACTCGCGTGATCCGCTCACTTCGTCCAATGATTTCTACCGTTTACGGCAATATGGCCTTTACGGTTCCATACAACTGGATTACCGTCGTTGGGCTTTCTTGAATATAACAGGACGGAACGATTGGTCGTCTACACTACCTGTGGACAACAATTCTTATTTCTATCCTTCGGTGACGGCTAGTGTGTTGCTTTCTGAAGCTTTCGGGTGGAGAAGTAAAGCTGTTAACTACCTAAAAATACGTGGAGGATGGTCTCAAGTGGGAGCAGATGCCAATCCTTATCAATTGGCAACGGTCTTTACTTCAGAAACAGCTTTCAATGGGAATCCACTTCAAAGTTCTTCTACCATTGGTATGAATCCGAATCTAAAACCGGAGAAGACGTCATCTATAGAAGCTGGTTTCGAGGCGGCTTTTTGGGACAATCGCCTATACTTGGATTTCACTTACTATAAGACCGATAGTCGTAATCAAATATTGAAACTAGCTACTACTGCTGCCAGTGGGTACACGTCGCAGGTGCGTAATGCCGGACATATCCGTAATCGTGGCTATGAAATACAATTGGGCGCTGTTCCTATACAAACATCGAAAGGGTTTCGTTGGAATCTGGATTTGAATTATGGTGCCAACAGCAGCAAGGTTGTCAAATTGGATGATGAAGGTTTGATTACGAGTTACCAGCTCTACTCGTCTGGTATTCAGATACTGGCTTCAGTGGGCGAAGCTTATGGAACCCTGTTCGGCACTTCATACGTGCGTGATGCTAATGGAAACGTTGTGGTGGATGCTAACGGTCTGCCTAAGATTTCGACCACTAATAAAACGTTGGGGAAGTTTACGCCCGACTGGACAGGCGGTATCAGTAACACTTTCAGTTATCGTTCGTTAAGTCTTTCTTTTCTGATAGATGCAAGTGTAGGTGGTTCTATTTTTTCCAACACTAATAAAACTGGAAAATATACCGGTGTATTAGCTAACACATTATCGGGCCGGGATGCCGAGCACGGTGGCTTGTGGTATTATACTGACGCCATGGGTAACAATGTACGATTATCAGAATCTCCTTCTTATTCCGTATCCTCTGATGGACTTTACTATGCCCAGGTCAATGGGCAGTCCACCCGTGTGTATCAGGATGGCATTATGGTAGAAGGAGTGACGGAAAGTGGTTCTAAGAACGAAGAGGTTGTATCTGCCGAGAAATACTACCATCGTATTTACAGTATTGCTGAAGCTAATGTATATGATGCTTCTTACGTGAAACTGCGAGAAGTCGCTTTGAGTTACCGTCTACCTCGCTTGTGGACGCAGAAACTGCATTTGCAAGAAGCTTCCGTTACACTGACGGGACGTAACTTGTGGACTATTTATAAGAGCGTCCCTAATATAGATCCGGAATCGGCTTTGACTACTGGAAACGCACAAGGAGTAGAAGCCTATTCATTGCCTACAACACGTTCCTTTGGTGTGAACCTTTCCGTGAAATTCTAAATGTGAACCTTTAAATAATAGGATAAGATGAAAAGAAGAATATATTTTTTATATATAATATGGGTACAAGTGGTTGCCATTTCTCTATCATCGTGTGATGATGAATTGACTGATATCAACCGCAACCCCAATGCCACTGAAAATCCACAGCCGGCTTATTTACTTGCCGCTGCACAGTATCATGCCGCCAATCTTTATTGGGGAAGTAGTACGAACTATAATTCTACTCTGTTGTGGGTGCAACATTGGGCTAAAATACAATATACAGAGCCAGATTGCTATAATGTGGATAATGGCAGCTTTACCACTACGTGGGACACCGGCTATGCAACGCTAATAACTGACTTGAATGCTATTATCAGTTCGGAACTCGGAAATGATAATTATCGAGGGATAGCTACAGTGTGGCGTTCGTGGGTTTACCTGTTGCTGACCAATCTGTATGGAAATATACCATACAGTGAATATGCACAAAGTGTAACACCCGCTTATGATTCACAAGAGACTGTTTTGCGCGGGCTTTTGGAGGAGTTGATCGCTGCTGACCAGTTGCTTTCTACCACAGGAGGAACGGTAGAAGGGGATTTGATTTACGGAAATGATATTACCCGCTGGAAACAATTGGCCCACTCCCTACGGCTACGTATCGCCCTTGAATTAGCTGACCGGGATGAGGATACAGCGCGTCGGGTTATTGCTTCCCTTTGGGATAATCGTAACAGTGTAATAGATAGCAATGATGCTATAGCCCGTTTTGTTTTTACTTCTTCACCACAATGGAATCCATGGGCATCTGCTTTCAATTCACGTGATGATCAGCGGGTATCAAAAACGTTGATTGATAAACTGAATGAATGGAATGATCCGAGAATTGGAATTTTAGCCCAGCTACCTCAAGACGAAAGTGTGAAAAACTATGTAGGAGCTGCCAATTCCTTATCTGCTGATGCCGCTAATAATCAGGGATTTAATAAAGTTTCCCGTCCCGGTACTTATTTTTTGAAAGATAGCTCTCCGGCTGTATTTTATACGTATGCCGAGGTCTTGTTTATCTTTGCAGAATCCGCTGCACGCGGCTGGATAACGGCTGATGCGGAAACGCTCTACCGCGAAGCTATTACTGCTTCATTGAATCAGTTTGGCATTATAGACAATCGTATAATCGATTCCTATTTACAGCAGGAGGCGATTCGGTTCGACGCCGCACATTGGTATGAATCTATCGGCTGGCAGAAGTGGATCGCTTATTATGGACAGGGACCCGATGCTTTCACTGACTGGCGCAGGCTCGGTTATCCCCAGCTTATCCCTGGTCCCGATTCCGTTTTGGGTTCCGGAGAGTTACCTCGTCGCTTTTTTTATCCCGTAACGGAACAATCACTGAATGGTAAGCAGTATCAGATTGCCATATCCCATCAGGGAGCAGATGAGATTACTACCCGTTTGTGGTTTGATGTAGCTAATAAAGAACGATGATACCTCCGTGTCTCCGGGCTGCAATATGCGTTTGAAAAATATCCGTTGAATTTAAAAAAACAGAATAACAATGAACACTGACATTACATTTATCATAGCAGATAATCAGGATATAACCAGAATGGGAATGCATGGATATATTTCCGCTATATTCAGTGGATGTCGCATGATAGATGTGACAGACAAGAAAGAGCTCATGCTTGCATTGGTAGAATGTAATGACAGTGTCGTTATACTTGACTATACACTGTTTGACATCAATGGTATAGAAGAGTTTCTTATTATAGAAAAACGTTTTCCGAGAGTTCGTTGGATATTGTTTTCCAATGAATTGAGCGAAGACTTTATTCGTAGGATGAGTATAGAAAGGAATATTGGTATGATTTTGAAAGAGAACTCCGGTGAGGAAATTCATTCTGCATTGATGTGTACAGCACACGGGGAGCGATTTCTTTGTCATCAGATAACCAATTTATTGATAATCGGTTCCGACAAACCGGAAATTCATTCTGTTTTGACTGTTACAGAGATTGACATTCTTAAATTGATAGCACATGGGAAATCTGTGAAAGAAATAGCATTGGAAAGAACCTCAAGCATTCATACTATTATCACCCATAAAAAGAATATTTTCCGGAAGTTGGGTGTGAATAATGTATATGAAGCAACTAAGTATACTTTACGCGCCGGGCTGATTGAAATGGTAGAATATTATATATGATATTCAGAAGAGTGTTAGGATAAGAGTTAAGAAGAATTTGTAGGCAGGAAAATTCTCTGTATCTTTGCCCGCATGGCAAAAAAAGGTGAGTTACATATAAGAAATAAGCACAATGGTCAGTATGATTTTCCATTGTTGATGGAAAATTATCCTCCATTAAAGAGATTCGTATCGCTCAATCCCCTCGGAATACAAACTATAAACTTTTTTAATCCGCAAGCGGTGAAGGCTTTGAACAAAGCATTATTGGTAACTTATTATGGCATCCGGTATTGGGACATACCGAAGCAATATTTGTGTCCGCCTATTCCCGGAAGGGCGGATTACATTCATTATATTGCCGATCTTATCCAGCCGAACGGAACAACACCGGATTTACCGGCAGGAGATGCTAATGGACAGAAGTCTAAATGTAGATGTCTGGATATTGGGGTAGGTGCAAATTGCATTTATCCGATCATAGGACACACTGAATATGGATGGACCTTCGTTGGTACTGATATTGATCCGGTTTCGATAGAAAATGCACGAAAGATAGTGACTTGCAACCCTGTGTTGGCTCATAAGATTGACTTGCGACTTCAGAAAGATAGTAAGAAGATTTTCGATGGAATTATTATGCCTGATGAGTATTTTGATGTGACAATATGCAATCCTCCGTTTCATAGTTCGCGTGAAGAGGCGGAAGACGGAACGTTACGCAAATTAAGCAGTCTGAAAGGTACGAAGATAAATAAAGTGCAGCTAAATTTCGGCGGGAGTGCGAATGAACTTTGGTGCGAGGGCGGAGAAGTTCGTTTCTTATTGAATATGATTTCCGAGAGCCAAAAATATCAGAAGAACTGCGGATGGTTTACGAGTTTGGTTTCTAAAGAAAAAAATCTGGAAAAGTTATATACCAAATTAAAATCGGTGAATGTGTCCGAATATAAAGTTATTCGAATGCAGCAGGGAACTAAAAGTAGCAGGATATTAGCTTGGCGATTTGCTACCAACTCATAACAATGAGTGAATATCGAACTGTTATTTGTTTAACCTATTAATTAAATAGAATATGATGGAAACCAATTACATCACTTTGACAAAGGAGAATATTGCAAACGAACATATATGCTGTGCTTTCTCAGATAAGAAATGCAAGGATAGTTATGAACTCAAAAAAGAATGGCTGAAGAAAGAGTTCGATAACGGCTATGTGTTCAGACGTATTGATGAACGGGCAAAAGTGTTTATCGAATACGGTCCTGCTGAAAAAGCATGGGTTCCGGTGAATGCTCCCAATTATCTGATGATAAACTGTTTCTGGGTGTCAGGTAAATATAAAGGTTGCGGACATGGTAAGGCATTATTGCAGTCTGCCATTGATGATGCAAAATTGCAGGGGAAAGATGGGCTTGTCACAGTGGTGGGCACTTCTAAATTTCATTTTATGAGTGACACGAAATGGCTGTTGCGACAAGGTTTCCAAACAATAGAAAAACTCCCTTACGGATTCAGCCTTTTAAGTTTGAAACTAAATCCGGCTGCTCCTGATCCTTCTTTTAATGATTGCGTGTTGAGCGGTGAGTGTCCGGATAAGGATGGAATAGTCGTTTATTATACCCATCGCTGCCCGTTTACGGAGTTTCACGTTCGCGGTTCTTTGGTCAGTGCTGCTAAGAGCAAAGACATTCCATTGAGAATAATTGAATTGGAAAGTATGGAACAGGCGCAAAATCCCCCTCCTCCGGCTACCATATTTACTCTTTTTTATAATGGCAAGTTTGTAACGACTGACTTAAGTGTATGCCTTGAAGGGCGATTGAGCAAAGCATTGGGCTGTGATTCAGGAGAATAGCTGACTTGGAACCATGTTACGTCTCTGATATGTTTAGCTAATGTTTCTTATTTTTATTTTGCAAATTTAAATTGTGTCTGCACATTTTTTGGAAAATACATACCTTTGGATAATTAATGATTAAACACGATTAAGAGTTTTATGCGTTTTTGGGTATGTATTTTTGTGCTTCTATTTGTACACAATCAATTTTCAAGGGCTGATAAAATTATAAATAATGACTCTTTGTATACAGAAAAATATATCAGAGATATTTATATTTCCAACCCCAAACGTGCTTTACAGTTGTTGGATGAGGCCGAAACCAGAAAAGCCTTCCCTCTGCGTCTGATTAATGAATTGCGCAGTTTGTCATATCGTAATATGTATATGAATAAACTAGCTTTTATGTATGCAAGGAAGTCGTACTTGCTTGATTCCATCTCTCAAAGAGAACCTAAGCACATGTTGAAGATGACGGTTTATTTAGCTGAACTTTCATCCATAATGAGTAAATATAATGAGAGCATGCATTATGCTCTTAGTGGAATTATGCAGGCTCAAAAACTGAAGGACAGAGAGGCGGAAGCTAGATTGCTTTTTTGCATAGGAGAGAATAATTGGAGGCTGTCATTGAAAGATGAGGCGTATAATTATTTTGGTCGTACGATTGAATTACTGCGTGGGTCAAAGGATATGAGAGAAATGATGCTGCTTTCCTATTATTATGGAGCAGGGATGGGATTTTTAATGACAGATTCCCGTATTGATGAAGCTTTGGCTCTTGCGTATGAACGTGAAAAACTTCTTAAAAAATTAGAGAAAGTACCGGAGGTTCCCGAAGGCTACATTGATGGTCAATATAGCTATTTATATGCAAAATTGGCCTATATTTCTTATTTAGAAAAGAAATATGCGCAAGCAGAAGGATATTATCAAAAATATCTGGCAATAAAAGAATCTCATACTCCGGATGGCAAGATGTATTCGATTCCTTATTTGATTCTTTCCAAACAATATGAGACAGTAATAGACAACTGTAAGGACTTTAAAGAATTGTTGAGAACACAGCGGGATACCTTGAACACTCAATATTTAACTATACTTAATAAGGAAGTCCAGGCATATCTGGGGCTGAATCGTTATAAAGAAGCCGCAGAAATACGTGAAACCATCATTGCAATAACGGATAGCATTAACAGTAACGACAGGAAAAATGCTGCATTAGAATTGAACGCGATGTACGGTGCTTCCGAAAAAGAAGAATACATCGCCGAGCAAGCCTCACAGCTAAAAATAAGGAATGTTTCACTCTGCTTTTTGGCGTGTATTGTAGTGCTGACCCTGTTTATACTTTGGCGTTTGTGGCGTTTCAACCATATAATCGAGTATAAAAACAGGATGCTTGCCAAACTGATAAACGAGAAATTTGCCAATAAAAAAGATGGTAATCAGTTATTGGAAGTGTACGAGGAACAGGAGGTTTCATCAGAATTGGAACCGGAATTGATTTCTCCTGAAGAACAGGATGAACTTTTGGACGAAACAGACAAAGAAAATGGGGAAGAAGAGGAGAACAAGAAAATATTCCAGGAATTAAATCATACAGTCGTTCAAAAACAGCTATATCTTTCTCCAGAGCTCTCAAGAGAAGATTTGGCGCAGATTGTACATCTGAATAATGCACGCTTTGCCCGGATGATAAGAGAATGCACCGGAACTAATTTCAATGGGTACATCAACGGACTGCGTATTAATTATGCGATCAAGCTAATGAAAAAATATCCTAACTATACCATACGTGCCATCGCTGATGAATCCGGATTTAATAGTGCCCCGATATTATATAACCTTTTTAAGAAAAAGACGGGAATGACTCCTTATGAATTTAAAAAAGCGCAGGACACATTGAGGAATTAAATAGTTCTACTAAACAATTTTCGTTTTTCCCGGTTTATCTATTGATAACTAAATATTAATGGAAATGATACAGGTAAGGATAAAGAGGGTTTACGAAGATTTTTCAGAAACAGATGGATACCGGGTGTTGGTAGATAAATTATGGCCACGCGGAATGAAGAAAGAATGGTTGAAATACGATTATTGGGCAAAAGACATAACACCATCCCCTACATTACGTAAATGGTTTCATGAAGATATTCCCGGACATTGGGGAGATTTTGTCACGCAGTATCAAAAAGAGCTGGATGCTTCTCCATCAATGGCTGATTTTCTGACTCTTATTAAACCACATCCGGTGATAACACTACTTTATGCTTCAAAAGAACCGGTGTATAATCACGCCCGAATTCTTCGCGATTATCTGGAAATGCGTTTGAGAGAGTGAAATTAAAGTAATTTTATCTGTTTACGCTTTCTGTCGTTCACTCAATTTCCTACCTTTGTAATCTAAATCAAAATCGTGTAATCATGAAGTATAAATTATTGGTTCTTGATGTAGACGGAACACTCCTCAATGATGCGAAAGAAATTAGTAAGCGTACATTGGCTGCCCTGTTGAAGGTTCAGCAAATGGGAGTGCGTATTGTGCTGGCATCCGGCAGACCGACTTATGGCCTGATGCCGCTGGCCAAGATGCTCGAACTTGGAAACTATGGAGGTTTTATCCTTTCCTATAATGGCTGTCAGATTATCAACGCACAAAACGGGGAAATTCTGTTTGAACGTCGGATTAATCCCGAAATGTTGCCGTATCTGGAAAAGAAGGCCCGTAAAAACGGTTTTGCCTTATTCACTTATCATGATGATACGATCATAACGGATTCTCCTGAAAATGAACATATCCAAAATGAAGCCCGGTTGAATGACCTGCAAATAATCAAAGAAGAAGAATTTTCTGCTGCCGTTGATTTTGCTCCTTGTAAGTGTATGCTGGTGAGCGATGACGAAGAAGCATTGCTTGGTTTGGAAGATCACTGGAAGAGACGACTGAATGGGGCGTTGGACGTATTCCGTTCGGAGCCCTATTTTCTGGAAGTAGTTCCCTGCGCCATCGACAAAGCCAATTCTTTGGGTGCTTTGCTGGAGGTACTGGATGTGAAGCGTGAGGAAGTGATTGCTGTGGGCGACGGTGTGTGTGACGTAACAATGATTCAATTGGCGGGGCTGGGTATAGCTATGGGACATTCACAAGACTCGGTGAAAGCCTGTGCCGATTATGTGACTGCTTCGAATGAGGAAGACGGAGTGGCCGTTGCAGTGGAGAAGGCTATTATAGCCGAAGTGCGTGCAGCCGAAATTCCCCTTGACCAACTGAATGCGCAGGCACGCCACGCATTAATGGGAAACTTGGGAATTCAATATACATACGCCGACGAAGATCGTGTAGAAGCAACAATGCCGGTAGACCATCGTACCCGTCAGCCTTTTGGCATTTTGCATGGGGGGGCTACTCTTGCACTGGCAGAAACAGTTGCCGGACTCGGTTCGATGATTCTTTGCCAGCCGGACGAGATTGTAGTAGGAATGCAGGTCAGCGGAAACCATATATCTTCTGCACATGAGGGAGATACCGTGCGTGCAGTAGGAACCGTTGTACATAAAGGACGTTCCTCCCACGTATGGAATGTAGACGTGTTTACTTCAACAAACAAACTGGTGTCTTCCATACGGGTAGTCAACAGTGTGATGAAAAAGAGATGACCGACGAAGAAATAAGTAATTTGACAACTATTGATGCATTTATTCAGCGGAAGCAGCCGTTTGCTGTTTACCGTATTCCCGGGGAGAAAGTTCCCCGTCTGTTGACACAGGCGGAAGGAGCGGTATGTCTGATATACGACCTGAAAGAACTGAATGGACAGAGAGGATTTGTTATCGCTCCGTTTCAGGTGAGTGAGACGTGTCCTGTCGTATTGATTCAACCCGATCAGTGGGGGCAACCTTTGCCGATTGACAATGATACGGCAGAAGAACGGGAAGTCGCTTTGCGGATGCAAGGACAAGAATCGTTCCTGACTTCTTCTACGGAGGAATATGCCTCCTGCTTTCATACCTTTATAAATGCTTTGCGTGATAATACTTTTGATAAATTAGTACTTTCACGTCATCTTACTATTGATAAAGTATCCGGTTTTTCCCCTTTATCTATATTTCGTGCAGCTTGCAGGCGTTATATTCATTCATATATATACTTGTGCTACACTCCGCAGACAGGAATCTGGTTGGGAAGCACTCCCGAAATCATTTTATCGGGTGAAAAAGATGAATGGAATACAGTAGCGTTGGCCGGGACACAGCCTTTGCAAGATGGTAAACTGCCCCAAATATGGGATGAAAAGAATCGGAAAGAGCAGGCTTATGTAGCTTCTTACATTCGTCGCCAACTCCTTTCGTTGGGTATTCATTCTACGGAGAACGGGCCTTATCCGGCTTATGCAGGTGCTTTGTCACATTTGAAAACAGATTTCCAGTTTTCTTTGAAAGATAACAAAGGTTTGGGAGATCTCTTGAAAGTGTTGCATCCAACGCCTGCTGTATGCGGTTTACCGAAAGAAGAAGCCTATCGGTTTATATTGCAGAACGAAGGCTACGACCGCCGCTATTATTCCGGCTTTATCGGCTGGCTGGACCCGGAAGGGCGAACTGACATCTATGTGAATCTGCGCTGCATGCATATTGAAGATGAACAACTGACTCTTTATGCCGGCGGTGGACTACTGGCTTCTTCGGAATTGAATGACGAATGGCTGGAAACGGAAAAGAAGTTGCAAACCATCAAACGGCTTATTGCAACGCCTCCTTTAAAATCATAAACTACTAATAATTATCATCATGTATACAGACAAGAA
>ERZ791614.1227-NODE-1227-length-13691-cov-2.719933_pt1 | contig 13691 bp, 14 predicted proteins | sample MGYA00510274_ERZ791614 | MGnify/ENA primary metagenome ERZ791614 (study PRJEB30046, sample SAMN00715221) | human gut metagenome | study: EMG produced TPA metagenomics assembly of the A metagenome-wide association study of gut microbiota in type 2...
TCACATCCGGAGACCTTACATCGAGACATGTGTATCGCATGCTCCGGGAGTTCGTGGATGTTGCCAATGTATTTCACTAACTCTCAATTTATTGAATCAAATCATAGCACATAATCTTCTGCTGTATCTGCGCATAAGCCTCCGGCTCCAGATCATAGCCCAGATAGGCAATTCCCTGATACACTGTTTCCGGAATGAGCTCCGATGAACTCATTTTTTTACAAATAGCCTCAATCAGATCCCGCTTTGCCGCGATGATCTTCACATCTGCTGCGTAAAATTGCGCCATATCGTAATCTGAAGTATTGCCACAGGGGTTGAGACAGTTAGCGCAGTCCGGTGCAATGGCGAATTTCTCCGCATGAATCTTCTGGACTGTCTCTTCTTCGCTATCGCCGTCTGTCAACCGCAGAAATGCTTCCCGGACCACACTGTCCGTCCGCTCTGTTTTGCCATTATTAGACATGGCTCCCACCAGCCCGATCAGGGCGCTGATGATTCTGTCTCCCTGCATTTTCCTACAAACCTCCATTTTTCAGATGCCTGCTTTCCGTACAGGCAATCCTGATTATTCCATAATTTCTCCGTCAATGGAGATGGTCACTACCTGCCAGGGCAGGAACTTTCCGCTGTCCTGTATAGCCTTCTTTGCCGCCATTTCCAGTCCTCCGCAGCAGGGCACTTCCATGCGCACGATGGTCACGGACTGAATGTCGTTGTTCCGCAGAATCTCCGTCAGCTTCTCGCTGTAATTCACTGCATCCAGCTTCGGACAGCCGATCAGCGTCACTTTGCCGCGAATGAATTCCTTATGAAAATTCGCATATGCATAAGCGGTACAATCTGCCGCGATGAGCAGTTTTGCCCCGTCAAAATACGGTGCCTGCAAAGGTGCCAGTTTGATCTGGACCGGCCAGTTACACAACTGGGATTTCATTGTCGCACTACTCTCTGCCACAATTTCTGCGTTCTCCGTCCGGTTCATCTGACGCATTCTGCTTCCTGGGCATCCTCCATGGGGAATCTGCATACCTTCCCGTTGCATCTTTTCCTGTTGTTTCAGCTGCTGTGCCTGCTTTACTGCCGCCTCATCATAGGCCGGCGCCTCCCGCTCTTCGAAGGTGATGGCTCCCGTGGGACACCCCGGCAAGCAGTCACCGAAGCCGTCGCAGAAATGCTCCCTGACCAATTTTGCCTTGCCATCAATAATATCTATGGCACCTTCATGACATGCTGTGGCACAAATACCGCAGCCATTGCATTTTTCTTCATCAATATGAATGATTTTTCGAATCATGTTGCCTCCTTAATTTTGCTGTTCTCTTTGTCTCTTTCCATACTATAGCAAACTTAAGCAGGTCATTATGTTGTTTTTCCAACAAAATCATTATTTTCTTCGCATACAAGATCATCTTCTCCACCGCCCTGCGATTAATCGTAAGCAGCGCTTCTCCTTCCAGCTTATGACCAATGGCCTCATAAAAAGAACCGATAGTGAACCAGTCCAACCTATGGGCACCATCATGTTCTCGCCCAGCTCCAGCGGTAAAATTCTGAACACAAAGGGCAAAAAAATACCGCCTGCATGAATATTAGTTCCACACAAGCGGTATATACAGCACGACTTATAATTTAGAAAGATACGGTCAGCTGCATCTTGAATCTCTCTTCACCGTATACTGCGTGAGGAATATCCTTGGGCATGATCAGTGTCTCGCCCTCTTCCACATAGAATACCTCATCGCCCACGGTAAATCTGCCCTTGCCTTCCAGAACGGTCACCATGGCATCTCCGCCTGCTGCATGGGTAGATATCTCCTCGCCCTTGTCAAAGGAAAAGATTGTCATGCTCACATAATCGTTCTGTACCAGAGTCTTGCTGACTACCTGGCCCTCCTGGTATTCTACCAGATCCTTCAGATTTAATTTGGTCTGTTTGTCGATATTTTTATACATTGTTATCCATCCTTTATTAACTACATCGTTATTATGCCTGTTCGACACGCGTCATTTGCAAAACTGCACTATCCTATTTTCCGTCATTACAACTACCTCTGCGCATATTCTGACGCTCCCGCCGGAACTTATCTTGACTTTCTGAAGTGATTATACTAGAATCATCTCATCAAGTATGTTGGTTTTCCAACAAAAGGAGAATTTATTATGGCCAATCCCCTCTTTCAGAATATTTTACCCGAAGACATCCCCGTTATGCTGAAGCGTCTGAATGCCTATACAAAATCCTATCGTAAGGATGAATATATCAAACATGCCGGAGATCCCGCAGATTTTATCGGCATCATTGAGACTGGCTCCATCCATGTTTTGCAGGACGATTACTACGGCAACCGCAATATCACAGCCTCCATCTCCCGTGATTCTCTGTTCGGCGAGGCTTTTACCTGTGCGGGGATTCCTTATCTTCCTGTGGACATCGTGGCTGCGGAAGACTGCACCGTAATGTTCCTGAATGGAAAAACACTGTTAAATACCTGTGACAACGGCTGTAAATTTCATCACACGCTGGTTCGCAATCTGCTGGGAATCGTGGCCCAGAACAATATGTATCTGAACCAGAAGATCAAATATACCTCCCGCAAGACTACCCGGGAAAAGCTGATGACGTACCTGAATGATCAGGCAAAGATGAAGGGTTCCAATGACTTCACTATCCCCTTCAACCGTCAGGAGCTGGCGGATTACCTCGGGGTAGAAAGAAGCGCCATGTCCGCAGAGCTGGGCAAGCTCACAAAGCTTGGCATCCTCCGGACACAGCGCAGTCATTTCACCTTATTAAAACCACTGGATTAATTTTTGATCACCTTTTCAAAATCGGAAGCTGGGTGTTTGCACAGCGGACAGATAAAATCTTCCGGCAGTTCCTCGCCCACGTATTCGTAACCGCAGATGGTGCAGCGCCATACCGTCTGGCCGTCTGCGGTTTTTCCCACTTCCTCCGGCTTTGGCTTTACCTCTTCTTGATAGTACTCATAGTTTGCCGATGGCTCCTCACTTAACACTTCCATCTCTGTCACTTCACCAATGAACATGGTGTGGGATCCCAGATCCACGGTCTGACTGACCTTTACCGCCAGATAAGCATTTGTGCCTTCTATGATGTAGGGCACGCCATTCTCCGCATTTTTATACGCTGTGTAGTCTGCGAATTTGTCCACTTCCCGGCCGGATTGGAAACCAAAGCGCTGATATAGAGGGAATAGCGCTGTCTTACTAAGCACCGATACGTTGAACACGCCGGTCTTTAACACCATATCATGGGTATAATTTGCCTTGTTGATGCATATGCAGAGCTGATTCGGAGTGGATGCCGCCTGAATCGCAGTATTGACGATACAACCATTTGCTTTCTCTCCATCTTTCGTCGTTACGATATATAATCCATAACTTAATTTGTGCATTGCCTTCTTATTCATTATATTCTCTCCTTTTCTCCTTCAGCCTGTTTCGCTTCCTTTTTAGTATCTCTTATCTACCATATTTTATTTTCTTAACATTACTTATTTTCTTTATCCTGATAATAACACAGTTGAAATTATCTGTCAATAATATTAGTAATGATTCTTATTTTTATTTCTATAATTTAAAAACACCGATACCTTTCGATACCAGTGTTTCTTATCTGTTTCCTAATAGGTCACAACGTTATGATACACTCTGTAATATCCGTCTCCGATATCCACCAGCTGCAGCTGTATTGCAAAATACTCCATACCGAGATTTTTCAACACATCCACCACATATCCCTGCTCGTAGGCTCCGGTATGATAGGATTGCTCAATGGTACTCCACAGGCTCTTAGGCACAACATTGTCAAAATGCTGGTCACCACTTCCCAGGCCGGTCAGCTGCTTCCTGCAGTCTTCATAATAGGAACTTAAATCCGTCAGCGCATCGGCTCTGGGCTCCGGCGTAGCGGCAGTTGTGGTATTGCCTGCAGAGCCTGCGGTATTGCCGGAGGGATAACGCAACGGCTCCTGAGGATCCGGATTGATATAATCACTGAGAGAGCTGCCAGGCTGCTCCGGTTCCTGCGTACCGTCTCCCTGCTGTCCGGGATCTGTAACGCTCCCGTCTGTCTGACCGCCGGAGGGTGTGGTGCCTGCGTCCGGATCCGGTGTGGCTCCGCCTGCTTCAGACGGCTGACCGGTACCCGCTGCCCCTGTGGTATTTTCCTGTCTGTAAGCGGTACCGTTGCAGGCCGGCAGATACACCGACAGATTCTGTCTTACATGGGTGGAGGCAAAATCTGCATCCGTCTTGTTAAAATAGTCATATCGGATGGCCGCTGCGTCATCCCAGGTCACATCCACATTGTAATAACCATCCTCCAGCTTTACGATATTCCAGGCATGATCCCCACCGGAATAACCGGTGCAGTAATAACAGGGAATTCCCAGCTGCTGTAACAGATACTGATAAGCTCTGGCATAACCGGCACACACGCTCTTCCCATTCACCAGTGCACTGTAAGCACTCTGGTTCATATCCGCTGTCAGATCATAGGTCACTGCCGATGCCAGTGCATCATGCACATATTTCTCTTTTTCATAATTGCTGTCAAGGGACGCTGCCCCGGTAATCAGATTCTGTGCCGCCGCATCAAATCTTTGCTTTGCGCTCTCCAGATCATCTGCCGTACTGTTATATTTTAAATCGATCTCCACGCATTGCCCGTTGGCCAGATATTTGCTGGAATAACCCGTCTCCAGCCAGAACATTTCCGGATGATCATCGATCACCGCCTCAAACGCTGTCTTTACATCACTGGCAGACACGGTCTTCTCCGGTGCAAACTTTTCCGTCAGGTTCTGTGCGTTGGCATAAATCTGCCGGTATACGGACTGCTGATTCTCCGACAACATCTGATAATACGGATACTCCTCTGCGGAAAATGACAGCCCCTCTCCCGTTTCTCCGGAACCTAATGTTTCCTTCAGATTCTGTGCTTCCTGATCCGGAATCTGCTGTTCTTCCGGCTGCACGGGAGTAAATCCTGTCCTGCCGCTGACATCCTCCGGAATCTGCATCTGATCCATGGACGGCGCCACGTAGCCGTTCATTTCCCCCGGCATACCATTAGGAAGCGTCACACTGATATTTCCATTCCCGGAAGTCTGTCCTTCCCCGGTCTCTTCGGTCCCAGGGGGCATATCCACTGTATTGCCATACAGTTTCTGCGCCAGAGAACTGGTCATATCGGGGTTCAATGCGAATACCATGATTCCGCCACACAACAGCAGACACAACACTGCAATTCCTATCATGATCTTATTGACTACTTTCATCTTATGCTCCTATCAGACCGGGCTCCTGGCCTGTGCTCCTGCCCGGATTTGTTATAAAGCCAGCTTCTGCCGCTATTGCTTCTCTTCTCCTGCGGCAAGTAATCCATCCGGAGAATAGCGGTTCGTTGCATTCCACAGGATCCATTCTTCATATCCCGCATCGTAGACTGCCTGGATCTGTTCTCTGATCTGTGTTCCGTTGTAGGAAATATGTCCCGGAACCCAGGTTGCGGTAAATGCCTGCAGCCATGGCCGTACTACAGCCCTCTCCGCTTCCGGAATCTCCTGCAATTCTTCTGCAGACCCCTGCATGGCGGCCGATACCGTTTCGTAAGGATGGGCATCCGGCACCTTCAGACCAAACACACCGTTAGCATAATGAGAGGGATATACCATAGGGCTGATGGCATCCACTGTCTGTCCCAGTGCCGTGTAATCCTGCCCTACGGTCTGCACATCCGTCTCGCTGCCGATAATAGTGCCGAAGACATCTGCCGTGACCACACAGCCCTTTTCGTGAAGTCTGTCTCCCGCATAGGAGAGAAAATCCTGTATAGCCTGCCGCTTCGGATAGGCTTCCATATCCACACCGTAATCTGCCGCATCGGCATCCGAACCTACCGGGAATCGCACATAATCATACTGGATCTCATCAAAACCCAGATCTGCCGCCATCTCCGCAAGCTCTGTCAGATATTCCCAGACCTCCTGCCTGTAGGGATTTACCCAGGCCAGTCCATTGGCATCTGTCACCGGCTTACCGTCCGGCTTCGTCAGTGCCAGTTCCGGCTGTGCCGCCGCCAGAATGGGATCCTTAAAGCATACGATCCGCGCAATGGTATATATATTATGATCTTTCAATTCCTGCATCATTGTCTGAATGTCCCGGATGTAACGTATTCCAGCCTGCATTTCGGATATCCGGTCCAGCACGGGAATGTCCTGTGGAATCTCCTCATTAGTCAGCCGGAACGTCAAATTTCCCTCGTCGTTTTTCACGTCGATGACCATGGCATTCAGTTCCGTCTCATCCACCAGGCGGATCAGATCTTCCATTCCGCCACTGCCAGCCTTCGGGCCGGTGACGTAAATGCCCTTTACCTTCGTCCGTCCCGCCATGCGGTCCGCCGTGTCCTGCTCCTGCCAGGGCAGCTGTGCTTCCTGTCCCTGTGTTCCTTCTATCCCGGATGCTGCGTCCGTCTCCTTCTCAGTTCCTGTCTGCTCTGTATCTCCGGTGGCCGCAGACTCTGTGTTCCCCTCCGGCACATTTTCTCCGATGGTGGTCAATTCCGTGGAATCCACCGCCGCCGTTGTTTCTATTCCTATCACTTCTGTCCCTGCCAGAGCTATCTCATTGTCTGTTCCACAGCCGGTCATGCCAAGTATTAACACAATCCCTGCTGCCAGAAATCTCTTCCCCGGACCCGTATTTCGTATCATCAGTACTCTCCCTACATACCGCCGGTCATTCCTGTTTTCTTCATCCTGCGGTACAAAAACTTCATATTTCCCACATTCTTAATTATAATGTAACTATTCTGAATAGTTACATTATATTTTTAATTGTTGAAAAATGCAAGAAATGCTATACTATATCTATCGGCTCTGTCTACGGTTACAGAAAGAGCCTGCTGTTAAATTTCCTATGCATAAGCTGCATAAGTGCATAAACTATTCCATCGCAAGAAAAGAGGTTTCCATGTACCGGAATTTTATCTTTGATCTCTACGGCACTTTAGTAGACATCCACACCAATGAGTACAAGCCCTCCCTATGGAAAAAAATGGCCCTGTTCTATTCTTTTCAGGGGGCTGCCTATACAGGAAAGGAACTGCGGTGCAGATATCGTCAGCTGGAGACTGCCGCCCGTAAGGCTCCCTCTCCCTACGCTTACCCGGAAATCTGCGCAGCAGACATCTTCCGGATCCTGTACGCCGAAAAAGGGATCCAACCCTCAGAATCTCTTCTGACCGCTACCGGCCAGTTCTTCCGGATCGAATCCCTGCATACCTTGCAATGCTATCCCGCTTCCATCGACACATTGCAGAAGCTTCATGCAAACGGCTGTGGGGTTTATCTCTTATCCAACGCCCAACGCATTTTTACGGAATACGAATTGCGTTCCCTGGGGCTTTGGGAATTGTTCGACGGCATTCTCATCTCCTCGGATGAGGGCTGCTGCAAGCCGGATCCCGCCTTTTTCCGGATCCTGTTTGACCGCTACGGTTTGAATCCCGCCGACTGTCTGATGATCGGCAACGAGCGTACCAGAGACCTGACAGGCGCTGTGGCCGCCGGGATTGACTGCTGCTATCTGCACACCGCCACCTCGTCCGGCTCCGCTGACGATACACCGGAGGAAGCATGCTTTACCGTGATGGACGGAGATTCCTACTCCTTGCAGAAGCTTCTTCTGACATTAACCGGTTGATATTGATCAATTTGTCCGGATATTTTTTCATCCGGACAAATGCTGTCCGTTTTCAGATTCCTTTCCTTCTACTCTTCCTCCGGATAGGTGAGTCCCCAATCTCTGCGGATCCGGGTCATCATCCGCATCACATCTTCTGTGTATGCCAGTTTCATGATCTCCAGGTTTCCTGCGATTGCCTTCTCCATGTCTTCTACTTCATAGACAAGTGCATCCGCAGTGGCTCCTACAGTAATTTCTTCCTTACGACCGTCTTCTGTATAAGTGATGACAGCCTTTTCTCCCCGAGGGTACTCATACAACTCCACATATGCCTTGTCAAAAGAGATCATGCCCCGCTTAGGCTGCTTGGCATGCAGGGATAATGTCACCGTCGCCATCTCCTGTTCCGGATTCATCAAAAGAATTCCCGCCTGCTCGTCCACACCGGTAGGCGCCAGCTTCACCTGGGAAGTGATCTGATCCGGACAGGAACTTAAGAACATTCTGACGAAAGAAAGGGCATACACACCGATGTCCAACAATGCACCACCTGCCAGATTCCTGTTGAAGAACCGGTTCTTCATATCGTAGTCCTTATAGCTTCCGAAGTTCATCTGTATCACTCGCAGTTCTCCGAGATCCCCGGCGTCCACACGTTTTTTCAGTTCTTTATAAATAGGCATATGGTAAATAGTCATGGCCTCTGCCAGCGCTACATGGTGCTCCTTTCCAGTTCTTCGGAATTCAACGTAATGGATTTTTCACACAGTACATGCTTGCCTGCTGCCAGTGCTTTTCGTAAAAATTGAATATGCGTATTATGAGGTGTGGATATATAGACGATATCCACCGCAGGATCCGCACATACCTCTTCAAAGCTTGCAAACACCTTCTGTACACCGTATTTTTCCGCAAAAGCCTCTGCCTTCTCCTGTGTCCGGTTCACGACACCATACAGCTTCTGTCCTCTTTTTTCCATAGCCTGCGCCAGTTCATTTGCAATGACACCGCAGCCTGCACTTACCCAGTTTGCCATCCTATTTTCTACTTTCCTTTCCACGCGTCTTATTCTCATACATCTTTGCATCCGCTTCATTGATGATCTTACGGACATCCACACCACAGCCTTCTGCCCAGCCCACAGCACTGGAGACCGGCATCTCGCCCTGACTGTTTTTCTCCTGCAATGCAGCACTGACAGACTCTACCATTGACTCAATCTCTGTTTCTACCGGATTCTCTATCAGCATGACGAATTCATCTCCGCCCACACGATAAACCTTCCTCCTGTCAGTGGATAATTCATATAATACGGAAGACAACGTCTGGATCAGCACATCCCCTGCAGCATGTCCATATTGGTCATTAACATATTTCAGATTATTCACATCCCAGAAAATGGCAGCCAGTCTGTCAACTCCCAGATAGTAGTCAGCAATCATTTCCTCATATTTGTTCTTATTATACACATGGGTTCCCAGATCAGTCTCCTTACGATATGTCAGGTCGGCAATCCTCTGTGCATCCTCGTGGCTGGTAATGCTGATATACCGCAAAATAAAGGTAAATGCCAGAAGGATCACTGCCCGTGGCAAGGCTCCGTAGAACAAAATGGTAAATACAGGATCAGGTTCCAGACTAAACTGCATTGTTCCTGCCCCCCACTGCTCCATATACCAGTCTCTGGTATGATTACTGCCAAGCAGAAGATTCAGATCACAGATTCCATGATAAAACCCTGCCAGCATACTCAGTGTCATAGTCACATCATTCACGGCATAAGTAACCCACAGTGTCATCCTTTCCCGGTACTGCACCGCTGATAAAAGCGGCAATACATAGATAAGCACAGCATGAAAAGACAAAAATGCCGCCATGACTGCCGATATTGCACAGATCAGCGCCAGAAGCACATACTTCACCCAATCTCTTGACAAATCCACCTTTTTGTATATGTATAAAACCGGGATCCCTATTACCACCGACATCCCCACTGCCATGGTAAAGATTCCGGCATCCACAATAAAGATTCCCACTAAAGTCAACAGCCAGAGAATCAGAATTGTCACAAAAATCCATAAAAATCCCTTCAACGTCCGCAGGTTGGAATTAATCTCCTGTTGATGTAATTCCTGTTTATACTGTTCCATCTTATGTTATGCCTCCTGTATCTGTTTTATTTTACAATACCAACCATCTCTTTTACGGAATTGAATCCATTCTTCTTCATGTACGCTTCAATTCCATCGATCACTTCCAGTGTCACTGCCGGATTGTGGAAATTTGCAGTACCCACAGATACTGCGCTGGCTCCTGCAAGAATAAACTCAATTGCATCCTCTGCGCAGGAAATTCCGCCCATTCCGATGATCGGGATATTGACTGCCTGTGCAACCTGATAAACCATACGGACAGCAATCGGTTTCACGATCGGTCCGGAAACACCACCGGTTTTATTTGCAAGCGCAAAAGTCTTCCTGTTGATATCAATCTTCATTCCTGTCAGTGTATTGATCAGGGATACCGCATCTGCACCGCCTGCTTGTGCACCTTTTGCAATCTCTGTGATATCTGTGACATTCGGTGTTAACTTCATGATCACAGGCTGTTTTGCAATCTTTTTGATCTGAGCGGTAAGTTCCTCTACATGATGTGCATCCTGACCAAATGCAAGGAATCCTGCGTTTACATTCGGGCAGGAAATATTAATCTCCATCATATCAATTGGCTGATCTGCCAAACGTTCCACCACTGCCAGATATTCTTCCGGCGCATGACCGCATACATTTACAATGATCTTTGTATCATACTGTTTCAAAAAAGGAATATCCCTCTCACAGAAAAGATCGATACCAGGATTCTGCAGACCAATCGCATTCATCATGCCTCCGTAAACTTCAGCCACACGCGGAGTCGGATTTCCGACCCACGGGACATTGGCTACGCCCTTGGTTGTCACTGCTCCCAGCTTATTAATATCTACATAATCAGCAAATTCTGCTCCTGAACCAAAGGTTCCGGATGCCACTGTTACCGGATTTTTCCACTCTACGCCGGCAATATTTACACTCATATCCATCAGATTTCCACCTCCGTAGAAAGAAATACCGGGCCATCCTTGCAGATTCTCTTATTATTCACATTGCTATGTGCATCTTTTTCTCTGGATTTGCACACACAGGCAAGGCAGGCACCGATTCCGCATGCCATACGTTCCTCCAGGGAAATATAACATTCAATCCCATTTTCTTCGGCATATTTCTTGATTGCACGAAGCATCGGAGTTGGTCCGCAGGCATAGATCACGTCCGCTTCCAGAGCATTCTCTCTGATAGCATCCATAACATTGCCTTTTGTTCCCACACTGCCATCCTCTGTGGCAATATAAAGTGTTCCCGCCGCCTCAAATTCCTCTCTGAGGAACGTATGACAGTCCCTGTATCCTGCAATGATCTGTTTTTTCTCACATTTCATCTGCTTTGCAAGTTCCAGGATCGGAGGAACACCGATTCCACCACCCATAAGGAAAACTTTTTTCCCCTCAGCCTTCTCTACAGGAAAACCATTTCCCAGAGGTCCCAGTACCGGAATGATATCTCCGGCTTTCATCTGTGAAAATTCATCGGTTCCGGTTCCCTGTCCGGTCACTCTGTAAACCAGATGAAGACGGCCATTTTCTTTGTCAATCTCACAAAGACTGATCGGTCTGGGAAGAATTTTGGATTTATCATTTGTATAAAGAGATACAAACTGTCCCGGTTTCGCATCTGCTGCAATTCTGTCAGTCTGGATCCACATACTGTAAATGCCTGCACCAATGCTCTCCTGACTTACAACAGTGCAGATTTCTCTTGTCTTTTCGCTCATTTCATGCCTCCTAGCGATTGTTTAAAGCAGTACTGATGTCTTCGATCATATCTTTTACCGCCTGGCGGGATGCATCTGCATAATTTAATTCACCAAAGGAAGCATATTTTTCCTGTTTGTAAGCTGCAATGATTCCTCTGGAGGAATTGACGATTGCACCAAGTCCGTCTTCATTAAAGAAATGAACAAGATCGGCACCTTTTCCGCCCTGTGCACCATATCCCGGTACCAGGATGAAGGTTTTCGGCATGATCTTACGGAGAGTTTTTCCCATTTCCGGATAGGTTGCACCTACTACAGCACCTACATAGCTGTATTCATTTCCCATATGTGATTCTCCCCACTGGGCAACCTTTTCTCCAACCCACTCATAAAGCGGACGTCCGTCAATGATTCTGTCCTGAAACTCTCCGCTGGACGGATTGGATGTTTTTACGAGTACAAAAAGCCCTTTGTTCTCTTCTTTACATACATCGATAAACGGGTTGACACTGTCAGATCCCATATATGGATTGATTGTCGCAAAATCTTCGTCAAAACCTGCGATTCTGTTACTTCCCACCTGAACTTTACCCAGATGTCCGACTGCATATGCAGCAGATGTGGAACCAATGTCACCTCGTTTGATATCTCCAATAACTACCAGACCTTTTTCTTTGCAATAATCAATGGTGTTCTTATATGCCATTAAGCCCGGAATACCAAACTGCTCATACATTGCGATCTGTGGTTTCACTGCTGGGATCAGATCGCTGATCGCATCAACGATTCCTTTATTATACTGCCAGATAGCTTCTGCTGCTCCCTCTAATGTTTCCCCCAGTTCAGAAAAAGCTTTCTTCTGAATATGCTGCGGGATATAGTTGAGCATCGGATCCAGTCCTACTACGATAGGAGCGTTTGTTTTTTTAATGTTTTCAATAAGTTTGTTGATCATGAGTCTTTCCTCCTGAATATTGATATGGTATTTTTATGCATTCTGGTATACAACTTTTCCATCACAGATTGTATAGAGAATTTTTCCCTTTACTTTCCATCCGTCAAATGGTGTGTTGCGTCCTTTGGAAGCAAATTCATTTTTATCTATTTTATATTCGTGATCAATGTCTGCAATGACAATGTCTGCCGGATGTCCCTTCTGAAGTGTACCTCTGTCACTTCCCAGAATCTGTGCCGGGTTCCAGCTCATTTTCTCAATAAGCTGTGAGATTGTAAGAATTCCGGTTTCTACAAGTGCAGTATAAGACAATGCAAAGCTTGTCTCAATTCCCACAATGCCAAAAGCCGCATTCCGGATGGAGCCTGTCTTCTCCGGCACTGCATGAGGTGCATGATCTGTACTGATCACTTTAAAGGAACCATCCTTCAGTCCTCGGATCAGTGCATCTACATCTTTCTTCGTACGAAGAGGAGGGTTCATCTTATAGTTTGGATCATCACATTTAATATCATCGGAAGTGAGGATAAAATGATGCGGGCAAACCTCTGCTGTGATATTGTCCAATCCCTCTTCCTTCACAATCTCCATCATCTTCGCAACACCTTCTGTGGAACAATGGCACAGATGCAGTTTTGCCCCTGTCTCTCTGGCAAGAAGAATATCTCTCGCTGCGATCACATCCTCAACTGCATTGCAGATACCTGGCAGACCAAGTCTCCGCGCATTCTCATCCTCATTCATACATCCATCACCGCGCAGATCAATATCCTCACAGTGAGCAAAGATCGGAACATTGAATTTCTCTGCTACTTCCATAGCTTCTTTGCAAAGTCTGGTATTCATAACAGATTTGCCGTCTTCCGATAATGCCGGGATTCCCGCTTTTACCATTCCTTCGATATCAGAAAGTTCCTGTCCCTTCTCCCCCTGCGTAATGGCACCTGCCTGGAGCACATGAATGCCGGCAAGCTGTTTTGCCTTATTATGCACATAATTTACACGATCCGGACTGTCAATTACCGGTGTTGTATTCGGCATTGCAACAACCGTTGTCACACCACCTCTTGCAGCAGCCCGGGAACCTGTCTCTATATCCTCTTTCTGTGTCTGTCCCGGATCTCTGAAATGAACGTGAAGATCGATCAGTCCCGGCATTACCAGACAT
>ERZ791614.1230-NODE-1230-length-13680-cov-17.420844_pt1 | contig 13680 bp, 12 predicted proteins | sample MGYA00510274_ERZ791614 | MGnify/ENA primary metagenome ERZ791614 (study PRJEB30046, sample SAMN00715221) | human gut metagenome | study: EMG produced TPA metagenomics assembly of the A metagenome-wide association study of gut microbiota in type 2...
CGCCAGCCGCAATGGCGGCTATCGTGGCGGGAACCGTTCTGAGCATGGCGACCGCAATGGAAGCCGCGGCGGTTACCGTGGAAGCCGCAATGGTGCACCCCGCGGCCCGCGGCCTTCCGGCGTGCCGGAGCGCACCTATGCACCCCGTGATGCAGAGAATGCAGCACCGGTAGCACCCAAGCGCACCGAGCGCGTGGACGATTTTGCCGATTTCAGCTTTGGCAAGATCGAGCTGTAATGCGGAATTACTTTTGAAATCAGGGTCTCCGGAAGATCTGCGGATTTTCCGGAGACCTTTTTTCACGCAAAAAGGATTTTACCAAAACCTGATGCCAAGGTGGTTTCGGGTCGGGCAGCCGTTGCGGTATACTGAGCCTGTTAAAAGTCATTCTTCTCAAAATTTGGAGAAACTGCCTGTTTTTTGCCGAAATCTTTCTCTTAAATGGCAATTGTAAAACAATTGGTCAAGGCTTTATACTGTAGTCAAGAGCGTTCTGTTCGTGAGGAACAGACAGAATGATGAAAAGAGAGGTAATCAACTATGGCTCAGAACAAGATCTCCCGCCGCAGCTTCCTGCGTGGTGCAGGGGCATCCGCGACCATCGCAGCCGCCAGCTGCATGGCACCCTCTGCAGCCGCCTGTGACATCAAGTCCCTGTGGAGCATGGATCTGCAGATCCTTGCCACCAGCGATACCCACGGCAAGTTCGACCCCTGGGATTACGCTGCCAACAAGGCAGATGCTTCCGGCAGTGTGGCCCAGCAGGCGACTGCCATCAAGCAGTGCCGCACCCGGAACACGCTGGTGGTGGATGCAGGTGATACCATTCAGGCCAACTCCGCAGAGCTGTTCCTGAACGATGACCTGCATCCCATGATCGCTGCCATGAATGCCATCGGCTATGATATCTGGACCACCGGCAACCACGAGTACAACTACGGCATGGATGTGCTGAAAAAGGTCATGGGACAGCAGAAGGCCAAGGTGCTCACCGGCAACGTTTACGCACCGGACGGCACCCCGCTGGCCGACGGCTACACCATCATCAAGAAGGGCACCGTCAAGATCGGTGTCATCGGCATGGTCACACCCAACATCATCCGCTGGGATGCCAAAAATCTGGAGGGTTGGACTGTCACCAACCCCGTGGACGAGAGCCGCAAGATCATTGATAAGATCAAGGATCAGGTGGATGTTCTGATCGGCGTCATGCACATGGATACCGAGAACGAGTACGGTGTGTACGGCTCCGGCGTTACCGATCTGGCAAATGCCTGCCCGGAGTTTGATGTGATCGTGGGCGGCCACGGCCACAGGAGCATCCCCAACATGATGATCAACAACGTGCTGGTGGTGGAGAACAAGAACGCCGGTGCCACCCTGTCCGAGATCCACGTCTATCTGGAGCGCCAGCTGGACGGCAAGTGGAAGGTCGTGAACCGCACCTCTGAAAACCTGCAGATCAAGGAGTACGAGCCCGATCCGGAGCTGACCGCTTTGCTGGCCTCCTACGACACCCGCGCCAAGGAAGACGCTGTTACTCCCATTGGCGAGCTGAAGGGCGGCGATCTGGCCCCCGAAAACGAGATCGACTGCCTGCCGCAGGCCATGGTGCAGGATACCGCGCTGCTGGACTTCATCAACGAAGTGCAGATGTACTACACCGGTGCGCAGGTCTCTGCTACCGCCCTGACCTCCATGACCTCCCAGATGCGCGCGGGCACCATCCGCAAGTGTGATATGGCCAGCATCTACACCTACCAGAACACCCTGTACAAGCTGCAGATGACCGGCGAGCAGCTGCGCCGCTTCATGGAGTGGTCTGCTGCCTTCTTCAAGACATGGAAGCCGGATGAAGTGACCATTGCCTTTGACCCCTCGGTGCGCTACTACCTGTACGATGCTTTTGAGGGTGTCAGCTACGAGCTGGACATCTCCAAGGAGCCGGGCCACCGCATCAAGAACCTCAAGTGGCCGAACGGCAAGGCCGTAAAGGACACCGACACCTTTGTGGTGGCAGTGAACAACTACCGCGCCACCACCCAGCTGCTGACGGCTGCGGACATCTTCCTGCCGGGCGAAGAGCTGCCCAAGCTGTTGGAGATCGATGTGCGCGGCGACGTGGGCGGCATCCGCGAACTGCTGGGCGAGTACATCCGCACCGTGAAGGGCGGCACCATTGAGCCGCACGTGAACAACAACTGGAAGATCGTGGGCAACAACTGGAAGGCTGCCGATCACCAGAAGGCTGTGCAGCTGCTGCGCGATGGCAAGCTGGCCCTGAATGAGAATGCCGATGCACGCACGCTGCCCGGCAAGGCCATCACCACGGCGGATATCGCCAAGTTCTAAAAAACAGATCTCTGTAAAAACGGGGGCTTTCCGGTTTGGGCCGGAAGGCCCCTTTTGCGTAATAGAAGACGCTTTTTTCAACCTTTTCCCGGGAAATGGTTGAAAAACAGTATCATTCTGTGAATTTTCGTGGTACAATAAAAAAGTATTGGTATCTTTTTTGAAAGAAAAAGGATCACAGGGATCTTGCAGAAAGAAGGCAGACAGCGTTGAACCAGATCCAAAAGCTCCTGTGTTATAGCGGGCTGGAAGTGCAGGATTACAGGGACTGTCAGCCGGAGATCGAGGAAGAGAACCGCAGAAAGATGCATGTGTACCTGAACATGGCGTGCGGCCTGTTGTTTGCAATCACCTGCCTGTCGGGAGGAATCGGTGTTCTGCGAGAGCACAGCCTGCTCTATTGCATCGCCCTTGTGGTGTGCGCGGGCCTGCGTGTTGTGGATCTGATGTTTCCGGATCAAAACGGCCTGCTTCTGCGGTGGCTGATGTATGCCTTTGCAGCTATGTTGTATGCGCTGGGCATTGCGGAAGCGGTGTACGCGCCGGAAGAGCTTTCTGTCACCTTCATTGCATTTTTGCTGGCGGTGCCACTGCTGTTCATGATGCCGCCCATCCAGCACATTGCCAATGTGCTTCTGTTTGACGGCATCTTTATCGGGATGGTGGTCGTGTTTGAAAGCAGCCGCACCGTGACGGTGGATATCGTCAATGCGGTGTTTTTTGGGGTGATCTCCTGCATCATTTCCACATTTACCATGATCACCATGTACCAGAACGCACTCTCCCGCAAAAGGATGCGCGAGATCGCCAGTTTTGATATCCTTACTGGCATGAAGAACCGCAATGCTTACGAACGGGAGCGGGAGGACTGGGCTTCCCGCTGCTCGGTGTCGCTGAGTTGCATCTATATGGATGTGAACGGCCTGCATGACCTGAACAACAGCGAAGGCCACGACAAAGGTGACCGGATGCTGCAGGTGGTGGCGCTGGAAATACGGGAAATATTTGGCAAAAACAACTGCTACCGCATTGGCGGCGATGAATTTTTAGCCTATGTGACGGACCGGCAGGATCCGGCTGTGCGCAAATGTGTAAAGGATTTTGTCTCCATCGTGGGCAGCGCGGGTTACTCGGTGGCCGTGGGTGTTGCCACCGAGAGTGCGGGCGGCATCGATGTCGGTGCGCTGTGCCGCAAGGCAGAAAAGCGGATGTATCTTGATAAGGAAGAGCATTACCGCGTCCTGCGAGAGCAGCAGGGACGCTGAAAGGAAAACCATGCAGGAAACGACCATTGCAGCCATTGCAACAGCGCCGGGCGCAGGCGGTATTGCTGTCGTGCGGCTCTCCGGTGCGGAGAGCTATCCCATAGCAGCCCGGGTGTTCCGCCCGGCCAACGCCGCAAAAAAGGTGGAGGATGCCAAAGGCTACACCGCCATGTACGGCACATTCCGGGAAGGGGACGAAGCCTTTGATGAGGGCGTGGCCCTGTTTTTCCGCGCGCCCCACAGCTATACCGGCGAGGACGTGGTTGAGCTTTCCTGCCATGGCGGCAGCGCCGTGGCCCGCCGTCTGGTGGAAGCCTGTCTTGCTGCCGGTGCTCAGCCTGCCGCGCGCGGCGAGTACACCCGCCGCGCGTTCCTGAACGGTAAGCTGGGTCTGACGCAGGCCGAAGCCGTCATGGATCTGATCTCGGCGGATGGCCGTCAGGGTGCGGCGCTGGCCAATGCCGCGCTGGGCGGTGCGCTGGCAAAGAAGATCAGTGCCCAGAAGGAAGCGCTTACCGCCATTCAGGCTCACCTTGCCGCATGGGTGGATTTTCCCGAAGAAGATGTGCCGGAGCTGGACGGTGACCATCTGCACCGCGTACTGAGTGGGGTAAAGGCAGAGCTGGACGAGTTGATCCATAATTATCAGGCGGATACCGTCCTGCGCGAAGGTGTGGACTGCGCCATTGTGGGCAGACCAAATGCGGGCAAATCCACACTGCTCAACCTGCTGGCCGGGTTCGACAGGGCCATCGTCACGCCGGTGGCTGGCACCACCCGTGACGTGGTGGAGCAGGCGGTACAGCTGGGGGATATCCAGCTGAATCTGTTCGATACCGCCGGTCTGCGCGAGACCGAAGATGCCATTGAAGCCGAGGGCATCCGCCGCAGCTGGAAAAAGCTGGAGGAGGCAGGCCTGATCCTGGCTGTGTTCGATGGCTCTGAGCCGCCCACGCGGGAAGATCTGGAGCTTGCACAGCGTTGCACAGGCCGTCCAGCCATTGCACTTATCAACAAAGAGGATAAACCGAAGCAATTTGACGCAGAGTTGATAGTGCCCTGCTTTGCCATGGTGCTGCCGGTGTGCTGTCAGGAGGAGGAGAGCCGCAAGGTGATCTCCGCTGCGGTGGCCCGCCTGCTGGGTACCAGCCAAATCGACCCCCATGCCGCCAGTCTGTCCGGCCAGCGTCAGCTTTCCGCCGCACTGCGTGCGCGGGACGCTGTGGCCGGTGCACTGGATGCTGCCGCAGGCGGCTTTGGGCTGGATGCCGTTTCCGTCTGTGTGGACGACGCACTGGCCGCCCTGTGCGACCTGACCGGTGAGAACGCCTCGGAAGCTGTGATCGAACAGGTGTTCGAACGCTTCTGCGTGGGAAAATAAGAGGAAAACCAAGGAAAAGTATATGAACCACTTAGGAGATTATGACGTTATCGTCATCGGTGCCGGTCATGCCGGCATCGAGGCAGCTCACGCCGCCGCAACGCTGGGCGCGAGAACGGCCGTATTTACCATGAGTCTGGATGCCATTGGCAACATGCCCTGCAACCCCAGCATTGGCGGAACGGCAAAAGGCACGCTGGTACGTGAATTGGATGCGCTTGGCGGCGTGATGGGCCTTGCTGCAGATGCCACCTATCTGCAGAGCCGGATGCTCAACAAGGGCAAAGGCCCGGCGGTGCACGCCCTGCGTGTGCAGACCGACCGCAAGCGTTACCATGAATATATGAAGCATGCATTGGAACTCACGCCCGGCCTTGCCATCCATCAGGCTGAGGTTGTGAGCATCGAGACCGAGAACGGCCGTGTGAAGGGCGTTGTGACCCAGCTGAACGGGGAATACAGCGCCAAATGCGTGGTCATTGCCACCGGCACGAACCTTGGCGGCAAAATTTTTGTGGGTGATGCATGGTACGCCTCCGGCCCGGACGGGATGCACGCCGCTAACGCCCTGACCGACAGCCTGAAGGCTGCCGGGCTGCCGCTGCGCCGGTTCAAGACCGGTACCCCTGCCCGGGTGCACCGCCGCAGCATCGATTTTTCCAAGCTGGAATGCCAGCCCGGCGACCCGGACAATGAGCTGCAGCCCTTCAGCTTTATGACCGATGCACCCATGCACAACAAGGTGGAGTGCTGGATCGCCTATACCAACCCCGAGACCCACAGAATCATTCTGGATAACATCCAGCGCAGCCCGCTCTACGGCGGCATGATCGAGGGTGTTGGCCCGCGCTACTGCCCCTCCATTGAGGATAAGGTGGTGCGTTTTGCGGGCAAGGACAGGCATCCCATCTTTGTGGAACCCTGCGGCGAGAACACCGAAGAGATGTATCTGCAGGGTGCCTCCAGCAGCCTGCCGGAGGATGTGCAGAATGCCTTTTACCGCAGTATCAAAGGGTTTGAGAACATCGAGATCATGCGCCCGGCCTACGCCATCGAGTACGACTGCGTGGACCCCACCAGTCTGGAAGCCACACTGGAAAGCAAGGTGGTGCGGGGCCTGTACGGCGCAGGACAGTTCAATGGCACCTCCGGTTACGAGGAAGCCGCCGCGCAGGGCCTGCTGGCAGGTTTGAACGCCGCCCGCAATGCGCTGGGCAAAGAGCAGCTCATCCTGCCGCGCCACACCAGCTATCTGGGCACACTGGTGGATGATCTGGTTACCAAAGGGGTCATGGACCCCTACCGCATGATGACTAGCCGTAGCGAGTACCGCCTGACCCTGCGTCAGGACAACGCTGACCAGCGGCTGACCCCCATCGGCAGGGAATACGGCCTTGTGCAGGATGACCGCTGGGCCAAGTACCAGCACACCCAGAGCATTCTGGAAGCGGAGCGCCGCCGCCTGCACGAGACGCATCTGCGCACCGCAGACCTGCGCGCCGCCATGGAAGCCACAGGCCTTGTCCCGGCTGCCGAGGGCGGCATTGCGGAAGAGCTGCTGCGCCGCCCGGAGATCAGCTATCCGCTGCTGGCGGGTATGATCGGCTGGGGCGAGCAAATCACCCCCATGCTGGCCGAACGGCTGGAGACCGAGATCAAGTATGCGGGCTACATTGCCCGGCAGGATCGGATGATCCGGGACGTGGCCCGGCACGAAAAGACCCTGATTCCAGATGATTTTGAATATTCCGACCTGACCGGCCTGACACTGGAAGCCCGCGAAAAGCTGGCCCGCATCCGGCCGAAGAACCTCGGTCAGGCGGGGCGCATCCCGGGCGTATCGCCCTCCGACGTGGCGCAGCTGAGCATTGCACTGGCAGCGAGGAAGTGAGCCTGCTTCCCGCACAGAGAGTATTCGTGTGGGGCGGGCTTCATGCCTTTTGCAAAATGCATCGCCGCCGTGGATGTTCTCTTTTGCGTGCCAAAAGAGAACCAGAAAGGACGGCGGTGCCCACAGGGCATGAAAGCCCCAGTGGGGCTTTTAAGCCGCAGACCGGTTTGCAAAGCAAATGCCGCGTGTTCAGCGCGGCAAGGTCTCCGCTACTTTCGAGGCGCGGGAGGCACGAATTAAGGGCTACTCGCCCTTAATAATCCCAAAGAAGATGGGCTCCATACAAAAAATCCAAGTCGCTTCGCTAGAGGATTTTTTGTGTTCCGCCGATTTCGAGTCGCTTGCGCGACGCGCCGTGCGGATAAGCTTGTGCATTTTCTGCTGCGTGAATGCTCCCGCAGGGAGTCAGCAGCAGTAGATGCCGTTTACCATTACGACCTTCCGTGTGAAAAAGCAAATCAGGAAAATCCGCAGATTTTCCTGATTTGCAAATATAAAAATAATTTTTCCGATGAATTTGCCCAGAGCAACGCGGAGGGCATTTAAAATCGTTAAACATAGAAAGAAGCTGCAACCAATGGAAGAACTGAAGCTTTACGAGGGCCGTCCTGCCGACTGCACCGGGCGGCTGGAAAAAGAGATCCGTACCTATGACCTGCTGGACAAGCTGGGCATCCAATTCTGGCGCACCGACCACGGCTGGATGAAGGCCGACACCATGGAGGACTGCCATGTGATCGATGCCTGCCTGAATGCCACCGTGTGCAAGAACCTGTTCCTGTGCAACCGGCAGAAGACGAACTTCTATCTGCTCATGATGCCCGGGGACAAGCCCTTCAAGACCAAAGAGCTTTCCCATCAGCTGGGCATTGCCCGCCTGAGCTTTGCCTCGCCCGAGGATATGGAGCAGTATCTGGACTGCACGCCCGGCTCCTCCTCCATTATGGGCCTTGCCAATGATGCTGAAAATAAGGTGCAGCTGCTGATGGATGAGGACATAAAGGCAGGGGAGTACCTCGGCTGCCACCCCTGCATCAACACCTCCTCGCTCAAGCTGCGAACGGCAGATGTGCTGGAAACTTTCCTGCCTGCCGTGCACCACGAGCCGATCTTCGTTCACTTGACCGGCGAATAACAGAAAGGAAAACCTGCGTATGATCGATAAACAGCGCCTTGAAACAAAATGTTCCACATGGAACATCACTCTCACCGGCACCCAGCTGGATCAGCTGGATGCCTTTGCCGAAATCCTGGTGGACTACAACCAGAAGGTCAACCTGACCGCTATCACCGACCCCGAGGGGATCGAGGATAAGCACTTCCTCGACAGCCTGCTGTTTGCCAGCCAGCCGGAAGTGGCGGGCCGCATGGTGGATGTGGGCGCAGGCGCAGGCTTCCCGGGCATCGTGACCAAAATCTACAAGCCGGAACTGGAGCTGACCCTGATGGAACCCACCGGCAAGCGGGTGGAGTTTTTGAAGTACGCCTGTGCCCAGCTGGGCTTGACCGGCGTGGAGTTTGCAAAGGAGCGCGCCGAGGAAGCCGCCCGCAAGGCGTGGCGTGAACAGTTTGATCTGGCATCTGCCCGGGCTGTGGCTGCGCTGCCCATGCTGGCCGAATACTGTCTTCCGCTGGTAAAGGTGGGCGGCAATTTCCTCGCCATGAAAGGCTCTTCCGGTGAGGAAGAACTGGCCGCAGCGCGCGGTGCCATCAAAAAGCTGGGCGGCGAGTACAAAGAAACCCGCACTCTGCACCTTCCGGGCGGCGACACCCGCACCCTGATCCTGTGCAAAAAGATTTCGCAGACTCCGACAGCCTACCCCAGAAACGGCGGAAAAATTGCGAAAAGCCCGTTGAAATAACGAAATATCGATAGAATTTTGTAAAACCCTGCCGAACGAAACTTCTGGCAGGGCTTTTATTTGTGTGATACACTGTGCCTGAAGCCTGAGTTTTCCACGCTTTCCCGGGAAAATGTGAAAAACAAAACCCATCCACCACGCGAAAGGAGCCGTGTACCCATGTTTGAACGCAAAAAGCAGGCGGGCAAAATTTATTTCCTGCCCATCGATCAGATCAGGCCGTCGCCGTTTCAAGCACGGCGGGAGTTCAGCGAGCAGGAGCTGGCTGCGCTGGCCCAGAGCATCCGAGAAAATGGTCTGCTGCAGCCCATCTCGGTGCGAAAAGTGTCGGATGGCGGCTACGAGCTGGTAGCCGGGGAACGGCGGCTCCGTGCCTGCCGCCTTGCTAAAATGAACACCATCCCTGCCATCCTCTGTGATTACGACGATGAGCGCACCGCCGCGCTGGGCCTGCTGGAAAACATCCAGCGGGCCGACCTGAACCCCTTTGAGCAGGCGCAGGGCTTAAAGGATGTGATGGTGCTGTGGGACTGCACGCAGGCCGAAGCCGCCAAGCGACTGGGCATGGCGCAGCCCACCCTTGCCAACAAGCTGCGGCTTTTGCAGCTGAACGCTGACCAGCGGCAGTTCGTGCTGGACAACAGCCTCACCGAGCGACATGCCCGGGCGGTGCTGCGTCTGCCGGAGAACCGCCGCAGCGAAGCCTTGATCAACATTGCCAAACGCCGTATGAATGCCCGGCAGACCGACCTCTACATTGAACAGCTGCTCAACATCCCTGCAAAAGGCAGGCACCGCATCTCGATGGTCAAGGATGTGCGTATTTTTGTGAACACCATCGACCATGCCATCCGGCTGATGACCGATAATGGTGTGCCCGCCACTGCCCACCGGGAGGAGAAGGATGGGTATATCGAGTATACGGTGCGCATCCCAACCACCGCCGCCGAACGGTAAAATTGTTCCATGTGGAACAGGGGACGAACTCCCTCAGTCAAAACCTGACGGTTTTTCCAGCTCCCTCGGAGAGGGAGCCGACCCTCTCAGTCTGCTCCCGCTGGTCGCAGCCAGCTCCCCCGAAGGGGGAGCTTTATTCGCGCTGACCGGAAGATGTCCAAAAGCTCCCCCTTTCGGGGGAGCTGGCACGGCGTAAGCCGTGACTGAGAGGGTAACCGTCCTTTCCGGTACGGCTGACTTTACGGTTTGCCCGGAAACTTTGCCGTTATGCCAAGGGCTCTCCCTTTGGGAGAGCTGGCAAGCCCGATAGGGCTTGACTGAGAGGGCTAGCCAGCTTCCCGGCGCGCATTCAAAATCGTTTATTTTGTCTCCCGAAACCGTGCATTTTTTGATTTTCCCACCTCTAAAAGTTAAAAATCCAGCGGAAAAACGCTTCAGATGGTTCAAAAACCGATTTGGATGTGCTATACTAGGTGTTAAGGTGCCTGTATGGACGGGAAACCGGCGGGCATGACTGCGAATGTTCCACATGGAACAATTAAATTTTCCCGGAAGGAAGAATTGTGCGTGGCAAAAATTGTAGCAATTGCGAACCAGAAGGGCGGCGTTGGCAAAACCACCACCGCCGTCAACCTGTCGTCCTGCGTTGCGGCGCTGGGCAAGCGGGTGCTCATCGTAGACCTTGATCCGCAGGGCAATACCACCACCGGCTACGGCATCCCGAAGCGCAGCGTGGAAAAGGGAACCTACGAGATCTTGATCGGTGAAGCACGAGCATCCGAGGCCATCCGTAAGACCGAGTACCGCACCGATGTCATCGGTTCCAACACCCGTCTGGCCGGTGCCAGTCTGGAAATGATCGACCTGCCCGCTCGTGAGAGCCGCCTGCGCAAGGCGCTGGCCGAGGTGCAGAAGGACTATGACTTCATCTTTATCGATTGTCCGCCCAGTCTGGACCTGCTCACCCTGAACGGCCTGAGTGCCTGCGACAGCGTTCTCATTCCGGTGCAGTGCGAGTATTACGCGCTGGAGGGCCTTTCGGAGCTGATCAGCACCTTAAAGACCATTCGCAAAAAGTACAATCCGTATCTGGATATCGAGGGCGTGGTGTTCACCATGTTCTCGCTGCGGTATAACCTGACCGTGCAGGTGGTGGAGCAGGTGCAGAAGTATTTCGGCTCCAAGGTGTACAAGACCACCATCCCGCGCTCCATCCGCATTTCGGAGGCACCCAGCTACGGCCAGCCCATCAATTTCTATGAACCCAAGGGCAAGGGCAGCGAAGCGTACATGGATCTGGCAATCGAATTTGTCAAGAACAACCGCCCGCACGAGCCCAAGAAGACCCGCAGCAAAAGTGCACCCGTCGCAGAGCAGACGAAAAATGCTCTGGAAGATTAAACCTCAGGGGGAACATGAATGGCAAGAGGAAAAGGAGGACTTGGCCGCGGGCTGGACAGTCTGTTTGAAGATGCCGCCCCGGTTTTTGAGTCCGGTGCAAAGGTAGACACCTTGCCCCTGCGTGAGATCGAACCGGACCCGGAACAGCCGCGCAAGACCTTTGACGAACAGGCGCTGGGCGAGCTGGCGGCCAGCATTGCAGAGCATGGTCTGCTGCAGCCCATCGCGGTGCGTCCGCGCCCGCGCGGCGGCTACAGCATCGTGGCGGGTGAGCGCCGCTGGCGTGCCTGCCGCATGGCAGGGCTGAACGATGTGCCGGTGGTCATTAAGGAAGTCAGCGACGAGCAGGCCATGGAGCTGGCTCTGGTGGAAAACCTGCAGCGCGAGGATCTGGACCCGGTGGAAGAAGCAACCGGCATCCGGGAGCTGATGACCCGCTGCGGCCTGACGCAGGAGCAGGCGGCACAGAAGCTGGGCAAGAGCCGCAGCGCACTGGCCAACAGCCTGCGCCTGCTGAACCTGCCGGAAAACGTGCTGGAACTGCTGAAAAGCGGCTTTATCAATATCGGCCACGCAAAGGTGATCCTGAGCCTGCCCACACCGGAGTTGCAGGAGCAGGCGGCGCAGATCATTGCGGACAACCAGTTGAATGTGCGTCAGGCCGAGGCGCTGTGCAAAAAGCTGGCAAAGCCCGCAAAGGAGCCCAGAGAACCCAAGCCGCGGGGCACTCTGCCGGTGGAGGTGGAAGAAAGCCTCAAGCAGGTGCTGGGCAGCGAGGTGAACGTGGCCTACCACGACGGCAAGGGCAGGCTGACAGTGCATTTCTATTCAGACGAGCAGCTGCGGGCCTTTGCCAACCTGCTGGGACAGTACCAGAACGAAGAATAAAGCGATCCAAGGCGGGCGACCGTCTTTGAACGGCACAGGGGAGGGGATCTTCTGTGCGAACCGAAATAGAGCAAGGAGAGTCAATCATGCTTGATATCAAATTTGTCCGTGAAAACCCGGACGCTGTCAAGGAAAACATCAAGAAGAAGTTTCAGGATGCAAAGCTCCCGCTGGTGGACGAGGTCATCGAGAAGGATGCCAAGTACCGCGCATGCCTGAAGGAAGTGGAAGCCCTCAAGGCTGCCCGCAACAAGCTGAGCAAGGCCAACGGCCCCCTGTTCGGCCAGCTGAAGAAGTGCACCGATGAGGCACAGAAGGCCGAGCTGCAGGCTCAGATCGACGCCAACAATGCCGCCGTCAAGGCCGATGCCGACAAGATGGCTGAGCTGGAGCAGGAAGAAGAGACCCTGTCCGCACGCATTCAGGAGATCATGTACACCATTCCGCAGATGATCGATCCCAGCGTGCCCATCGGCCCGGATGATACCTACAACGTGGAAGCACAGCGCTTTGGTGAGCCTGTGGTGCCCGATTTCCCCATTCCGTACCACACCGAGATCATGGAGAGCTTCGACGGCATCGATATGGACGCCGCAGGCCGTGTGGCCGGCAACGGTTTCTACTATCTGCTGGGCAACATTGCCCGCCTGCACGAGGCTGTGCTGGCCTATGCCCGCGACTTTATGATCAACAAGGGCTTCACCTATGTGATCCCTCCCTTCATGATGCACGGCAACGTGGTGCAGGGTGTCATGTCCTTCCCGGAAATGGATGCCATGATGTACAAGATCGAGGGTGAGGACCTGTACCTGATCGGCACCAGCGAGCACACCATGATCGGCCGCTTCATCGACCAGACTCTGGACGAGGCCACTCTGCCCCTGACCCTGACCTCCTACAGCCCCTGCTTCCGCAAGGAAAAGGGCGCTCACGGCATCGAGGAGCGCGGCATTTACCGCATCCATCAGTTCGAGAAGCAGGAAATGATCGTGGTCTGCCGCCCCGACGAGAGCGCTGACTGGTACGAGAAGCTGTGGAAGAACTCTGTGGAGCTGTTCCGCAGCATGGAGATCCCGGTGCGTCAGCTGAACTGCTGCTCCGGCGACCTGGCCGACCTGAAAGTGAAGAGCTGCGATATCGAAGCATGGAGCCCCCGCCAGCAGAAGTACTTCGAGGTCTGCTCTTGCTCCAATCTGGGCGATGCACAGGCACGCCGCCTGCACATCCGCGTGAAGGGCAAGGACGGCAAGACCTATCTGGCCCACACCCTGAACAACACCTGCGTGGCACCTCCGCGTATGCTGATCGCCTTCCTGGAGAACCATCTGCAGGCCGACGGCACCGTGACTATTCCCGAAGTGCTGCAGCCGTATATGGGCGGCCTGAAGGTCATGGTTCCCACCCATAAGAAGGGTTGAAGAATTGACCGGCTTTTCCACAAGGCTCGGATAAATGGTTGAAAAATCCCGCTTTCTATTCAATGGAAAGCGGGATTTTTGCGTATCTTCGTTTGTATTTTGGACGACACGAAAAAATATGATTTTTTTAAAAATATGTGTTGACAAAAGGGGTATCTGTGGGTATAATAATAGAGCACTGTTCAAGTGCACAAACAATATGTGGCGGTATAGCTCAGTTGGCTAGAGCATTCGGTTCATACCCGAAGTGTCACCGGTTCAAAT
>ERZ791614.1246-NODE-1246-length-13543-cov-17.251779_pt1 | contig 13543 bp, 16 predicted proteins | sample MGYA00510274_ERZ791614 | MGnify/ENA primary metagenome ERZ791614 (study PRJEB30046, sample SAMN00715221) | human gut metagenome | study: EMG produced TPA metagenomics assembly of the A metagenome-wide association study of gut microbiota in type 2...
CCGGATAGGAACGGCAAAATTTTTTACACTTCTATTACTTCTTTATCGCACATCAATAAAGTCGCAGGGCATGAAGCAGCTTATGTCCGGCGGCGGTGTCATCCTCATCGGTACGCAGCTGATTCCGCTGCTCTCTGGTCTGTTCGGCTAATCAACAAGCGATAGGAGGAAAACCCGCCATTGTTCGATAATATTTTCGCGGCAATCGAAAAATGGATGAGGGAACTTCTTTCCGGCATGGTGGAGTCCAACCTGAGTACGATGTTCACGGCGGTCAACCAACAGACCAGTGAGATCGCTGCTCAGGTCGGGCAGACACCGCAAGGGTGGAACAGCAGTATTTTCAGCATGATCCGTAACATTTCGGATTCGGTGGTGATTCCCATTGCAGGAATCATCATTACGCTGATCCTCTGCTATGAGCTGATTTCGATGCTGACGGAGCGGAACAATCTGCACGATGTGGATACCTGGATGTTCTTCAAGTATTTCGTGAAGATGTGGATCGCGGTCTATCTCGTCAGTCATACGTTTGATATTGCAATGGCGGTATTTGACATCGGACAGTCGGTGGTGGATTCTTCCTCCGGCATTATCCGTGGCAATACCGCCATTGATATTAGTTCGTTGACTATGCAGATGCAGGCGGCGATGGCAACGATGGAAATTGGCGAACTGGTCACACTGACTTTGGAAACCCTTGTTGTAAGCTGGTGCTTGAAAATTCTGTCCATAGTTATCACGGTGATCATGTACGGCAGAATGATTGAAATTTACCTCTACACTTCGCTTGCTCCGATCCCATTTGCAACCATGAGTAACCGTGAATGGGGCCATGTGGGTACGAACTACTTCCGGGGTCTGTTCGCCTTGGCATTTCAAGCCTTCCTGATGATGGTCTGCGTGGCGATTTATGCAGCCCTCATCGGCAGCATCCGGGTATCTTCGGATATTCACTCGGCGTTGTTCGGCACGATGGCCTACACGGTAATTCTTTGTTTTTCGCTTTTGAAAACCGCAAGTCTGTCCAAACAGATCTTCGGCAGTCACTAAATCCGGGAAAATCAAACGAAAGGAAAAGACAGCAGACAGAGCCGTTTCCCGGCGGCGGTCATGCTGTTCTGGTGATAAATGGCCTATGTAACGATTCCCAAAGACCTTTCTAAAGTGAAGAATAAGGTCTTTCTGAACCTGACGAAACGCCAGCTTGTATGTATGGGGTTCGCGGCAGGCATTGGCGTTCCGTTTTATTTCCTCACGCGCGATACGCTGGGAACCAGCAATGCGGCGGCAGGCATGGTGCTCCTGATGCTGCCGGAGTTTTTCTTTGCGTTGTATGAGAAAAACGGGATGCACCTTGAAACCATCCTGACGAATTTCATCAGCGTCCGATTCAAACGTCCTGCGGTACGCCGCTATGAGGTCGAAAACCTGTATGAGCGGGAACTGGAAACCGCAGCACCGATCCAGAAGAAAGAAGGAGGCATTCTTGGTAAAAAGTGAACCGAAGAAGAAACTGCCCCTCGGCGGCTTCTTCCAGAAGTTCTTTCGGAAACCTGAAAAGAACCAGAAGGAACAGCGGTTGACCGTGCAGCGTTCCATTCCGTATCTGGAAATGGGGCGCGACGGTATCTGCCGGGTGGAGGAACATCTATATTCCAAAACCGTCCGATTCTACGACATTAACTACCAGCTGGCACAGAACGAGGATAAGAACACCATCTTTGAAAGCTGGTGCGACTTCCTCAACTACTTCGATGCCAGTATCCGCTTTCAGTTGTCGTTCATCAACCACAAGAGCGATATGAGCGAGTACAACAAGGTCATCCAGATCGAGCCGCAGCACGACCAGTTCGATGATGTGCGTATGGAATATGCGCAGATGCTGAAACAGCAGCTTGCCAAAGGCAATAACGGTCTGGTTCGGACGAAGTACATCACGTTTAGCATCGAAGCAAAGAGTGTCCGGGAGGCAAAACCCCGGCTGGAGCGTATCGAAACCGATATTCTCAACAATTTCAAGGTGCTGGGCGTGAAAGCCTACCCGCTGAACGGCGTGGAACGGCTTCAGATCATGTATGAAACCTTTCATCAGGAGGAACAGCAGAAGTTCGATTTCAGCTATGACCGCATCCTGCAGAGCGGCATGACGACCAAGGACTTCATTGCCCCGACCAGTTTCCTGTTCAAGAGCGGAAAGGACTTTATGATGGGTGACACCTACGGTGCAGCATCCTACCTGAACATCCTTGCCCCGGAACTGACGGATAAGGTGCTGGCCGAGTTTCTGGATATGGACAAAAATCTGGTGGTCAGTATCCATGTGCAGTCGGTAGACCAGTTGAAAGCCATCAAACTGATCAAGGGCAAAATTACCGACCTGGACCGTATGAAAATTGAGGAACAGAAGAAAGCTGTGAGGTCTGGTTATGATATGGAAATTATTCCGAGTGACCTTGCAACTTATGGCGGCGAGGCCAAGAAGATTTTGGATGATCTGCAGAGCCGTAATGAGCGTATGTTCCTTGTTACGGTGCTTTTCCTCAATACGGCCAAGACCAAGCAGGAGTTGGATAGTGCTGTGTTTCAGACTGCTGGCATCGCTCAGAAGTTCAACTGCACTCTGAACCGTCTGGATTATTTGCAGGAGCAGGGGCTTATGAGCAGCCTGCCGCTGGCAAATAACCTCGTTCCCATCAAGCGGGCGCTGACTACCACTTCCACCGCCATCTTTGTGCCGTTCACCACGCAGGAGCTTTTTATGGAGGGGGATTCCCTCTATTACGGTCTGAACGCGGTATCCAACAACATGATTATGGCAGACCGGAAGCAGCTAAAAAACCCGAATGGGCTGATCCTCGGCACACCGGGAAGCGGTAAGTCGTTCAGTGCAAAGCGTGAGATCACCAACGTATTCTTTACCACAACGGACGATATTATCGTGGCAGACCCGGAGGGCGAGTATTATCCGCTGGTGGAAGCGTTGGGCGGTCAGGTCATTCACATCTCGTCCACCAGTAAGGACTACATCAACCCGATGGACATTAACCTCAACTATGCGGACGATGATAACCCGCTGGGCATGAAATCGGACTTTATTCTTTCCCTGTGCGAACTGATTATGGGCGCACGGGATGGCATGGAGCCGGAAGAAAAATCGGTCATAGACCGCTGCCTGCCGCTGGTCTATCAGAAGTATCTGAATGACCCGAAGCCGGAAAATATGCCTACGCTCGGTGATCTGTACGACTGTCTGCGGGAGCAGAAAGAGCGGCAGGCGCAGCGTATCGCCACGGCACTGGAAATCTACGTCAATGGTTCGCTGCGAGTGTTCAACCATCAGACCAATGTGGAACTGGATAATCGCATTATCTGTTTCGACATCAAGGAACTGGGCAAGCAGCTGAAAAAACTAGGTATGCTCATCGTCCAAGATCAGGTCTGGAACCGTGTCACCATCAACCGCAGCGGTAAAAAGAACACCCGGTACTATATAGACGAGTTCCACCTCCTGCTGAAAGAGGAACAGACCGCAGCATACAGCGTCGAAATCTGGAAACGGTTCAGAAAATGGGGCGGTATACCGACAGGAATTACGCAGAACATCAAGGATTTGTTGGCCAGCCGGGAAATCGAGAATATCTTCGAGAACAGCGATTTCATCTATATGCTGAACCAAGCATCCGGCGACCGACAAATCCTTGCAAAGCAGCTTAACATTTCGCCGTTCCAGCTGTCGTATGTGACGAACAGCAACGAGGGTGAAGGGCTGCTGTTCTACGGCAACACGATAATCCCATTCAAGGATAAGTTCGACACTTCGCTGAAACTGTACAGCCTGATGACCACGAAGCCCATGGAGATGGGAAAATATAAGGAGAAAAAAGAAGCATGAACACACCGAACATTTTTGACCGACTGAGCCGCAAGATTCATCATCACTCTGACATGGAGCCGCACGAAAGTGATTCTGGCCCGCCTTTCGATGAGGTGGAGCCGCTCAACTTCCACGATGAAGAATCGGTGGTACATACGGTGCTGGAGGACTTTTACGCCGTTGGCACACTGGCGGATGAGCTAACTGTCGGCTTTCACATGGAAGCCCACGGTTATCTTGACCGTGAGGAGGTGAATGCCCGTCTGATCGCCTTTGCCCGGAAGCTGGAACAGGTGCTTGATAAGTGGGAAACCCACGCGGCCTTGATCGCATGACGGTTCCAGCCGGAAGGAGGTGATTTCCATAGTAGACAAAAAGTTTCGGGGCAGAGATAAAATCGTTCAGAAAATGACCAAAGACGGTCTGGTGGATGAAAACCTCCGCACCGGGGAGCAGAAGTCCGCGACTGCAGCAGAAAAGCCGGAGAAGGAAGATTCGGCAAAAGAAACTGCGGACAAGGAAACAGACAAAGAACCTATCATGGAAGAAGAACGGTGCATGGATGCCGAGGACGGGGAGGAGGATGCACCCCGGCATCACAGTACCGCCAAGCAGAGCGCAGACTATTATAAAGCCCATCAGGAGGAGGGCAAGCCAAAGGATGCGCCTGCGGCATCGGATGCAGAGCCGCCCACAAAGAAAGGCCGACTTTCCTTTGAGGATGAAAAAGGCGGTATTGTCCGTGGCATGGGAATGGGCGTTAAGAAGGTGGCGAAGAAAGGAGTGGACACCGCCACCGGATTTGCCCATCAGAAAGTACATCAGGTGGAAAAAGACAATTCCGGCGTGGAAGCTGCCCATAAGTCGGAAGAAGCTGCCGAACGCCTGCACCACTTTGTCAAAGGCAGAAAAAAGCCCAAAGACAAATCTGCCAGAGCGGAGAAAAGAGGTGGGGAGAACCAAAAATCCAGCCGCCTGAAATTTTCCGAGAGCGAGGGCGGTACGGCAGAAAATGCAGCAGAACCGTCGCTGAAAAAGAAACAGCCCCAGCCGCCACCGACTGCCGCAGGAGGTGAAGCAAAAACAGTCGGTGCGAAGTTTTACCAGAAAAAGCAGTATAAGGATGCCTATGCAGCCGCCAAGCGCGGCCAGAAAGCCGGAACTGCCGCCAGCAAGCAGGTAGCAGCGGCAACCAACACCATTACAGAAAAAGCGAAAGCAGCGGTGCGGGAGATCGTCCTGCAGAATAAAACCCTGTGGGTCAGTATTGGTGTGGGTATCCTGCTGGTGATGGTAATGTTGGGAACCTTTTCAAGCTGTGGTGCAGCGATTCAGGGAACAGGCAGTACCTTTGTGGGAACGACATATCCCAGCAAGGATGCCGACATGAAAGGCGCGGAAGAGGATTATCTGGAACTGGAAAAGGAACTGGATAAACAGATTCGGCAGATGGAATCCACCCATCCGGGCTATGATGAATACCGCTATCAGCTGGACGAGATCGGGCATGACCCGTATCAGCTTATTTCCCATCTGACTGCGGTTTATGAGCAGTTCACCAGAGGACAGGTCAAGCCTGTTATCAAGGAACTGTTCAAGCAGCAGTATCTCCTGAAAGTGTGGGAAACCATTGAGATTCGCACTCGCATGGAAACCAGAGTAGGGGTTCGTCCAACGATTGACGCTTTTGGAAACGTCAGCATGGAAACCTATACCTATCAGGAAGAAGTGGAGTATGAGTACAAAATCCTCAATGTCCTGCTGAAAAATAAGGGCTTCGATACCATCGCACGGAAGAACATGAACCAGAAGCAGACCGGGCGATACGATGCCTACAACCTGACCTACGGCAACCGCCCCGAACTGTTCGGCGCAGGATCACCGACTTACAGCGGCGGCACAACGGGCAGTATCGGCACAGGTGGTGCTGGTGGCTCCGGCGGTGGTTTCAAGTATGATATTCCATCGGAAGCCCTTTCGGATGAAAAGTTCGCAAGGATGATTGAGGAAGCCGAAAAATATCTTGGTATGCCGTATGTGTGGGGTGGCAGTTCCCCAAGCACCAGCTTTGACTGTTCCGGCTTCGTATGCTGGGTCATCAATAACTGCGGCAATGGGTGGAGCGTTGGGCGTACAACAGCCAACGGCCTGCGCGGGAAGTGCAGTTATGTTTCTCCTGCGGATGCACAGCCTGGTGACTTGATCTTCTTCGAGAAAACCTATAACACCGTTGGCGCGTCGCACGTTGGAATCTACGTCGGTAATGGTATGATGATCCACTGCGGCGACCCCATTTCCTACACCAGCATTAACTCGACCTACTGGCAGAGCCACTTCTTAGGCTTTGGCAGAATCAACTAAGGAGGGACGATGGGCAAAAAATTACAGAAATATCTGGATGAAGCCGAAAAGACGGAGCAGCAGATTGCGGAACTGGAAGAACGGCTGAGAACCATTCGGGCAGCACAGAAAAAGGAAGAGGACAGCGAGATCATCCGTGCCATCCGCAGTACAAAGATGGGAGGACGCGAACTGCTGGCTCTGCTGGACAACATTCAGGCGGGCAATGTGACGTTCCTGACCGCCGTAAACAAGGCTTCGGAAGAAGCAGAAACGGAGGAAGCGATTGAAAAAGATGCTTAAACGACTGGGTGTTGTTATTCCCAGCACAATTCTGACCCTGCTGATGGCGGTGGGCTTTTCGACTCCGGCCTTTGCCTATGTGGACAAAACCGAAACGGAAGAACCCGTGCAGGTGGTTGAGGAAGCAGAGCCGACGGAGGAAGAAAAGATTCCGTTCACCATAGCAGGCAACGGCGAGGTGGAGGACAATATCGTAGATGACCCCAGCAAGGAGTTCTTCACAGTCAAGACCAAGGGCGGCAACACGTTCTTTCTGGTGATTGACCGGGCGCGGAACAGTGAGAACGTCTATATGCTCTCGATGATCGACGAGTACGATTTGCAGGAGTTTCTGGACGATGAAGAGCGGAACGGCAAGCAGGAAGAAGAAACGCCTGCGGTAGTTCTGCCCGAAACCAAACCCGAACCTACCCCGGATGTGGAGATCGAAGAACCGAAAGAGGAATCGAGCGGTGGCATGAATAAGATTCTGCTGCTGGTATTCGTGGCGGCACTGGGCGGTGCAGGCGCTTTCTTCTACTTCTACATTTATAAGCCGAAGCCGAAAGAAGAAACGCCGCAGAGTGAAAATCTGGAAACCGACCAGAGCCTTGCGACTGTGAACGAGGATAATCAGTCCGGCAACGAAAATGGCACATAAGAAAACCGTAACATAAGGATGCAGGGGTAGTCGAAAGGCTATCCCTGCTTTTTTCAAAAAGGAGAAAGCGTTGAAATATCTGGTGATTGCAGAAAAACCGAGCGTATCGAAATCCATTGCAAAAGTGATCGGTGCATATCGGCAGGAGGACGGGTATCTGGAGGGCGGGGATTGCGTGGTAAGCTGGTGTCTGGGGCATCTGGCAGAGTATGCAGCCCCGGAACATTACGATGAACGCTATGAAAACTGGCGTTTTGAGGATTTGCCGATTCTCCCTGTTGAGTGGAAACTGCTGGTACACAATACCAAGAAGCCACAGTTCAATGTTTTGCGCAAACTGCTCCGCAGCAAGAAATTTGATTATGTGGTGAACGCCTGCGATGCAGGATAGTGCGGTTGGGTGACTTAAGAGAAAGAAAAAAGAGACCTCATCTCGTTGAAAATCAAATTTCAAAATCATTAAAGGAGCCATTCAAATGAAACGAAATCAGAATCCTGACCATAATCACTCTCGAAAAGTGCTTTCCTGCCGTTACAACATGGACACCAACCGGGTGGAAGCCCAATTTGAAGATGACACCACCCTTTCCATTGATTGTATCGTCATTGAGGACGAGTACGGCAACACTCCTGCGCAGCGAGCAGAACTGGATTGGCTGCTCTACAACAAGCCCTTGGAGTATGCTCAGCTTGTGCTGGGTGGTGAGATTGAGCATTATCTCTCACTTGGCTGTGACCATGGCAGGTTAGAAGATTGACCTTTAATTAAAATATTCCAAACAGACCAACAGCCCTCTACTTGCAGTCGTTGCAAATAGAGGGCTATTGTGCGTTATTGTGCTTCAGAACCGACCTTCTTTAAATCTGAATGACCAGCAGTTCTCTTTGCATAATATCTGAGTTATGCGTAACAACAAATAGCGTGCAACCAAGCTCTTTAAAACGATCAGTTTTCAAAGGAAAAACTATCCAGTAAGGTTAGCAGATAATCGTTTGGAATACCAGCCGTCTCACTTTTTTGAGCATTTTCATTGCGGACATAAAGGGCATAGTCTGTTGCATGGTGTTGGAACATGGTATACTGTGCAGTTGTACAGCCAGCACGATCCTGTACTGTGTAGATTTCAAAGCACTTTCCTGACTTCGATGTGTAAAGCTTTTTGGAAATGCTGTAATTCTGTTTAGGGAATGTTTTCGTATACGTTTTCTGAGAACCGCACATTCCATCCACATCATAAAATGTGTTGGCGCAAAGTGAAATACTTACATTTCCGTCCAGCCAGTATCTTGTATATTCCGTCTCCATGACTTTGGTGGAGGAATTGAAAAAGACGTTCATTTGATCTTTTTGGGCAATGCTATGCTCCATGGTATCCAGCAAAGCGTTTTCCACAAAATGAACGCCGAACAGCTGCTCGATCTGCTCCTGCGATTCTGGTGTTATAGAGTAGAAAGTTGCTCCGGTGCGGGCTCGTTCCTTCACGGTTTGTCGAACCGATTTGTCAATTTCCGTATTGCTTATAACCTCATCTATTTCAGAGACATAGCAAATCTGTGTATCCTCCGGCCTATACGTAATTGAACTGCTCATATCTGCTTCAAGTGCATTTGAGACCGGACTTAGAAGAACTACTACCCCCAGTAACATAGCAAAGGAGAAGGTTAAACTTTTCTTCATAAGACACTCCTATTCAGCCGATTCATAGTAAGATGAAATATGGAACCCGAATTGAATTCGATTCTAGACGATTGATTCGGGAACGTCCAGCTGATGCTGTAAAGTTTTTAGATGCTATTTACGTTTACAACAGCAAATGCCGTTACAAAGGTGTGTGTGATTCTTTCAGAACAATCAAATCTTTTGAACCTCACCATCTGAATGTACATGCGCGAAATTGGTTAATGCGTTAAGTTCTGCATCGGAATCTCCCTTTCATCTCAAATTCCACTCTAGCTATTATCAATGATATCAAAGCACAAGAACCCGTCGAAGTCCACGATTTTGTATCAAAATAGAGAAAACTTGTAACGAAATCGGTGTGGCTGCAAACAATATGACCCTCAACACTGGGCATCCAGCTATGGTTTTCATATTTGAATCGTGCATCTTATTAATGCCTTTTTCTGCAGTAAAAATAAGAAAGGATGGACGGAGTGCCAATATACAATAGTATTGACCAAATCATGACCGTTTTCGATTTATTGGGCAGAGCAAAAAGAATTGTAATACCTAAAAGTATAGTAGGAAAAGTTAATTCATATAAAAGCATGTGTGCATATCTCCATGTTTGACAATCGTCTAATGTCCATGGTAAACGCAAACCAACATACTTATTGAATGGAAGCTTTTTAGAGCAATTTCCAAAGATAGCCATAAAACCAAACACGAGAATCTCTGAAAGAAAAATTTCCTGCGAATCAGATAGCACAATGACTCGCAACTCTTTTAATATTATATAACTAACGATAATAAATAAAAGTAGAATAACGCTAATACATATTATAGAAATTGAATAATTGTTTTTTCTGTCACTTTCTTCCAAAATTATATCATTCTTGTGCATCAACAAAAAAGCAACACTTATTATTGCAAAAAACAGACCAAATAACATACGAATGATATTATTGGGAATCAATAATTCTCCTGCAATTCCGATTAAGCACAAAATTCTTACAAGGAACAGTTTGTCGTGCTTCATCTTTGCTCACCCCTCAAGCCTAGAATCATTTCATAGAATGTACTTAGCCTTAAATACACGAATAGCTTCTCACGGTTGTAAATCCGAAATAGTAAGCTCGCATGATAATAAAATAGTCCTTCAACACGGTAATATAAATTATTTAGTTCTCCATTTCCACCACTTTACCAGCATTACAATAACGGCAACCACGAAAACAGCTATAAACAGTACCAACGATATTTCATTCAGAACAATATTCCGCTTAAAGAAGAAAAGCACCACCAACCGCACTGCAAGAGCAACTAACAGCAAAGCTCCTATAATTTTACTCATGATTCTTTTCCTTTCGATGTTTCTTTACGGTTCCTAAACTCTCTTGCAACATATGAATGATATGTAACACCATAACCACCCACAGAAGTATAAACCATCCGAGAAGTACTATACGCAATAAGTTTTCTTCATTTTAGTTCCTCACTGTATAACATAGCCAATAAGAGCAACGATCTTTCCATTATCATACAAAAGAGCTACTTCGTTGTTGAGTTCAATCAAACTTTCGTAAGCTCCCAATTGGCATTCATCTAAAATATCTTTATTAACTGCGTAGTCGATTTTATAAGGAGAAACATCTTTTCCATTGTTACTTAAATCGAATAACTCAAAAATTTGATTTGTTGGCAGCTCACTTACCTTTGCATATGAGAAAAAATTCTGTATCTTTTTCATCAGTATCGCTTCACCTCGATAAAATTCTGCGGCAGAAATATATATCAATCTATTTATTTTTGATGCTTTTTATAACAACAAAAACTATTATGAGAACGCAAATGCCTCCACTTGATAAACAAAGTACCTTATCTTCTGCCCTTAGAACACCCACAGCACTTCTCATGTTCCAATAATACAAATCGTAAGACAAGCTCATGATTGCAAATGTAAGGAGGCCATAGTATGCTTTCTTCATTGGCAATCGGTGTCCTTTCAATTTTTGCGTAAAAACTTAATGGCATAGCGAATCAGATACTTTACAAGAACTACCAGTACGATTCCTACGATTACCGCTATCGAAATAACCAGTAAAAGTTCCAATGGTGAAAACTTCATGCTTATCCTTCCCGGTTTTGATATTGTAGAAACACTGATACTGATTTCAATATCAATGTACCATAGATTTTTCCGAAAGCAAGGTCTTTGGCAAAACTGGTCGTTATTGTGGCAAAAGTGGTATATCAAGCCACTTGTCAGGCGCAAATGCACAGTTTATAATAGTATCAGAAACATTACTTTGTGGAGGACGACAAAATGGCGAGGTATCGAATTGCAGTCTGCGATGATGAACCGTCAGAGCTTGAAGATATTGTTCAAAGCGTCAAGCGATATGATGTCCATGGCGATTTTGACATTGAGAATTACACAGACGGTGCAGTGCTTTTAAGTGATTTGCAGCTAAAAAAGAACTTCTTCGATCTTCTGCTGCTTGATATCGAAATGCCTTCAAACGGATTTCAAATTGCGCAAACCTTAACACAGATGGAAAAGCATCCGTTGGTGATCTTTGTTACAAAGCGGCATGAATACGCTGTGCAGGGGTATGGCATTGCATTCCGTTATCTGGTGAAACCACTTGATGAATCGCTTTTTACTGCTGCAATGGATGCAGTTGTCCAAGAATTGCATTCCAAACACTTTACCGTTGAATATGAAGGAGCTACGCTCTCATTGGAGACAGTGGAAATTTATTATCTGGAAAGCCATGGGCATAAAGTTTTGATTCATTGTAAAGATCAAGACCTCACTCTGCGAATGACAATTCCAGAAGCCTTAGAACAGTTGCCAAAACGGTGCTTTGCTTCACCGCATAAAAGCTATCTTGTAAATATGGAGCATATTGTCTATGCTACTGGAACGGCCGTTGTTCTGTCCAGCGGAAATCAATTGCCAATCAGCCGGAGGAAGCGGCAGGAGTTCAATCAGAACTTTAACGCTTATTTGGGAAGATGATATATTATTTTGTTGAATTTGCCGGGAGCTTTGCCAACATCGCACTGCTTGTACTTTTCGTTGACCGTTTATTCCAGAAAAAAGATTTATCTTCACGATGGTTCTATCTTTATATTGCGCTTCTAATCGTTGGGCAATGTCTCTTAAGTCTGTTTCCAACTTGGGTGATGCCACGAACGATTTACTTTCTGCTGGGAGGCTTTCTTCTGGCCATTTTGTTTTATGAAGCACAAATATGGCAAGCCATCTTTGCAAGTGCTGCGTTTTTCACGCTTGTAGCAGTAGTTGAAGTTCTTGCGATGCTTCTTATGGGGCTACAAGTTTCTGATACTGATGCCTTAATGCAAGCAGGATCGGCCAGATTGATTTATGTGGTGTTCTCAAATCTGATTCAGATTCCATTGCTGATCTTAATCTCGCATTTTTTCAGTCGAAAAGAAAATGTTCTTCGTATTCTTTGGCTGCTGCCGATCATCGCTATCCAAATTGCCAGTATCGCAGTTTGTTATGTGGTACAGTACCATGCAGCGGATGAAAATTTTCCAGACTACCTGATTGGCTTGATGGTAGTGCTCCTCTTAATGAATATCCTGATTGTTTTCTATGTAGAAGCTCTCCGAAAAAATGAGCAGGAAAAATTCAGAGCGGAATTTAACGAGCAGCAATATCGCTTGCAGATGGAGTATTACCAGCAGCTAAAGGAACGGCAAGAAGAAACAAGAGCCCTTTGGCACGACATCAAAAAATATATTCTGGCAATGCAGGCGGTGGCGGGGCGTGGGAATTCCGAAGAACTTCACAAAATTGTACGAGATGCAACGGATGCCTTTGAACGTTCCAAAAATATTTCTACGATTGGAAATCCAGTTGTGGACGCACTGTTAAATCAGTGTTTACATACAGCAGAAGAAAACGGCATCAAAGTAACTCTGGACGTAACGATTCCAGAAGTTCTATCTATATCTCCGTTATCTTTAAGCATCCTGATTGGAAACACATTCGACAATGCAATTGAAGCCTGCTGTGGCTTGCCGCCAGAACAGCGAAAGATCCATTTGCAGCTGCGCAAACAGTATCGAAGCCTTTTCTACCGCCTTGACAATCCATACAGTGATATCTCGCGCAGCCTTCGGGTTGGCAGCCACCATGGATATGGGCTGAAAAATGTAAAACGTGTGGTGAAGGAAAGCGATGGTGATTTTTATGCCGAGAAAAAGAATGGGACTTTTACCGTGAAAGTTCGATTAAACTGCGAAAATTAAATATGTTTCCACAGCCAAATGATCAGCCTCCATACTGATTGTTTGGCTTTTTATTATGCAAAGGAGCGTGATGCCATGACCCAACCCAAAACCGACCTTGCCTATCTCCACAGCGAAAAAGCCAAAGCCGAGCAGCAGCTGCGCTCTTGTCAGCACCGGGAAAAGATCCTTGAACGCCAGATGTCAGAGCTGAACCGGAGAGAGCGTGTGCATCGCCTTTGCACCCGTGCCGGAATGCTGGAAAGCTTTCTGGTCTGTCCGGGAGAACTGACCGATGATCAGGTGATGGAACTTTTGAAAATCTCGTTCCGCCAGCCTGAAGTCGTGCTGGCGCTTGCAAAGATGGTGCATGATGTTCACGAACGCAGCAACGTCCAAAACCCTTTAGAATAAAGGGCGCAATTATACACCGTTCCGGTGAAATTGCGGTCTTGCA
>ERZ791614.1262-NODE-1262-length-13443-cov-3.513221_pt1 | contig 13443 bp, 8 predicted proteins | sample MGYA00510274_ERZ791614 | MGnify/ENA primary metagenome ERZ791614 (study PRJEB30046, sample SAMN00715221) | human gut metagenome | study: EMG produced TPA metagenomics assembly of the A metagenome-wide association study of gut microbiota in type 2...
TCAGCGAAACAAGGCTGAAAATGCTGATTTTGTCAGCGGGGATGGATGCTTGTCACCAAAACACACTTTCCTAGCCGTCACCCAGAGGGATTAACTACAGTGTAGGATGAGTTTTAGGGTGTAAAATTAGGAAAAGCAGTGAAACAAAACACTATATTCAAGTCTTCTTGAGCGCTCCGGTTCTAAATCGTGAAGAGCACGATTGACACAGCGGCCTACAGTTTCCCAGTCCAGCCCCCTCCAAGTGGTTGGTCTGCTGGAATGTTTGTCATAAGCAGGACATGACTTGTGACAGAAAGGGCAGTCATTCTCATGCCATTTATTAGATCTGGCTTTGATACGGATGTGTTTCACACCATCCTCATCAGAGTAAAGATTAAAATTTTCTATCAAGAGAATAAAGAATTGACAAAATTTTGTGGGGTGGGGTAGAATAATGGTAAAAAATTCCAAAACATAACGCATTGGTGCCTTTCGCAGAAAGAAGAAAAATAAACATGAAAAAGAGAAAGAACTTGGGAAAAAAGTTAGTAACAATGTTAGTGTCTGTAGGCTTTTTTGCAGTTTTGATTACAGTCTTGAATTTAATGGCATTACAAGCTATTCGAGGAAAGAATAATGTACTTATAGAACAGTTTGAACAATATGAAGAAGCAGTGGAAAATAATGATACTGCGGTTTTTGAAACAGCAAAAGGAGAAGTGGTAGAAGCCATCAGACATAGCAACTACAGAATAAATGGAAGCATCATTTTTGATCTTGCACTTGTGGTAGCTGATATTATTGTAATCGTACTTCTTTCGATTGTTATTAATAAGTCCATTGTTCGTCCAGCAAAAAGAGCAAAGAATGATTTGGATGATATCATTTTAGGTATAGAATCAGGACAGGGTAATCTTACGTTAAGAGTATTTGATGAAACCAGTGATGAAATTGGTCAGCTTGCAAATGGTGTCAACCATTTTATTGAAACATTACAAAATCTTATGGTAAAGATTCAGAGTGTATCAAAAGATATGAAAAAATCTTCCTATCTTATACAAAATGAGGCGGAATCTTCAAATATGAGTGCATCCAATGTGAGTGCAACATCGGAAGAACTTGCAGCATCCATGGAAGAGGTATCTGCTTCTCTACATGATTTAGCCCAAGGATGTAATAATCTGCTAGAGAAAATGGCAGGCATGAATGAGGATGCTAAGAACTCTGCAATGAAGTTGCATGAAGTGAAGCTTACTGCAGAAAATAGCTATAAAGAAGCGATTGCATCAAAAGAAAAAACAGTAGAAACATTTGATGGCATTCAAAAGGATGTCGCGGAGGCAGTAGAAGCATCTAAGTCTGTAAATGAAATTGCAAAACTTACAGAAAATATCTTAAATATCGCAGCACAGACAAATCTTCTAGCACTTAATGCATCGATTGAAGCAGCAAGAGCAGGGGAAGCAGGCAGGGGCTTTGCTGTTGTTGCAGATGAAATCAGACAGCTTGCAGATAGTTCACGTGAGACAGCAAACAATATTCAGGAAATTAGTGGAAAAGTTATTGAGGCAGTAAACAATCTGTCTGGAAATGCAACGGAAATGATTCGTTTTGTAGATGAAAAGGTAGCACTTGATTATGACAACTTTGTAAAAATTATTGGAAATTATGATGCTGATTCTGATCAGGCAAGTAATACATTTAACGAGTTTGCAGTTAAGTCAAAAGATAGCTTAGGTACAATGAATGATATGAATGAAGGTATCAATAACATTTCTATAGCGATTGAAGAATCTGCAAAAGGTGTTACAAACGTAGCACAAGAGATATCACAACTTGTAACAGCAATTTCAGCAATTACAGTGCAGGCGGACGAAAATAAGAACCTTTCGGAAAATTTATCGGATGAAGTAGCAAAATTTGAAAAAGTTTAACTAACAGATTTTTATTATGAGAAAAACTGTATTAGGTAAATAACCCGCACTAACTAAAAATGAATGCCAGAATAAGCACAAAGGCATAGCCCCATTACGGGTTCTATGCCTTTGCGTTTTCCGGAAGCAGCATCCGGTCGTCGATATAGTAATCACAGGAAATCTTCCGGCTGTTGTGTCCATAGAATTCGATGACAGGCTTGTTACCGGCTTAAGGAAAAAGTCTGCAATCCTCATGGCGTATAGCAGAGAAGGAATATGCTGTTTTGACTCGATATTGGCAATAGTTTTCAGGCTGATGCCGGTTGCTGATACATGCTATACAAAGACAACTACAGACTACCGGCGGATGATAAGGAACTGAAAAGCAGCCGGCCAGAGTTCTTTCAAAAAGTAGCATTTCATCTGGCATTCGCAGCAACGGTCCGAATAGGAGAGCTGCTTGGGCTGACATGGGACTGTGTGGATATATCAGAAGAGGCTATTTCAGAGAACAGGGCATATGTCTTTATTAACAAACAGGTGGAGCGTGTATCAAAGGAAGCTGTTGAGGAGCTGGATTCAAAAGAAGTCATTCTGATCTTCCCCTCACAAAGGAAGAATAATAAGACGGTCAGGGTGCTGAAAACACCAAAGACCGATACCAGCGAGCGCAAAGTTTATATACCGGGATTTGTGGCACAGTGCCTTATTGATATAAAGAAGGAACAGGATGAGGTAAAGGAGGCACTTGGCAGTGAGTATACCGATTACAACCTGATAATGGCGACTACTTTTGGAATGCCGATCAATAGCAGCTATATTCGGGATTAGCTGCAGAAAGTAATTGATAGAGAAGGTCTTCCGGATGTGGTTTTTCATAGTCTGCGCCATACAAGTGTCACATACAAACTGAATGAGCAGAAAGAGGAAGAAAATAAGATTACCATACCGGAGGGAGTAGATCCCGAACTGCTGATGAAAGTACTTGGCAATCCGGAGATGGCGGCTTTGCTTACTTCTCTGGCGAAGACAATGAAAGTATAAATATAGAAGAACGATATTGTGTGGAGTAAGAAATCTATGCAGTATCGTTTTTTTCGTTTCTTGTGAAAAAACTTTTTTGAAAAATTTTGAAAAATTTTGCGTTTTGGGTGAGAGTTTTTTCGATTTTTTGTACCTATATAAGTGAAGGGGTTTTTAAGCCGCATTTCAATAAATCCAGAGAGAAGGTTCAAACGAAATGTACGATACCGCAAAACGAGTCGCACTCGTCAAGCAGCGGGTGCGGGAAAACACCCGCCGGAGGCAGTGGCGCGGCATATATGGGCTGAGCGCAGCGTGTATGCTGCTGTTCGCGGTGATGATGTAGGCGGCGGATGTGTTTGCAGTGCAGGGGCAGACAGCTGCTGCGGGATGATGCGGGCGGCTATGTGCTGGTAGGCGTTGTCTGCTTTGCAGCGGCGGTGGTCGTTACCGTGTTTTGCACACGATTGAGAAAAAACAATAAACAGCAGGAACAAACCAAGGAGGATGAGGAAACATGAAGAAAAGATTTTTAGCGGCGCTGCTGAGCCTGTGCATGACGCTCACGCTGCTGCCAACTACGGCGTTTGCAGCGGTGAGCGATTCGATGGGCAACACACCCGAGGAAAATCAGGCGATTTTGGAGCAGCTCTCCGCCTTGACCGGCGATAGCAGCGACCAGGTGCTTTCCATGCTGAACGCTTTGGGGCTGCTGGACGAAGCCGGCAATTTCAAGGTGGATCAAACCATCACGCTGGACAGCCAGGTGTTGACACTGGCGGCTGTCATGGAGCTGCTGGAAAATCCCGCCACGGATCTCACCCGCATAGCCGACGTGGATGGGACTCCGGTGGCGCTGGGCGATTTGAAGACCATGATCCAAATCGAACAGGAGTTGCAGCGGATCAAGGACACCTATTTCTCCGGCAGGGAGTTTACCGGGGAAGCACTGGAGAATCTCAATAGCCTGATGGAGCAGCTGGAGCTGCAGGGCATCAGTTTGCAGTATTCCGCCTCTGCCACAGCGCCTGTGGGCGTTGAGACGGTGGATATGAACGGCATGATGAGCCAAACGCTGGGGGATCTCGCAACCAACAGCTGGAGCTCCGGGACTTTTACTGTATACGGCGGAAAACCGGTCGGCTTTTCCTACCGCATTCAAAAAGGCCAGCTCAGCGATTATATCACCGATGTGGAGGTCTCGATAGGCGAGACGAGTGGGGTCGCCAAAGGCGACGGGTCCTACAAGCTGACCTATGACGTAGGCTCGACTTTCAGTTTAGGTGGTTGTAAAATCACTGTCAAAGTTACAACCAAAGGAAGTACCCAAGCCTGGCACGATAATTCTTATTCCTATGGTGACCTGCTGGGGATGATTGAATTTTACGATGCGGAAAATCTGGTGTTCTATGACGGCGCCGGTTATGCCGACCACTGTCAGCTCAAGCTAAAAAAGACGGTTGACGCCCCCACAATACAAGCATCAATGGCCGCGCCGAACTATGAGGAAAGATACGAAAGTACAGAAACAATACAGGGGGATATGTATATTCCTTTGCTGGCAAATGAATACAATATCGGCGAAGGTGCCAACAATCAGGACTTCGTTGCGCTAAGCGATACCATCAGAATTCTGGAGGGCGCCCGCAACTCGGTGCTTCCCGCCGGCTCCGACCCATTTTATCAGCCATACCAAATCGACGCCAGCATCGAGTTTAACTGGAGTACCGAAAAAGCTGCCTATACTGGCGATGCGCCGTATGGCTGGTATAAAAACCAGCCCTATGCCCCGTTCTATCTGACGGAGTACATGTTCAATGGAACATCTCTGGAGCTCAGCGGCGACAAAACGAGAGCGCTGAACTGTACGATTAACAAGGGCGAAACGGTCAACATCTCCCTGCAGTCTACCACGCAAAACAGAGGGAAACAGCAGTACTGGCTGCCCTTCCGACTGTATATGAAAAGTGTACAGGGCGAAATCCAAAATTCCTGGGCCACCACCAAGAACAGCAACGTCTCCGCCACGCTGTTGGACACGGACGCCCCCACCATTCAAAGCGTCACGGCCCCGGCGGGAACCTATACCAGCGGACAGCACGTGCCCATCACAGTTACCTTTAACGAGTTCGTGGATCTTAGAAACGCCAGCGTGACCATCAATGGCAAAGAGTATACCGCCGCTGCGCTTTCCATGAACAACTACGGTGTCACGGCAATGCTCTGGTATCCGGTGCAGGATACGGATGCCACCACGGTCACCGTCAATGATATGACCGGTGTGGAAGATGTTTTCGGCCATACGATGGATACCACACTCTATCCAAGCGACTCGATCAGCGACGTTACGCTGAAGAGCGTCTTGATGCGCAACGCTCCCACCGCACTGACCGCCAACTACGACAACGGCAAGGCATCGTTCACGATGAACGCCAACATGGAGCAGGCCTACAAGACCGTATACAGCAATTATCACACCCCGGCAGGCACAGAGCCGAGGGAAGCCCCGTTCCGCCTCGAGCTGAGGTACGACTCCGCGGTTGAACCAATCTATCTGCAGGTCTATCTGGACACAGAGAAGGAAGCCTTCACCATTAGCGACTATGCAATCGCACCCTCTGCTTTCGACCGCACCTATACGGTGACGCTGCAGGCCAACGAGGGCACGAAAGACGCTCCTGACTGGGTGAATGTTCTTCCCCTGACCCGGCAGTTCACGGTGGCAAAGAAAGTTTCCGCGCACACGGTGACCATCGTCCCGGAAGCGAATGACGCCGACTATACGATTTCCCTCGGCAAAACCACCCGCCCCACGCTTAAGGCAGAGGTTTTGGGGGCAGGCGGTGAGACGGCCAGCTACACCACCGGCAAATGGAGCAGCAGTGACACGCTCATTGCCACCATCAACGAGGATACCGGCGTTGTTGCCACCACAGGAACCAAGGTGGGAACCGTCACCTTTACCTTTACGGCGGACAACGGGACTGAGGACACTGCCGATGATGTGACGGGCAAGTCAAAGCCCTATACCGTGACGGCAGGCGATTCCCTGGCACTGGTGATTCCCGGCGGCGCGTCCATCGTGACGCGGGTAAATCAGCCCGCCACCGTGCTGTGGAGCTCCAACGCCGCACTGATGGCGCCGAACAAAGAGTTCAATTACAGGATTGACCTGTATGAGGGCAACTACGCGAATGAGGCGGCGCTGAGCGGCCGCAAGCCCATTGCGACTTATACCGTCGGCAAGGATAAAAACAGCGTGCGGATCGGGGAGAATGTGCTCTCCAAGCTCTCCAACGGCAATATCCCTGCCTACACGGTATTGGTCTCCATGCCGCACCCCAACGCCGGCGGTGAGGACGTCCGCCTGTCGGCACTTGCCTGGATCATCGTGCAGGCACCGCCTGCCACAGCCAAGCTGACACCGCCCCAGAGCATTTACCTCAAGGATACCGACGGTGCCGTCAATATCGACTGGTCGGTGGAAAACACCACTGAGGGCGCCCCTTTGCAGCCCACGCTGACCATCACCCGGGTCACAGAGGACAACACCACCACCAAAGTGGTGGACAGTGAGCGCCTATCCGGCACCTCCGGGAGCTTCCCCCTGTCATTACAGAGTGTGCAAGCCGGCAATCTGAAGGACACCTATCAAGTGGTTTTGAGCGTGGAGAATCCTGGAGAGGAATCTCCCAGCACCGACTCCTTCCCCCTGTATGTCTACGATGCCGACGCACTGAAGGTGCAGGACGGCAACGGAACCACGATTTCTGCGCTGACCATGGACAATACCTCCAAGGTCAGCGGCCCCCTGCCTACCGATACCGCTAAAATTTTGCAGCTGCGCCAGGAGCTGGGGCTGATCGAGTACATAGGCATCAACTATGACGAGTACGGATGGAACTCCTTTAAAGACGGCATCCGGTGGCTCTCCAGCAACAACAATGCCATTTCCGTCAACTACAAGCAGGGCGGACTGTATGAGGACATCAGAAACTTCTCCTTTGATTCCTACCTTCCCGAAACCAAAATGGCGCTGTCCGGCTTGGCCAACGGCACCGCAACCGTCACGGCTACCCATGCCGCCACGGGTATGCGTGCCGCCGTACAGGTGACAGCGAAAACGCTGCAAAATAAGTTCTATCTCTTCCAGCTGACGCCTGCAGCGGAAACGACACTGCAATACACCGACGGCAAAGGTGTGCCCAAAACGGTCACGACCAACAGGGAAGGCGTGCTGGCGCTTTACGAACCCAACGGAATCGCCAGTGAGGTGTCTCTGCGGTCCGGCTCCGGCGCGGATATTTATCTGGGCACCATCTATAAAGAAAATCTGCGTTCCGGCGAGCGGGATGCCACAAAACTGCAGCTTTATCCCTTGAATACCTTCAGCCTTCGGCGAGTCGCCCGGGCATCTGTGACGCTCATCACGCCGGGCGGCGATCCGCTGGCGAACAAGACGGTGACCGTTCGCGGCGGTGTTTATAAAAACGGAGGCTACTGCGAGACAGCTCTGCTGGGCTCCAGGGCAGGAGCACTTGTCAGCGGCATCACCGGCGACACCTATACCACGGATGCGGCGGGAAATATAACCGTCTATCTGGATTCCACCCAGTTCTGGTCGGCCGAAAAGGGCGAGAGCAACACCACGGCGCTTTCTGCTCTGGATCAGATGGAGTACATTCTGGAGATCAGCGCAATTGACGGCGACAAGTACTATCCGCTGCTGCTGACCGTCAACGGCAAGCTGGGCGTGGACGATGTAATGCGCACCGCAGAGGGCGTTGTCTCTCTGGAGCGCGTGCCGACGGGGGAGGCAAACAAGCCCTTCCTTGTGGCGCAAAGCGTTGATTACGGTCTTGCCAACGGTCAGAAGGTGGATGTCCGCAGCTCGACTGGGAAGATTGGACCTAACAGCAGCTTTAAAACAGCAAGCCTGCACACCACCATGTTCCTCTGGGGCGAGAAGATTGCCAACGCGCGGAATTACAGTCTCAAGCTGGCGGACGAATACGGCGTTATTCCTGCCGCCCAGAGCAGCAGTACCAAGCAGTATCCCTTCTCATCCATCCCTGTAGTGGAAAACGATCTGACCCTCACCGAGGCCACCATGACCACCTCTGGATGGATCGCCGACGGCAAGGATGTGGGTATGAAAACGCAGCTGAGCCTGAACGGCAGCCTGCTACAGGAGAAAATCATGCCCTTCCGGGTCGTTGATCTGACCCGAGTGCCCAAGGTGACAGAGGATGACCGCGTCACCGGTATTCTGGCGACGATGGAATCCTCCAGTGGAGTGAATCAAGTCGACTTTGGCGGAGTGGGCGACAGTAACATTCTCAAGGTGCTGACCGGACGGCTGGATGATCTGAGCGGTCCGGTGGACACTTCCGTGTTCAAAATGATCATCACCCCCAGCGAAGACCCCTCCGTGTTCCGTGCCATGATTTGGGCCGGGTACAACACGCTGGAGATGGAGGACATGGACTATTCCGAGGACGGCGTGGCGTTGGGTGCGAATGTGCTGACGCAGAACCTGGAGGTGGGCGTGCCCAGTACCGGGGACCTGAGCCAGATGGCCCAGGGAACCTATGATCCCAAGGGGGACTACAAAACCAACTCCATAGCCGACAATGTCACCAGCACGGATCTCAACTTGCAGTTGGAGGGCTTTTACGAAGCGGAAATCCGCTATAACACCGAAAAAAAGGAGTGGGAGGTTTTCACCGTAGGCGGCGGATTTACCACCGGCGTTGGTGTGGGCTTCTCCTTCAGCGTGAACGCCATGGCTGGCCCCGTGCCGTTGACAGCAACCTTTGAGCTGGGCGGTGCCATTCAGCTGGATTTCCGTACCGCAGTGCGCTACGGCCAGCAGGGACAGGGCACAGAGCTTGCCTGGAGCGATCCCACGGCCACGGCAGTGAATGACTTTTTGACCACGCTGCGTATCAACGCCTATGTCCACGCGTTTGGCGGTATTGGCTTTGACTATTCGGTCGTGGCGCTGAAGATCGGTCTATTCGGCAATTTGGATGTGGACAGTCAGAATAAGTTCCTTTCCCGCACCTATCTTGCCGACGAGACAAAGCGCCAGATCAACGGTCAGGCCCTGGGAATCCAAAGCGAAGTGGGAATCAAATTTGTGGCAACCTTCCTGTTTATCTCCTACGAGGCAGTGATCGCCTCCGGAACCTTTGGAGCCACCAAGACTTTTAATGACTGGGCAGCAATCGACGAATACTGGAATAACGCCACCAGTGGGCTGAGCCTTACCTCGCTGCGGATGGCGGCGGCCCAGAGCGGAATGCAGGTGGCTTCTGGCAGTGCAACGCTCCAAAGCCGGGACTATCTGGAGCAATATGCCCGTACTTGGGGCCAGCCCCAGCAGCGGATGATGCTGTTCTCTCTGAACTCCCCCAGTGGGCTGGAAAACATCCAGACTAATGCCAACCCCACATCCTATCCACAGCTCAACGATGACGGGAAGGTATTGGTCTACATCAACGACGGCAACAGCAGCAGTATTTACGACAGCCGGGCGCATTTCTCCACCCTCAATGGCAGCGTCTATTCTACCTCCAGCAAAATTGACGATCCTACAGGGTTCTCCGGCTACGGCGACACGAGCGTTTCTTTGTCCGGCACTGGCAGCTTCGCGGCGGCGGCTTGGGTTCGCATGGGCACCGACCTGCCGGGTAAAAATGCCGGTGATGCCGTGACATTGGAAGAGCAAAACCTGCTGATGAACAGCACGGAGATCGTAGTGTCCGTCTATAACGGCACAACCTGGACTTCCACCCGCCTAACCAACGACGGCACGCCGGATCTGGCCCCAGCCACGGCAGTGGGCGGCGACGGCAAAGCCATCGTGTTCTGGCGCAACGTCTACACCCCCGATCCCGGTACGCAGGGCAGCAACAACCTGCTGAACTTCACGACCAGAGATTGTATCATGTACAGTTGCTATGACAGCAGGAACGGCGACTGGAGCAATGCCAAAATGCTTTATAACGGTGCTACCGGCAGCGTGAAGGCGTTGCAGGCGGCCATGCTGCCCGACGGAACCGCTATGGCGGTTTACTCGCTGGACCGCAGCGGAACCGGAGATACCTCCGCCTACGAGATCGCCTATTGTACCGTGGCTTCTGACGGAACTCCCGGTACAGCCATGCTGGCGACCTGTGACAGCAATCTTGACGAAAACGCCCAGGTCGTTGCAGCCAACTTCGGCAGCGGGGATGACCGATTTGTCATCGGTTGGCACAGTGTCCGAGACGGCAGCAGCAATATCCAGCTGTTGGCTGTGGACGGCAGCGGCACCATGTCCAACAGTTTCCCCGGCTCTTTGTCTGCCCTGACCAGCAGCGGCAACGCCGCCGTGGGCGGAGACTTCCGCTTCGCTTCCCTCAGTGGGGATCATCGCAGCCGCAATGATCTTACCATCATCTGGAATGAGACTGTCAATAATGCCAACGGTGCGGTAGATCACGGCATTTTGAAGGCGGCCAAGCTGCGCTATGCCACAAAGACCTACACTCTGTCCGCACCATTGGAATTGGCAGAGCTGCCGGATCGCACGCTGGCTGACCACTTTGATGCCTATGTCAGCGGCAGCAATCAGGTGCAGGCTGTCATTCAGGCCACCTTCTATGACGATGAAAACCCGCAGGTAATCGGCGGCGTGACCGTTCCGGGTGAGGAAACGATCCTCTATACCGCTACCTCTGATTTTGTCACCGATGCGGTGGCAGTGGAACAGATCGGTGTGGATTATGCCATGCTGGCGCTGAACAGCCTGACGCCCATTCGCTTTACCATCCGCAACACCGGGCTGAACGATGTGACAAACCTAACGGTCAGCCTTGGCAGCGGGGAAACCGCTACCCTTACGGAAAAACTGCTGCCCAATGAAAGCACCACCCTTACCGTCTGGCACCATGTGAAGGACCGCGTGACCGACCCGGGCTATACCATCACCGCCGCCGGCGGCATCCACGAAAACGGCACAGTGTATCTGGATTATCCCGACATTGGCATCTCACAAATGGAAGTGATTGCGGAGAGCGCCGGCAAGCGCACGGTGCGCATGACCCTCTATAATTCCGCTGCCGCCACGCTGGCCGGCGGAAAGAGCCGCGAGGTGAAGCTTGCGTTCTATGCGGATGATCTGCATACCGAACCTGCAGAGGTAGCCTGCACCACAAACGGCGTATCGGTTAGCGGTAATGAAATCACCATTTCCGAAGACAGCGCCCTCGCCCGCATTGATCAGGGAACCTTTACACTGGATCTGACCTATGATCTGGGCGAGTATATGACATTCATTGGCAAAACCGAGATCCCCAATGTGGGTACCTATCTGTACGCCGAGGCGTGGGCGGAAGGCAAGGTCGGTGGAACGGGAAGCAATCAGCGCCTGCCGGAGTGTAACGGCAGTGACAGCGAGGCCAGCGTCCATATGACCGGCGCACTGGCCCGCACCGGAGAGCGGCTGACGATGGATGTGACACAGGGGAACGACGGCAACGGTCACAGCACCGCCGCCATTACCCTGCGCAACAACTCCCTCCAGTCTCAGACTGGCACAGTGCTGGTGGCCACGCTGCTGGATGCTGCCGGGACCGTTCTGGAAACGAAAAAGACCAGTATTGGCGGTGCCATCTCCGGGGAAACCTTCCAGACAGAAACCGTCACCTTCTCCCGGCTTGGCACCCGCGTAGTGGTGCGAGCCGCAGTGCCCGGTAATGACCTTCTGACCTTTGACGGTCTGGCAGTGGGGCTCGGCGATTTTACCGCCAACGGAACAAACTATACCTATACGCTGCAAAATGATAGCGGAGCAACATCTACGCTAGTCACAGCGGTGTCTGGAAACGGCGAGCCCGTGAGCATCAACGGACAGGCTCTGTCCACCGGCGGCAGCGCAACCGTTGCCATCCCCAACAGCGGCACAACCGACATTGTCGTGAGAATCGGTGCTAAAACCTACACGCTGACGATTCTGCGCAATAGCGGCATAGGCGGCAATGAAGGCAATAGCGGCACAGGCGGCAATGAAGGCGGTAGCGGCAGTGGCGGCGGAAGCGGCTACAGCTACTACACCATCAAGGCAACTGCCGGGGCTGGCGGCTCCATTTCTCCCTCCGGCAATGTTAGCGTCCGTGAGGGCAGAGATCAGACCTTCACCATCACTCCGGATAAGGGCTATGCTGTCGCCAACGTCAAGATTGACGGCAAGAGCATTGGCGCGGCGAAGTCCTACACCTTTGAGAATGTCAGCAGAACCCATACCATCGAGGTTATCTTTATGAAAGCCAACGGCAACCCTCAGACCGGCGTGTTTGTGGATGTAGCCACCGGCAGCTATTATGAGGACGCTGTGGATTGGGCTGTTCTCTTTTCGCTACAAGAAACAAATCAATGACATTTTGAGCTGCGCCGCTATCCAAGCGCGGCAAGGAGACAGCATTATGAAAAGAATCACAAGAATCACAAGAATCATTCGTCCGATCATCTGCATGGTTGTCCTTCTCGTTGCTATGACCACGGCAGTCATGGGCTGCTATCAGAAAGAGACAGAGCCTACCGACATTCCCGGCACATCTGCGCCTCAGCCATCAGCGCCTCTCGCGGGTGAAGTTATCCCCTCGGTGGACAGGCAGACAGAGTTGGCGGAAGCCAGAGCGAAGAATCCCGACACCGTGGCATGGCTGTATATCCCCGGTGCGGAGGTGGACGACCCTGTGATGCAGGCGGAGGACAACGGCTATTACCTAAAGCTGGATGAAAACGGTGAGTACGCCATGTGGGGCTGCTATTATGCCCATTGTGAAAACAAAATCGGCGGCAGGGATAAGCTGGACAAAAACACCACCATTTTCGGCCACTCCGCCAGCAACTGCGACCCGGACGGTGTGCGGTTCACCAAGCTCTATCGTTATATGGACGTAGACTTTGTAAAGGAGCATCCGTATATCTATCTCTCTGTGGATGGTGAGGACATGATTTTCCAGATCACCGCGCTGTTCGTCACGGATATTGGCTTTGACTATATTGCGCCTGATCCCACGGGAGATGATCTGACCAGCTTCTTTGAGACGATTGCGCGGAAAAACTGGCTTGACTTTGATGGCGTGACTTTCTCCGAGGAAGATACTGTTCTGACCCTCTCCACCTGCTGCCGGAAGTATGACAAGGCCAACAGCGGTAATCAGCGGCTGGTGGTCATGGCAAAGCTGCTGCCGGAGGGCGCAACCGCACAGGAGTTCAGCGTATCCCTTGTGGATAGTCCTGAAATGCCCTAAAAGAAATCAGAATACGACGATAACAGGACACCCATCCTTGCGGTACTGAAAAGCAGCGTATGATATAGGGAAAACGGCGGCCGCCCCGTACAGAGCAGCCGTGGTTTTTGCTGTCCCTACATTTAATAGGTTGCCAAAATAATTTGATCAAAAAACATCGACATCCCTTGCTCTACACGCTATAATATAGATAATCTAATAAGAAAACAGTGTTATCA